>Ga0102950_1000198_pt1 | contig 15627 bp, 9 predicted proteins | sample SalPon2A_B_D2_MG_FD_78505 | JGI IMG/M metagenome (GOLD analysis project Ga0102950, IMG submission 78505) | Soil microbial communities from South San Francisco under conditions of wetland restoration - Salt Pond MetaG R2A_B_D2_MG | ecosystem: Environmental > Terrestrial > Soil > Wetlands | place...
ATTTAGGGTTACCGACTCTGGTAAAATATTTGATGGGCAGCAAAACATTATCTGATTCTAAATCAATAATAAATAATAAGAAGCAGAAAGCTTAACATTTATTTGCCCCCATTGCTTTCAGGAAAATTAATGATTATTAAAAAGATTGATTATATATTCCGCTCAATAATTTTATCCCTGATAGAACTGATCAAATTTGTCTACTTAAAACCAGCTAATTTTATAAATAATTCTCCCCGCATAAAAATAAAAGGGCAAATACTTTTACTCATTAAAACAGATGAAATAGGTGATTATTTATTATTCAGGAACTATTTATCTTTTATCAGAAATTCGGATAAGTACAAAAATTATAAAATTATATTATGTGGTAATGAAATATGGAAAGATATCGCGCTAAATTTTGATGGTTCTTTTATTGATGAATTTATTTGGATCAATAAAACCAGTTTTAATAATAATCTCCTTTACAGAGTAAATTTTCTAAAACTTATATTTAGTAGAAACCCGGAAACAGTAATTAATTGTTCTTATTCAAGAAACTTTTTTATAGATGATTCAATAATTGAATCGACTAATGCAAAAAATAAAATTGGGTTTAAGACTGATTTAGCCAACTCTGATAAATGGCAGGTTAAATTAAGCGATAAATATTACACAAAACTTATTGATTGCTCTGATGAGAGATTTGAGCTGAATAAAAACAGATTATTTTGCGAAAGCATACTTGATACAAAAATTAATATTATCAAGCCTGCAATCGATATACAACCAGATGCAAAATCAAAATACTTTTTTAAGGATTACGTTGTGCTGTTTCTCGGAGGGAAGAGAAAATATAAGAAATGGGATATGAATAAATTTTTAGATATTGGTAATTATGTTATATCAAAATATAATTTTAATATCCTTTTAGTCGGTGCAAAAAATGAAATTGACGATAACAGGAAGTTTTATAACTCTATAAATCGCAAAGATAAAGTTACCGACCTTAGCAGGGAAACTTCACTGAGTGAATTACTCCTTCTATTGAAAGACGCAAATTTGTTAATATCGAATGATTCAGGAATTGTGCATATGGCTGCTTCTGTTAATACCAAAACTATTGTACTTGTAAATGGAAGTCAATTTGGTAGATTTCTTCCGTATCCGGAAAACTCAAGGGCTAATATTACTACATTTTATCCGTTTGAAATAAGCCAAAATCTTTCAGACAAAAAGCATCTCTATACAAAATACGAATACAGGTCATTGCTTGACATAAATTCAATTTCATCGGAAGAAGTTAAAATAGAAATTGATAAAATATTAATATAGAATTTACTATTTTGCGCTATTGGTTGGCTGACATAATATTTAATTTCAACACCCAGGTTCTTTAATGATAGATTATGAAAATTTACGTGACTCAAATGAATTATTCTTTGATGACTTTATTCACAAATTTGGTAATGTGCTAAACAGCGGCTGGTTTATACTCGGACATTTTGTAAAAATTTTTGAAAAAGAATTTGCCGAATTTAATAACAGCAAATATTGCGTCGGTGTAGCCTCTGGGCTTGACGCGCTCACCCTTGGACTTAAAAGTTTTAATTTTGAAAAAGATTCGGAAGTAATTGTCCCTTCAAATACTTACATCGCTACCATTTTATCCTTACTCCACTGCGGCCTCAAACCCGTATTGGTGGAACCGGACATAAAGACTTACAACATTGATCCACGACAAATAGAAGCTAAAATAACTCCGGAAACAAAAGCAATAGTAGTTGTTCACCTCTACGGAAAATCCTGTGATATGGACCCTATAATAGAGATTTGCAAAAAGCACAATCTTAGGTTAATTGAAGATTGTGCCCAATCTCACGGTGCAAAATATAAGGGAAAAAATACGGGAACATTCGGTGATTTTGGCGCATTTAGTTTTTACCCTACAAAAAACCTTGGCGCTTTAGGAGATGGAGGTGGAGTGATAACCAATGATAAAATTCTTGCAGATTCAATATCAAAGCTTCGCAATTACGGATCGGATAAAAAATATTATAATGAGCTGGTAGGCTTTAATTCAAGACTTGATGAAATGCAGGCAGCCTTTTTATCTGTAAAACTAAAAAAACTTAATGTGATCACTACACATAAAAGATCACTTGCAGAACTATATCAATATAATTTAAGAGAAGATTTTATTAAGCCGGTTATTGATGAAAATTATTTTGACGTTTATCACATTTACAATATACGTCATCCGAGAAGAGATGCCCTAAAAGAATATTTACTTAATAATGGAATTAAAACTGAGATTCATTATCCCGTCCCGCCAAACAAACAAAAAGCAATGCAGGGAATAATAGAAAACAGGCCTTACCCGGTTTCTGAGAAAATTCACGAAACTACTTTAAGCCTTCCCTGCTCATTTGGGCACTCGCGGGATCAGATTGAAAAAGTAATTGAAGTGATGAATAACTTCTGATCACATTATGCTTTGTGGATCAATATCATAAATTAGTTTCACATCTCTGTAACGTGACTTCCTGTTAAATTCTGAAAATGAATTCAGGATTGCCTTCCTTAAAATTGCCCCTCCAGGATCAAGTTCCTTAGTGCTTTTAATTAAAATGTGATAGCGATAATATCCTTTTAGCCTGGCCAGTATTGCAGTAGCAGGCTTCATTACTTTCAGCCATTTACTGTAAGCTGACAATTCCCTGTAAAAATCTTTTATCGCACCCTCTGCTTTCCTGTTATCCAGGTCCTTAGCTTCTATCAATGCTATTCTGGTAAATGGTGGATATCCCATTTTCTCTCTGTCAGTAATTTCTTTCTGATAAATTCCCTTGTAATCATTCTCCACAACTTTCTGGAGTGTAAAGTTCTTTTCGTTTTGTGTTTGAATTATTACTTCCCCTTTTATTTTATTTCTACCGGCACGCCCCGATACCTGCGTTAGCAGCTGGAAAGTCCGCTCGTCTGCACGAAAATCCGGGAGCCATAAACTTGTTTCGGCAGAAATTACACCAACCAAAGTAACTCTCGAAAAATCCAGTCCCTTAGAAACCATTTGAGTTCCGACAAGTATATCAGTATCACCTCTGCTGAAAGCAATTAAAATTTTGCTAAGGGATGATTTCTTAGAAACCGAATCTGAATCTACCCTTTTCACACGTGCATTCGGGAAGAAATATTCAAGCTCATCCTCTACTCTTTCAGTTCCGGTTCCGAAATACTTGACTGCAAGAGAACCGCAATTTGTACACGCATGAGGAACATCCTTTACAAAACCACAATAATGACACTGAAGTATGTTCTTATTTACATGATAAATCAGAGGGACGGAACAATTTTCGCAGGTTTCAATTTCAGAACAATCTTCGCAAAACACCTGTGTAGAAAATCCTCTCCTGTTCTGTAGTATTATCACACCTTCTTTCTTTTTAAGTCTGTCTTCTATCTTATCCAGCAGAAATCTTGAAAAGATGTTTTCCATCTTTTTCTTTTTTCTTTCCACAGAAATATTTACAAGTTCAATTTCAGGAAGTTGGGCGTTATCTATTCTTTCCGGGAGTTCGAGTAAAGAAAATTTACCTGTCTTGGCATTGTACATACTTTCAATTGATGGAGTTGCGGAGCCGAGCAAAACCGGGCAATTATTATATTGCGCAAGTACTATCGCACTATCTTTTGCGTGATATTTGGGAGCAGTTTCAAATTGCTTGTAACTTGAATCGTGCTCTTCATCAACAATAATAATCCCCAAATTTTTTAAAGGGGAAAAAAGAGCCGAGCGTGCGCCAATCACAACCTTGCTTTTTCCTTTTAATATTCTTCGCCATGTATCATATCTTTCACCAATTGACATTCTGCTGTGAACAACGGAGACAAGGTCTCCGAAATTATTAAATAAACGGGTTGTTATTTGGGGGGTGAGAGAAATTTCCGGGACAAGTATTAAAGCTGTCTTATTTTTTGCCAAAACTTGTTTTATTAATTCAATATAAACTTGAGTTTTTCCACTTCCTGTAACTCCATGTAACAAAAAAGGTCCAAATTTAAAAGGATCCAGATTTTGTGAAACCGCTGAAATTACTTCTACTTGCTTTGCGGATAGTTCAAATTTAACGTGTTTTTCCTTGTATTCCTCTGTAAATGTTCTTTCGACTTCTTTTTCTATTATCTGTACAAAGCCTTTTTCTTCGAGTCCTTTTACTGATGATTGGGATGACTCAGATTTCTTCAAAAGATCGGCAAGAAGATATTCTTTCCCCTTTTTAGATATTAATTCCATCAGAATTTTTAATTGCTTCGGAGAACGTCTTTCAATCTCAGGGAAAGACGCATATACTTCCCCAATAGTTTTATCCAGTTTTACAAATTTTGCAGTTTTTGCCTTTGCCTTTCTATCCGCAATTTCATCAAGCACAGTAATTGCACCGGCATTTTGCAAGCTGCTTATCTGAGAATAAATGTTTTTCTTCTTCAATATCTTCTGAAGATAGGAGAAATTAATTTCATCTTTCCCAGAGAGTGCCTCTAATATTTTACCTTTTACTGAATCTTTATTTTTTTCTTTAGATAGCAGCTCAGCACAAAATTTTCTATCTACAATAATTTTTCTTTTTGATTCAATATCAGAGCCATAAGGAACCGCAAGTTTTAGTGCTTCCCCGAGTGAAGACAAATAATAATCAGAGACCCATTCATAAAATCTTAATGATTCTTTATCGAAGATTGGTTCATTATCAAGGATATCTGAAAGAGGCTTAATCTTTTCTTTTACATTTGTCTTTTTTGACGTATTAACCACAAAACCGGTAAGCGTTCTTTTACCAAAAGGCGCAACCGCCCTAACACCAATTTGCGTGTAGTGCTCTAGTTCCGCCGGAACTGAATATGTAAAAGTATTTCTGAATGGAAGAGGAAAAACAATTTCTGCGAACATTAGTTTTTTGTGTTATAATAAGGTGCCAATGCTTTAAATCCCTTGTCATTAAATCCGGAGCTATACATTTCAAATTTCAAAACCTTAATACTTTTATCCCATAATATTCTTTTATAATTCCTTGAATTAATTATCTGCCCGTTTGTAGAAATGACACTGTCGTCTAAAGCAAGAGTAAGGTAATAAAATCCATCTTCAAACCGGATACCTTCAACTTTTTCAATATTGCTGAATCTATATTCAGCTTTCCCATTTAACTTTCCATCATCAAGCAATAAGTCCCTTGTTACTACATCTTTGCCTTCGCCTTTTAGCTGGGAGATTAGTTTATCGCTTTTTGCTATATAGGTAAACAGATTTTCCTTGTCCTCGTTAAATTCCTCATCTGAGGTTGCATTTGATTTAATATTATAAAACTGCATGGTTACAATGCCGCTTTTCGGAGTCTCCATTCTAATTGTATATACAATTTTTTCGGGAACTAGGCAGCCATTAATCGACAATACTAAAGATGCTAAGATTAAGACTGATAATAATTTTTTCATTAGTGTTTTCACCCCGTTTTTTAACAACAAATATCAATGAATTTGAATTCTTATACAAATCACGCCAAAATTTTACTGAAATTCGGGCAAAAGAACAAATAAAATTTACGGATAGTTTTACGAATGTTTCTTATTTTAATATAAGAATTTGCAAAATTAAGTATAGTAATAATTATGCTCGAAAAAACTATAAATCAGTTAAAGATTGGTGCCACTATTCTTTTTGTTACAATTCTGGTTGGTACGACTGGTTTTATGTTAATTGAGCACTGGGATTTTCTCGACTCAGTCTATATGACAATTATCACTATCACGACTACCGGCTTCCAGGAAACTCACCCGCTTACTCATACCGGCAGAATCTTTACAATTATACTTCTTGTAATGGGCGTTGGATCTATTGCCTATACAGGTGGACGTGCTGCACAATTATTAATTGAAACTCAAATATTCAGGAGAAGAAGAATGAGTAAAAAACTGGAAGGACTAAAAGATCATTATATAGTTTGCGGCTATGGTAGAATGGGCAGATATATTTGCGACGAGCTTGCAACCGCAAAAGTAGATTTTGTTGTTGTAGATAATGAGAGTGCAAAAATTGAGCGTGTCATGGAAATGGATTATCTCTACCTTACCGGTGATGCAACAAGCGATGATGTCTTAACAAAAGCTGGTGTACAAAACGCCCGCGGTCTTGTTGCTGTTTTATCATCAGATGCAGAAAATGTTTTTACAACTTTATCAGCAAAAGTTCTGAACCCCGAGCTTTATGTTGTTGCCCGCGCAGTGGAAGAAGAAACTGAATCAAAATTGATTAAAGCAGGAGCAAGCCGTGTTGTTAAACCTTATGAAATAGGTGGAAACAGGATGGCAGAATTATTATTGCGCCCCGGAGTTATAGAATTTATTGATGTAGTTGCAAGAGAAAAAAATGTTGATTTGTCAATGGAAGAACTTCCGGTAAGTGATAAATCTAAACTTGTCGGGCAGACTCTGGCGGAATCACCAATCAGGAAAGATCTTAATATTATCATTGTATCGATAAACAAAGTTAAAGGTGGATTTATTTATAACCCGAAATCTTCAACCAAAATTGAAGCGGGTGATAAGTTAATTGCTCTTGGTGAAGGCTCAAACCTTGATGAGTTTAGAAAAATGACAAGCTGATTTTAGAAATTAAATTTTCAATGTAGGGCAGTAATAATATCCTCGTCAAAAAGTAAATGTTCCAGGCTTTCTCGTCCGCGCGTTACAAAAAGTTTATCCCCATCAACTATTACTTCCGGTGCTTTTCTTCTTGCGTTATAATTTGATGCCATTGTCATACCGTACGCTCCTGCCGACATTACAGCTAATAATTCACCGGGCTTTGTTTCCGTAATGCCTCTGCTTTTCGCCAGGAAATCGCCGCTTTCACATACTGGTCCAACAATATCAGCAACAATCTCTTTCCTCTTTCCATTCAGTTCAACCGGCTGAATATGGTGATAAGCTCCGTAAATGCTAGGACGGATCAGGTCAGTCATTGCTGCATCAACAATAATAAAATTTTTATTATCATTTCTTTTTTCGTACAGAATTTTTGTAAGAAGTATACCGCCGTTTGCGGTCAGGTATCTGCCGGGTTCAAACCAGATGTCGCAATCAAGTTTTTGAAATTTTGGAATAAGCACTTTTGCAAAATCTCTTATGCTGAAGGAGTTCTCATCATTATAGGTAATCCCCAGGCCACCGCCAACATCAAAATGTTTTAACTTTATTTTTTTTGATTTAAGTTCAAAATAGATTTCTGAAAGTTTATCCACAGCTTCAGAATACGGATCAATAGATAAAATTTGTGAACCAATATGCATATCAATGCCGGTTAGCTCAATGTTTTTTAATTTTGAACATTCCAGGAATAAATCTACTGCCTGCCCTGAATGCACTCCAAATTTATTTTCTAGTAATCCTGTTGAAATATAAGGGTGTGTTTTAGGATCGACATCGGGGTTTACCCTTATCGCAATCTCAACTTTCTTTTTTGCATCTCCCGCAATTTTATCAATCAGGTAAACTTCCTGAAGAGATTCTGCTTTTATTAATTTTACATTTTGAACTATTGCGGATTTAATTTCATCGCGGGTTTTCCCCACACCTGTAAATATTATTTTACCTGGATTTACTCCGGCCTTTAGCGCACGGAATAATTCTCCTTCGGAGTTTACATCCACACTGCTTCCACGGTCATAAAATATTTTTATAACATTCAGATTGAAATTCGATTTTACAGAATAGTAGACTGAATGATTTATTTCTTTGAATGCATCTGCAAATTCCCGGTATCTGGAAACAAAATAATTTTTGCTATAGAGATAAACAGGAGTGCCAACAGATTCAGTGACATCATCCACAGGAATTTGTTCACAATAAAGTTTATTATTCTTATAGACAAAGACTTCCGATTCGAAAAATTTCATTGGTTACAACCCGGTTTAAAAATAGGCAGCTAAATTTAGCAATAATTCCATACGAATAAACAGAAATTAATTATAGTGCATTCAAGATTTATTGTAAAGAAAATTACCAGACTAACATTAGCCGAACACAAAACTGCTAAGGTCATTACGGTGCATGTTGTACATTAAAATTTTTATAATACTGATTCTTAGGATAAATCATCCACTAAACTGTTTTAATTGAGGAAATTAGGGACTTAATTTCCGGTCTATTCTGCATTTGAATTAGGCTTCATTTTAGGTAAATTTGTTATTACTTTTTAAAAATTCGAATAATACAGGACTTATGCGATACCCCTTTTCTGAAATCGAACCTAAATGGCAAAAATACTGGGAAGACAAGAAAGTATTTAAAACCGATCTGACCAAAACTGAGGAAAAACTTTATTGCCTCGTGATGTTTATTTATCCTTCCGGTGCAAAACTGCACTGCGGCCATTGGTATAATTATGGGCCAACTGACAGCTGGGCACGCTACAAAAAACTGAAAGGATACAATGTCTTTGAGCCAATGGGATATGATTCCTTCGGCCTCCCTGCAGAAAATTACGCTATCAAAACCGGCATTCATCCTTACGACAGTACCATGCAGAACATTAATGATATCCGCAGCCAGTTGAAAAAAATGGGTGGAATGTATGACTGGAATGCAGAATTGATGACCTGCGCCCCGGAATATTACAAGTGGAACCAATGGCTCTTCCTCCAGCTATATAAGAAAGGGTTAGCATACAGGAAAAATGCGCCTGTAAACTGGTGCCCGAATGATCAGACTGTACTCGCCAATGAACAGGTTCAGGCAGACGGCACATGTGAAAGATGCGGTACAGTTGTTATTCAGAAAAATCTCACACAATGGTTCTTTAAGATTACAGAATATGCTGAAGAGTTATTATCAGACCTTGATAATATTAATTGGCCTGAAAAAACTAAACTTATGCAGCGGAACTGGATAGGTAAAAGTGTTGGTGCAGAAATAAATTTTAATGTTGATGGCAGTGATGAAAAAATTACTGTATTCACTACAAGACCCGACACTGTATTCGGTGCAACCTACGTTGTGCTCGCACCGGAACATCCATTGGTTGATAAATTAACAACCAGCAAATATAAAAAAAGTGTTGAAGATTATATTGAATCAATTAAGTCACTGACTGAAATTGAAAGAACCTCAACCGTAAAAGAAAAAACCGGTGTGCCTACAGGCGCATATGCTATTAATCCGGTTAATGGAATGAAAATATCAATCTGGATTGCAGACTACGCATTACTGACATACGGAACCGGTTGCGTTATGGCAGTTCCCGGGCAGGATGAACGCGACTGGGAGTTTGCAACTAAATTTGAATTGCCTGTTATAAGAACAGTTGAACCTCCAAAAGATTTCGAAGGAGAGGCCTACTTAGGGGATGGACCGGCAATCAACAGTGATTTCTTAAACGGCCTGAATGTGGCTGATTCAAAGAAGAGAATTATTAGCTGGCTTGAAAATAATAATCACGGCACAAAAAAAATAAATTACCGTCTGCGCGACTGGCTGATCTCGCGCCAGCGTTACTGGGGTACACCCATACCAATAATACATTGTCCTAAATGCGGCGAAGTTCCTGTTGAAGAAAAAGATCTGCCGGTAGAACTACCTTATGATGTAAAATTTAAATCGGAGGGTACTTCCCCGCTTCTCAGTAATGAAGAGTTTATTAACGTAAAATGTCCGAAGTGTGGTGAACCCGCAAAACGTGAAGCAGACACTATGGACACATTTGTCGATTCTTCCTGGTATTACCTGAGATATCTCGATCCGAAAGTAAGCAAGCAAATTTTTAACAAAGAACTTGCTGAAAAATGGACTCCTATTGATATGTATGTAGGAGGCGCTGAACACTCAACTATGCATTTATTGTACGCAAGATTTATCCATAAATTTTTACGGGATCTTGGACTCGTAAATTCGAATGAGCCCTTTGCAAATCTGATTCACCAGGGAACGATTACGAACAATGGTGCAAAAATGTCCAAATCAAAGGGGAACGTGGTAAACCCGGATGATTTTACGGTTAATTACGGCGCGGATGTTTTTCGTTTGTATTTGATGTTTATGGGCCCTTACGAACTTGGCGGTGATTGGAGCGATAAAGGAATAACTGGTTCAGACAGATTTGTACAGAGAAGTTACGACATATTTACAAAGCATGAAGATATACTGAAAAAAGCATCGCCGAAAGAACAGTATAACATTGAAGAACTGAAAGATGAAGAAAAATCTGTTTACAAAAAAATAAACCAGACTATAAAGAGATTCGACGAAGAGATTAATAATTTCAGGTTTAACACTGCAATAGCTTCACTAATGGAATTATTAAATGAATTAAAAAACCTTGATAAATGTTCTGACGAAATTGCTGCATATACATTGCAGCGATTTGCGGTCTTGATTGCACCTGTTGCGCCGCATCTCGGAGAAGAGTGCTGGAAATTAATTGGCAATGAAATTTCATTGATGGAAAAACCAGTCTGGTTTCAGTTCGATCTCAAGGCGCTTGTTGAAGATTCTGTAAATATAGCAGTGCAGGTAAACGGAAAACTTAGAACAACCATTGAAATGCCCCTCAACAGTGAACAGGCCGCTGTAAAAGAATCTGTTTTTGCTGATGAGAAGGTGACAAAGCACACAAACGGTAAACAGGTTCTAAAAGAAATTTACGTGAAAAATAAAATTTATAACATTGTGGTAAAGTAGAAATTATGCTTGATTTAAAATTTATCCGCGAAAATCCTGATATTGTAAAGCAGGGAATTGAAAATAAGAACGAAAAGAATCGTGTCGATGAAATCCTGGAACTCGATGAAAAAAGAAGAAACCTTATTTCAAAGACTGATGAACTAAAAGCAAAAAGGAACCAGGTTTCACAGCAAATTGGGCAGATGAAAAAATCCGGTCAGGATGCTTCCCGTATTATCTCGGAAATGAAATCTGTCTCAGATGAAATTACACTACTTGACGCACAGTTAAAAGAAGTAGAGGAAAACCTTGAAGATATTTTAATGTTCGTTCCTAATCTTCCTCATTCTTCTGTTCCGGTTGGTAAATCAGCCGAGGATAATGTTGAAGCACGACAGTGGCTGCCCGATGGATTTTCATTTGAACTGTCAGAAAAAATTTTGGATCATATTGAGCTTGGTAAAAAATTAAATATCCTGGATTTTGAAAGAGGTGCAAAATTATCCGGCTCCGGTTTTCCTTTGTATCTCGGTAAAGGTGCCTCACTTGAAAGAGCATTAATTAATTTTATGCTCGATTACCATTTACAGAACCATGGATATACAGAAGTTATGCCACCGATTCTTGTAAACAGAGATTCGATGAAAGGTACCGGCCAGCTTCCGAAAATGGAAGATGACATGTATTTTATAGAAAAGGATGATCTATTCCCGGTACCAACCGCTGAGGTGCCGATTACAAATATCTACCGTAGTGAAATTTTAAACAATACTGACCTTCCTATAAAATATGTTGGTTTTACTCCTTGTTTCAGGAGAGAGGCGGGATCGTACGGAAAAGATTCAAAAGGGTTTTTAAGAGTTCACCAGTTTAATAAAGTTGAAATGGTAAAATTTGTAAAACCGGAAACTTCATATGATGAACTTGAAAACCTGGTAAACGATGCGGAAGATATTTTAAAAGAATTGAAAATCCCTTACAGAATTTTAACACTCTGCACCGGTGACTTAAGCTTTTCCGCGGCAAAATGTTATGATATTGAAACATGGTCACCGGCGGAAAACAAATGGCTGGAAGCCTCATCCTGCAGCAATTTTGAAAATTTCCAGGCAAGACGTGCAAATATTCGTTTCAGAAATGAAGAAACAAAAAAGCCGGAATTTGTTCATACATTAAATGGATCGGGCCTAGCAACAAGCAGACTGATGGTATCCATTTTAGAAAATTACCAGACACCGGAAGGGAAAATTATTGTTCCCAAAGTACTACAGAAATACACCGGGTTCGAAATTATAGATTAAATTAGTAGCCAATTTTCTTTTCCCGTCATGCGGGCGCAAAAAGATCTTTCAGTCATCCGTTTGTAAGCGGATTCATTAAAAATGACAGATGTGGATTCGTTGATTTTACCAATTGAGAATATGCATTATTCTTATTGATTGAATTTTAAATTTATGCAAAACCTATTTACACTAAAAAAATATTTTGTAAGATATAAGAAAAAACTATTCCTTGGTTTTATTTTTATCCTGCTTTCTAATGCCGGTGCAGTATATATCCCGCTAATTACAAAAAATGCTATTAATGAACTTTCAAAGGAAGTAAGAGCCGATCTGCTGGTTCATTTTGCAATATTGATTGTTGGTGCATCTCTTTTTGCGGGCTTCTTCAGGTTTCTGATTAGAGAAACCATCATAGTTGTCTCAAGAGAAATAGAATTCGATCTTCGCCAGGATTTTTGGGAACACATTCAGAAATTGCCGCTAAGGTATTTCCAGAATAATTCTACCGGAAATATAATGGCCCACGCCACAAATGATATTAATTCTGTAAGATCATTCCTGGGCCCGGCTGTAATGTACTCAGCTGATACACTTACGAGATTGATTATTGTTATAACAATAATGTTATCTCTCAATATTTCTTTGACATTGTTTACTCTTATCCCTCTACCTTTATTGTCAATTTTTGTCTATAAAGTCGGAAAGCTTATACACGAAAAATTTACTCTGATACAGGAGAAGTTTTCTGAACTTACTACAAAAGCACAGGAAAATTATTCCGGCATCAGGGTAATAAAATCCTATGTAAGGGAAGAAAATGAAATAAAGGGATTTAAAAAGCTAAGCCGGGATTTTCTCGAAAGAAATATGGACATGATAAAAATTCAGGCTTTATTATTTCCCCTGCTTCTTTTAATAACAGGCCTTTCGGTGATAATAATTGTGTGGGTCGGTGGTGCAAAAGTTATAAACAATGAGATTAGCCTGGGGGACATTGTAGCATTTATAGCTTACCTCGGCATGCTCACCTGGCCTATGATAGCTTTTGGCTGGGTAATAAATATTATTCAGCAGGGCGAAGCAAGTATGAAGAGGTTGAATAAAATATTTGCCGAACCATATGATATTAAAGACACAGAAGAAACCGATTTTAATATAAAAGACATTCAAGGTGAAATAGAGTTCAAAAATGTTTCTTTCAGGTACAGTGACAATCTTCCTTATATTTTTAAAAATGTCAATCTGAAAATTCCAATCGGTTCGACAACCGCAGTAATGGGATACACAGGCTCAGGAAAGACCACATTTATTAATTTGATCCCTCGGCTTTACGACATAACAGAAGGAGAAGTTTTAATTGACGGTGTAAATGTTAGGAATGTGCCTTTAAAAGTTTTAAGAACAAAAATAGGTCTGGTCCAGCAGGAAGCATTTTTATTTTCAGATACAATTATGAATAATATTTCCTACGGGCTGAGAGAAATCAACAAAGAACGAGTAGAAAATGTATCGGCTATCGCAAATTTCACAGATGATGTTAATGATTTCCCGAAGGGGTTCGAGACAATAATGGGCGAAAGAGGAATTACTCTTTCCGGTGGACAAAAGCAAAGAGCCAGTCTGGCAAGGTCCCTTGCAATCGATCCAAAGGTTTTAATACTCGATGATTCATTCTCAGCGGTAGATACAAATACCGAGGAAAAAATCCTGAAAAACCTGAAGAATTTTATGAAGGATAAAACAAGTATTGTTATCAGCCACAGAATTTCAACCGTAAAAGACGCGGATAATATTATCGTTCTTGCAGAAGGAAAAATTAAAGAACAGGGTAAACACGAAGACCTTGTTGCACTGAAAGGTATATATGCTGATCTGCATTATAAGCAGTTACTGGAAAAAGAATTAGAAGAATTAAAATAGTTGTCATTTCGAACCTGATTATCAGGGAGGAATCTTTTAATTAATTATTGTGCTGAGATTACTCGCTCCCCCATAAAACCGGGTTAATTTGAAATGACAAATTAGATAAATTAAAGAATGATCAATGGCAAACGATTACAAAAGCGAAGATGAAGTATTAGGTAAAGCATACGACTCAAAATTAATGAGACGTCTGTTGGGTTACATTAAACCTTACAAGAAGTATGTCATTTTTGCAATAGTGCTTAATGTCTTTGTAGCTGCGCTGGGACCTATCCGTCCTGTGCTTACAAAGATTGCAGTTGATAAATACATAGCCCATTCCGATTACCATGGACTGATGCTTATCGGTCTCGCACTTTTCGGTTCTTTATTACTGCAGGCTGCAATGCAGTATTTTCTAACTTACTATATGCAGTATCTGGGCCAAAAGACAATCTTCGATATCCGGGAACAGATTTTCAGGCACACCCAAAAACTTGCGCTTAGATTTTTTGATAAAACACCAATTGGCAGAACAGTAACAAGAGTTACAAACGATGTTGAAGCATTGAATGATCTTTTCTCTTCAGGAATTGTAATGGCATTCAGCGATATATTTATTATAATCTGGATCCTTGTATTTATGTTCACGATGGACGTAAAACTTTCCCTGGTTACACTCTCCGTACTTCCGGTGTTATTTTACGCTACATTTTTATTCCGGAGAAAAGTCCGTGAAAGTTATCGTGACGTTCGACTTCATCTGGCAAGGTTGAATTCCTACATGCAGGAACACATAACCGGAATGAATATCATTCAGATTTTTCATAAAGAAAAAGCTGAAAAGGAAAAATTTTCATCCATCAATACCGATTATAAGGGAGCCAACGTAAGATCAGTATTCTACTACGCTGTTTTCTTCCCTACTGTCGAATTATTAAGTTCAATCGCAATTGGATTAATCGTTTGGTACGGTGGCGGAGAGGTAATTAAAAGCACACTAACAGTCGGAGTAATAATTGCGTTCATCCAGTTTATCGACCAGTTTTTCCGTCCGATAAGAGATCTATCTGAAAAATATAATATTATGCAGACTGCAATGGCCTCAAGTGAAAGGATATTTAAACTTCTGGATAATAAAACATTTGTTAATAATCCTGAAAAACCAGAACCATTAACTAAATTAAAAGGTGATATTGAATTCCAAAAAGTTTGGTTCGCCTATAATGAAGATGAATATGTTTTAAAGGATATTTCATTTAAAATAAATCCAGGTGAAACAGTTGCAATTGTTGGCCACACAGGCGCAGGTAAAACCAGCCTGATTAATATTCTCACAAGATTTTACGATATTGAAAAAGGCTCAATCCTGGTAGATGGTCACAACATTCGCACACTGGATAAAAAAGATTTAAGAAAATTTATCTCTATAGTATTGCAGGATGTTTTCCTCTTCTCCGGTACGATAAAATCAAATATCAGTATGGATAATGAAAGTATCCCCGAAGAAAAAATAAGAGAAGCGGCGAAACTTGTCGGTGCAGATAAATTTATTGAATCACTTCCAAATAAATATGACGAAATCGTAATGGAAAGGGGCGCCACGTTAAGCGTCGGACAAAAACAGCTTATTTCTTTCGCTAGGGCTCTGGCGTACAATCCGCAAATATTAATTCTTGATGAAGCAACATCGAGCATTGATACAGAAAGTGAGATTTTAATTCAAAAAGCTATAGAAAAACTC
>Ga0102950_1000202_pt1 | contig 15602 bp, 18 predicted proteins | sample SalPon2A_B_D2_MG_FD_78505 | JGI IMG/M metagenome (GOLD analysis project Ga0102950, IMG submission 78505) | Soil microbial communities from South San Francisco under conditions of wetland restoration - Salt Pond MetaG R2A_B_D2_MG | ecosystem: Environmental > Terrestrial > Soil > Wetlands | place...
CGACTTGCGGCAGGCCATCCGCCAGAAGCAGAGCATTAAGGGCATGGTGCCACCGATGGTGGAAGAATATATACTGAAGGAAGGGCTGTACCAGGCAGCACACCAGCTCCATGGAGGAAAATGACGGCGAACTTGCGTGAGGCCATCCGCGCCGCTCAGGACCGGAAGGCTGTGAACCTGACCGTGCTGGATGTTGGCAAAACCTGTTCTTTTGCAGACTACTTTGTGATTTGCAGCGGTACCTCAACGCGCCACACCCGCGCGATTTCCGACGCCATCCAGGAAAAGTTGAAGAAGAAGTGGAACCTGCTTCCTGCGCACCTGGAAGGTTATGCTCAGGCGGAATGGATTCTGATAGACTACTTCGATTTTGTGGTCCACATTTTCTCGGAGAAGGCCCGCGGGTTCTACGACCTCGAAAGGCTCTGGAAGTCGGCGCCGAGAGTAACTGTGCCCAAGGGCTAAAGCCCAAGGCCGGGCCGTTTCGTTCCGGCTGCACCAGGGCGACAGAATTCATAGCGGCAACAGATGGGCAAAGGCCATGCGCATTCGAGTATTCTGGGAAGGAAAGACCAAAGATTCGCACCTGCGGGCGCTGGTGTCCGATTACACAAAACGCATCGCCAAGTTCACCGACATTGTGATTGAAGAGCTCCCAGAAGCCAGAAAGTCCAAAAGCAGGAGCGCGAAAAAGGCTTCGCCCGTGGAAACACGGATGCTGGAGAAGATGGGCAACAGCACGCGGGTTTTTCTGGACCCTGAGGGCGCCGAGTGGAGTTCAAAGGAATTTGCCATGTGGCTGGGCGATCAGGGAGTGCATGGAACGAAGGAGATAGCCTTTGTGGTGGGGGCGGCGGATGGATTTTCACCGGCATTCCGTCAGCACGCAAACGTCCTGCTCTCGCTTTCCCGCATGACACTGACCCACGACTGGACCCGGGCCATGCTGCTGGAACAGATTTACCGGGGATTCACCATCCTGCGGGGTTTTCCGTATGCCCGTTGAGATGAGTTCATTGACTACTGACAAACGCCATCTGTCATGCTGAGCGAGGCGAAGCATCCCCGCATTTGTCTGAAATAAATGCTGAGAGCCTTCGCTGCGCTCAGGATGACGGGGGGGGATAAGACCTTTTTCAGCACCCATCACGAGGAGAGGATGACTCTTTTGCCTGAATCCAGAAAGGGATTAATCATCGTTTTCACGGGCCCGGGCAAAGGCAAAACCACCGCGGCGCTGGGCACGGCATTCCGGGCCATAGGCCAGGGACTTAAGGTATTGATGGTACAATTCATCAAAGGCTCCTGGCATTACGGTGAACTGGATACCTGTGGAATGCTGGGAGAGGACAGGATCAAAATCCTGCCGATGGGACGAGGATTCGTCAAGGTCGGGGTGGAAAAGCCGGACCCGGAAGACGTCCGCATGGTGGAAGAAGCGTGGCAATATGCCAGCCAGGCCATCGCAGGCGGAGAATATGACATGGTCATCCTGGACGAAGTGAATTACGCCGTCAGTTACAGGATGCTCGATCCGGCAAGAATTGTGGAGACGTTGAAGCACAAGCCTGAGATGGTTCATGTGATTCTGACCGGCCGGAACGCCCACGCCTCCATTGTTGAGTGCGCCGACCTGGTGACGGAGATGCGCGAGGTGAAACACCCGTACCAGAAAGGCATCCTCGCCCAACGCGGAATCGAATATTGAACGTTGCGCTCAGCCGGAGAAATTCCGGCGAACGGTGCGCGAGGAAATCGGTATTCTCATGACCTGGTTCCGAAAAGAAAAGAAGCCGCTTGAAACGACTCCGACGCAAAAACGTGCCCAGACGGAGGGCCTGTGGACCAAGTGCGAGTCCTGCAAGCGCATCCTCTGGAAAAAAGACCTGGAGCAGAACCTGTTCTGCTGTCCCAAGTGCAATTTTCATTTCAAGATGAGTTCTGACACCCGCCTGGCCATGCTGTTTGACGAGGGCAAGTACACCGAGCACGATGCCGGCATGAGTTCTCCGGACCCTTTGCAGTTCGCGGACAGGAAAAAGTATCGCGATCGCCTGAAAGCCGCTGAAATCGTGACCGGAGCGAAGGACGCCGTCCGTGTGGGCGAGGGCAATCTGGACGGCAAGCCCTTGATCGCCTGCGCCATGGAATTCCGTTTTATTGGCGGAAGCATGGGCGCCGTGGTGGGAGAAAAGATCACCCGTGCCATCGACCGCTGCATCGGCAAAAAACTGCCGCTGGTGATCGTTTCCTGCTCCGGCGGCGCGCGCATGATGGAAGGCATCATCAGTCTCATGCAACTGTCAAAAATCAGCGCCGCCCTTGCCCGCTTCGATGAAGTTCAGAAACCTTACATCTCAGTGCTAACCAATCCCACTACGGGCGGCACCACAGCCAGCTTTGCGATGCTCGGTGACCTCAACATTGCCGAGCCCGGGGCGCTGATCGGGTTTGCGGGCCCCCGCGTGATTGAACAAACCATCCGCCAGAAACTGCCCGAGGGGTTCCAGACGGCGGAATTCCTGCTAGAGCACGGAATGCTCGACGCCATTGTGCCTCGCACCGAGTTGAAAGCTTATCTTTCAAAAACGCTGGATTTTATGGGAGCATGGAATTCCGCCACACCCCGCAAATGATCGAACCCATCGCATTCCAAGCCGCCATTCCGTTTGAGGAGTGCCTCAGTATCCTGTGGGACCGCGGGCACGAACTGCACGGCAGAAAGTTTGATCTCGATGCGATTCGGGCAATTCTCGCCGCCCTCGGCAACCCCGAGCGCCGTTACCCGACGGCCATCGTGGCCGGGACCAACGGTAAAGGATCGACTTCCGCCATGCTCGCCGCCATCCTGGAACGCGCGGGCTACCGCACCGGGCTTTACACTTCGCCGCATCTCATCCGCGTGAATGAGCGGATTCGTATTAACGGCCGGGAGCTTACGGACGAGGAATTTGCCGCTGCTTTTACCGCCGTCCACCATGCAGTGGAAAAGCTGGTAGAGTCGCAAGTTCTGCCGTACCGTCCCAGCTTTTTCGAATATCTCACGGCCGTTGCCTTCCAGCACTTTGCAAGTGCGCGGGTGGATTTTGCCGTGCTTGAAGTGGGCATGGGCGGGCGTCTGGACGCCACCAATGTCACCGACGCGTCAGTCGCCGTCATCACAAACGTCGACCTCGACCACCAGGAGTTTCTTGGCAACACCCGCGCTGCCATCGCCGCGGAAAAGGCGGGCGTCATCAAACCGGGCCGGATTGTGGTTTCCGGTTGCGAGCATCCGGAAGTCCGCGAAGTGGTCCGGCAGAAATGCCGGGAAACGGGCGTTGAATTGATCGAAACCGGGGGCATTGCTGCCGCCCGGAATCTTTTCCACCTGGACGGCCGCTACGGCTTCGACTTGCAAATGGACGGCGCCAGCCTCGCGGGAATCACGCTTCAGATGGCAGGGAGCTTCCAGGCAAAGAACGCTGTCATGGCCGCAACCGCAGCCGGACACCTGCGCCGCGCCGGTATTCACATTTCACCGGAGGCTATCCGCGAGGGTTTGCAAACCGCAGCCTGGCCCGGCCGGCTGGAAATCATCGGGCAGCGTCCCCTGATCCTGCTGGATGGTGCGCACAATCCGGCCGCCGCCCGTGAAGTGGCGGAATTCGTTCGGGGCCATTTTAAGGGGCGAAAGCTCAGGCTGGTTTATGCCAGCATGCGAGACAAAGCCATTGGGGAAATTAGCGGCATTCTTTTCCCGCTGGCAGACGCGGTTTACCTCACCCGGCCAGGTCTTGACCGCGCGGCGGCCCCGGAAGCGATTCTCGAGTCTGCGAATGCCACGCCTCGCGAAACCATTATTGAGCCTGACCCGGCCCGCGCTCTTGAACAGGCCGTTGAGGCTTCCCTGCCCGGTGATGTGATTCTGGTGGCAGGTTCGCTTTTCCTGGTGGGCGCCGTCAAGCAGGCCATCTCTGAAGGGCGGCTCGTGCCGGAAAACCTGGCGCCGCCTGAAGTGCTTTCGGAGCTTTACTGATCACATCATGGATTCCACTTCGCCGACGCCCGTCCTGCAATCATCCAATGAGGGCCGAGTGCGGAACTTTCTCAGCTATGCCCGCTCACTGTTTTTCACTGACCTCCTGATTTATCTCTACACGGCGGTTTGCGGAACTTTTTCCCTTTGCGGCTCCTTCTTCGACGCCCACGGCCGCTGGCAGCATGGATGCGCCCGCACGTGGTCATGGCTGATTCTCAAGACCGGCAGAATTCATCTCAGTGTGGAAGGGCTTGAGAACGTCGCTCCAAATCAGACGGTCATCTTCTGCTCCAACCATCCAAGCGCCATGGACATTCCCATCCTGTTCGTCAGCCTGCCTGTGCAGTTCCGTTTTCTGGCCAAGCGCGCGCTGTTCCACGTTCCTTTCCTGGGCTGGCACCTGCGGCGCTCCGGCCACATTCCGGTTGATCGCGGGCGCCCGCGCGAAGCGCTGAAGGGATTTGAATTGGCCGCGAAGAGGATCAAGGAAGGCCGCCCTGTGGTGGTGTTCCCCGAGGGCAGCCGCAGCCGCACAAGTGAGATGCTTCCCTTCAAGAGCGGAACTTTCTATCTGGCCATACTTTCCGGCGTTCCCATTGTGCCCATCACTCTGGTCGGTTCACGCGAAGTGCTGAAACCGGACTCACTCCACATCCGTGCCGGCCGCGTGCAGGTGGTCATCCATAAACCCATGTCCACCGAGGGCCTCACGGTCCACGATGCCAGTAGTCTCTCGAAACGAGTGCGGGAAGTGATTGTTTCAGGGTTGGAAGCCGCAAAGGATCGGCATGCGTGAACTCCGTGGTAGTGTGGGTAGAAGTTCCAGATTTGTCTAGAATGATTTTAGGTGCAAGAAAACATCAAACCTGCAATGAAGATCAGCCTTGAAAATCACGTTGCGGTTGTAACCGGTGGCTCGCGCGGCATCGGCGCCGCCACAGTCAAGCTTTTCAGTGAAGCAGGGTGCAACGTGCTGTTCAGCTACCTTCGTTCCGCCCGCCCTGCTCGAGAAGTTGAGAAGGCCTGCCGCCAGTCGCAGGGCGATGTCATAGCCGTCCGCTCTGACGTTTCCAGAATTGCCGATGCCAGAAAGCTGATCGATGCAGCAATCCGTCGTTTTGGCCGGCTGGACATTCTGGTGGCAAACGCGGGCATCTGGAACGCCGAGCCGGTCCGAATCGACAAAATCACTGAGCGCGAATGGGACAAGATGGTGGATGTCAATTTGAAGGGAGTTTATACGGCGATCCGTTCCGCCGTACCCCATATGATTTCGCAAAACAGGGGGCGCATCATTGCCGTCTCGTCCACCGCGGGCCAACGTGGTGAAGCTTTCCACTCGCATTACGGAGCAGCGAAGGGCGGAGTCATCAGCCTGGTGAAAGGCCTTGCCCCGGAGCTGGCCCCGCACAACATTCTGGTGAACGCCGTGGCCCCCGGCTGGGTCGTTACCGACATGGCCGAACCCGTCCTACGCAAACCCGCTGAGAAGCGCAAGGCGACGAGTTTGATTCCGCTTCGGCGCTTTGGCAGGCCTGAGGAAGTCGCCATGCCCATCCTGTTTCTGGCTTCAGAAATGTCGACCTATATGACAGGAGAAATCATCAACATCAATGGAGGGAACGTTCTCTGTGGGTAACAGAAACATAACCGTCATGGGAATTATGGCTCGCGCAACCTGCCTCGCCATGCTCACACTGGCCGGGCCGGCCGCATCACATGGCGCGCAGCAGGCCCCGGCTCAGAAATCCTCAACCGTGTTGCCTTCGCGCATCAGCCCCAAAGCCCAGGAAATTCTCAACCACGCCATCCAGGCGCTGGGCGGGCCGGCCTTTCTCAACTTCAAAAACGTCTCAACATCGGGACGCGTCTTCGGATTTAGCTACGGCAAGATGGCCTCCGTCTATCCTTACAAGAGCACCTATGCGCCGCCCGACAAGCGCCGTTTCACCTACGGCAAGGGCAAGCCCGTCACGCTGATCAACAACGGAAACGAAGGCTGGGAACTGGACAAGTACGGATTGGTCCATCAGCTTCCGGAAAAGGTTCGGCAATGGGAAATCGCCAACCGCTACAGCCTGACGAATCTTTTGCGTCGGGTCATCAAGGAGGGCGGCGTGCTGATCCTCGATCACGGCGTCGATTTTGTCGCCAACCAACCCTCCTACGTCATTGAGATATTCGATGCCCGAAACGTCCGCATCCAGCTTTACCTTCGCAAACCCAACTTTCTCCCTCTGCGCGTCACTTATCGTATCCAAAACTCAACAACACAAGACTGGGATGAATACGTCGACGAGTACAGCGACTACCAGGCCTTTGACGGCATCATGACACCGATGAATATTGACCGGCAACTGAACGGCGAGCGGGTCGGCGCGGTCTACAGGAACAAGGCACGCTACAACGTGAATGTCCCTGCAAACTATTTCCACCCCCCCCGGTAGCAAACTGCCCCATCTGCTATAATGACGGGCGGAGGACATTTGGCACGCCAACGGTTTATCAGATCTACAACAATTCTTTGTGTTCGCCGCAACAACAGCCTGGTGATGGGCGGCGATGGCCAGGTCACAATGGGCGAAAGCGTCATCAAACACAAGGCCAAAAAGATCCGCCGCCTCTATAACGACAAAGTGCTGGCTGGATTCGCCGGCAGCACGGCAGACGCCTTTTCCCTGTTTTCGCGCTTCGAGACCAAACTCGAGGAGTATCACGGCAACCTCAGCCGGGCCGTGGTGGAACTGGCCAAGGACTGGAGGACTGACCGCGCCCTGCGCCACCTGGAAGCGCTGCTGCTGGTCGCGGACAAGAAGTCCACGTATCTCGTGAGTGGTACGGGCGATGTGATTGAGCCGGACGACGGCATCGTGGGAATTGGTTCCGGAGGGCCTTACGCCGTTTCCGCCGCGCGCGCTCTGGCAAAAAACACAAAAATGAATGCCCGCGACATCGTCGATGAAGCCATGCGAATCGCAGGCCAGATCTGCATTTATACCAACGAGCAATGCACTATCGAGGAGCTCTGATGCCCTCGGACCCGAAGGAAGGCGGAATGGTTTTCTATTTGCCTGAGAATATTGAAACGGCCACCATGCTCGACGAACTGACCCCACGCCAGATCGTATCGGAGCTCGACAAGCACGTCGTGGGACAGAAGGACGCCAAGCGGGCCGTTGCCATCGCACTGCGCAACCGCATGCGCCGCCAGAAACTTCCCGCCGAACTGGCGGAAGAAATTCTGCCCAAGAACATCATCATGATTGGCCCCACGGGCGTGGGAAAAACGGAAATTGCCCGCCGCCTGGCCCGCCTGACCGATTCACCCTTCATCAAGGTGGAGGCCTCTCGCTTTACAGAAGTGGGCTACGTCGGCCGCGACGTGGAGTCGATGGTCCGCGACCTGGTGGAAATTTCCATCGATATGATACGCGAGGAAAAGATCGAAGAAGTGGCGGAAAAAGCCGAGCAGAACGCCGAAGAGCGCCTGCTGGACCTGCTGCTGCCGCCGCCCACTCCGCCCCACCCGGACAAAACCCAGCCCGACGACGGCTATCGCACGGCTATCGAACAGTTCAAGCGGACGCGCGAAAAGCTGCGGGCGCAGCTCCGTGAAGGCAAGCTGGATGAGCGCCAGGTGGAAGTCGAGACCCGGGAGAAAAGCTTCCCCGCCTTTGAAATCATCTCCTCGCAGGGCATCGAGGAAATGGACATCAACATCAAGGACATGCTTCCCGGCCTGTTTGGCCAGCGCAGCAAGAAGCGCCGCATGCCCGTCTCCGAGGCCATGGAATACCTGATCCAGGAAGAAGAAACCAGGCTCATCGATATGGAGCAGGTGACGCGCACCGCTGTGGAGCGCGCCGAGCAGTCCGGCATTATCTTTCTCGATGAAATCGACAAGATCGCCGGGCGCGAGCGCGGTGGTGGTGGCCCTGACGTCAGCCGCGAGGGCGTGCAGCGCGACATCCTGCCCATCGTCGAGGGCACCACGGTCAACACGCGCTATGGAATGGTCCGCACCGACCACATTCTCTTTATCGCCGCTGGCGCCTTCCACGTCAGCAAACCTTCGGACCTGATCCCCGAACTCCAGGGCCGCTTTCCCATTCGCGTCGAGCTCAACTCGCTGAACGTTGACGATTTTGTCCGCATCCTGAAGGAACCGAAGAGCGCGCTGGTCAAGCAGTACGTGGCGCTTCTGGAGACCGAGGGCATCAAACTTTCATTCACCGACGACGCTCTCGATGAAATCGCCGGCTTCGCCGCCAAAGTGAACGACCAGACGGAAAATATCGGCGCGCGGCGCCTCCATACCATCATGGAAAAACTCCTGGACGAAATCTCTTTTGAAGGTCCCGACATGAAAAAGAAAACGGCGCGAATTGACGGGACCTACGTCAAGAAGCAGCTCTCGGAAATCGTGAAGGATCAGGATCTCAGCCGCTACATTCTGTGAACTCTCAATTGCGAACGGCCGATTCCGGCGGTAGCCCCGCCACACCTGCAATCCAGAAATCCAGGTCGCTTCCCTGTCGGCGCTGGCAGAGGGATCTGTGCCTGGCGCTGCTTGCCACGCTCGCCGCCTTCTATTCCGGTTGCGGCGTGCAGGCGCCGCCCCGGCCTCCGCGCCTTGAAATTCCGCAAACCATCAAAGATCTCGCCGCAGTCCAGATTGGCAGCACCGTTCACATCACTTTCACCATGCCCGTGCTGGCCATCGATGGTGAAAGCCTCACCAAGCCGGTCACGGTCAACATTTTTCGCACCGTAACTCCTCCGGGCCAGCAGACCGTATTGCCCGATGCCAGCGCCGCACCCTGGCTCACGCTCAGCCCGAAGCAGCTCACCAGCCTCAAACATGCCGGTAAGGTTGATTACCCCCTTCAGTTTTCACGCCAGGAAATCCAACAGCGCCAGGGCTCCACTTTTTCATTTGCGGTGATTGCGTTGACGCACGGTTTCCGCGGACATCCGCGCAAGAGCGAGCCTTCCAATGTGGCCCATGCAACCTTGCTGGACGCCACGTTGCCGGCAAAGAATCTTGTGGCAAAAGCCAGCCAGACCGCGATTCTGCTCACATGGGATAAACCGGCTGAAACTTTGACAGGGCTTCCACCCACACACCTTTCCGGCTATCGCGTCTATCAGAGTTTGACCGGCAAGCCCGATTCGTACCAGTTGGCGGGCAAGGCTGCTTCCAATCACTTTGACGACAGGAAGTTCCAGTTCGGGCGGCATTATTTTTTCCGCGTCAGCGCCGTCACAACGGTAGGCAAGGCGACGGCGGAAAGCCTGCCGTCCGCGCCGGTCAGCCTGACGCCGAAGGATGTGTTCCCGCCGCCTGTCCCCACGGGCCTCACAGCGGTGAATGCCGCGGGTGCGGTCGACCTGTTGTGGAACGCGAGCTCCGGGCAAGACCTCACCGGGTACAACGTCTACCGCAGCAATGCGGGCGGGCCGTTCCAACGCCTCAACAAACAACTGGTGCCGACGCCGATTTTTCATGACACGACTGTGGAGCCTGGCCACACCTACGAATATGCCGTGACAGCATTGGACCTTACCGGAAATGAAAGCCAAAAGTCCAAACCTGTAAGCATTACCACGCCGGCCTCAGGCACCCATTGAGCGGGGACAACACGCGGCTCGCCACAAAATGATATAATTTCGCCCGGACCGGAAGAGGGGCTTGTTCCGGCCAAAGTTTCGAACTGCGGTCCCATTTTTGGGCGCCAGCAGTTGAAAAGGTGAAATCGCCGGTGAAGCCCTTGTCGCCTCTTGAGATTGGACTGATCGCAGCCGCGGTGGTGGTCCTCATCGGCGCCGGTCTCTTCGCTTATCTCAAGCTGCTCCGAAAGAAGGATCCCGCGGAACTTGAGCGCCTCCGGCGGCTGGAACTGGGACGAACGGGCCGCATCGTTGCGGGCGAAATCACCGGCCTGATTGAGCCGGAAGGTGAAAACACTGCGCTTCTGCTGGTTTATCGCTATGACATTGCGGGTGTCACCTACGAGGTGTCACAGGACGTTTCCATGATGCCCGCAGTTGCCTCGCAGGCGCACCACCTGGTGGGGAAAGGCATCAGCGTCAAGTACGATATGAAGCACCCCAGCAATTCCATTGCGATTTGCGAAGAGTGGTCAGGAATCCGCGGCACCAGCGCCGGCGAACAGGAGCGACAAGGTGCTCTTGCAACTTCCTCTGGAACGGCAGAGAAGCGCTGAGTGGATTTCGCGACGGTGCTATCCGATCCAGCCGAAATAAGCGCCGAGCGCCACCATATTCCCATTTTTCCGAGGTCTCTCTTTTGAAACTGGAAGAAAAACTCGAAGAACTCCGCCGACGGCGTGCGCAGGCGGAAGCAGGAGGCGGCGACGAGCGTCGCGCCCGGCAGCACGCGGAAGGCAAACTCTCCGCCCGCGAGCGGCTGGAGTTACTGTTCGACGAAGCCACCTTTGAAGAGGTTGGCGAATTCGTCGAGCACAACTGCCGCGAGTTCGGCATGGATTCCCAGCGCATTCCGGGCGACGGAGTCGTCACCGGCTACGGACTCATCAACAACCGCTTGGCTTACGCCTTTGCCCAGGACTTCACGGTTTTCGGCGGCTCGCTCAGTGAAGCCAATGCAGCCAAAATCTGCAAGATCATGGACCTGGCGTTGAAGGTGGGCGCGCCGCTTGTCGGCCTCAACGATTCCGGCGGCGCGCGCATCCAGGAAGGCGTTGCTTCGCTGGCCGGTTATGCCGACATCTTTCTGCGCAACACGCTGGCTTCCGGCGTGGTGCCGCAGATTTCCGCCGTTATGGGACCCTGCGCGGGCGGCGCGGTCTACTCGCCCGCCATTACAGATTTTGTGCTGATGGTTGAAAATTCCAGCTACATGTTCGTCACCGGCCCGGACGTCATTCGCACTGTGATGCACGAAGACGTCAGCAAGGAAGACTTGGGCGGACCACGCGCCCACAGTGCCACCAGCGGCGTTTCGCACTTCGTCACACGCGATGATCCCGAATGCCTGGCGCTGGTGCGCGAGTTGCTCTCCTTCATGCCGCAGAACAACCGTGAAGATCCACCTTTTATCGAATCCAACGATCCCGCCGACCGGCGCGACGCCGAACTCGACAGCCTGGTTCCTGCGGAATCCGACAAACCTTACGACATCAAGGACATCATTCGCCGCGTCGTGGATGACGGCTACTTCCTCGAAGTCCACGAGCAGTTCGCCCGCAACCTGGTGGTGGGATTTGCGCGGCTGGGGGGGTACAGCGTGGGCATCGTGGCCAACCAGCCTGCCGTTCTGGCCGGATGCCTAGATATTGACGCCTCGGTGAAAGGCGCCCGCTTCGTGCGCTTCTGCGACGCCTTCAACATCCCGCTCATCACCTTTGAGGATGTTCCGGGATTCCTGCCCGGCACCCAGCAGGAGTTCGGCGGCATTATCCGCCACGGCGCCAAACTGCTCTACGCTTTTGCCGAAGCCACCGTGCCCAAGCTCACCGTTATCACCCGGAAGGCTTATGGCGGGGCTTATTGCGTGATGTCGTCGAAGCACATCCGCACGGATGTAAACTTTGCCTATGCCACGGCCGAGATTGCCGTCATGGGACCGGAAGGCGCGGTCAGCATCGTCAACCGGCGCGAGTTGCAGAATGCCAAAGACGCGGAGCAACTCCGCAAGGAAAAGGCCGAGGAATACCGCAACCGCTTCGCCAATCCTTACATTGCCGCCGAGCGTGGATACGTGGATGCCGTCATCGCTCCACGCGATACCCGCCCGCGCCTCATCCGCGCCCTGCGTATGCTCGAAAACAAGCGCGACACCACGCCGCCCAAAAAGCACGGCAACATCCCGCTGTGATTCGCTGCGCCACAGCCCCGTCAAAAGCGGCAAATTTAGCGCGTCGTCGTAGCTGTATAATCAGGTTTTAAGAGGACGCATCAAAAATCTTAGCAGGTGGTCAGGGACCGCCCTTACACCGGGGGGAGCGCTTGTTCAAAAAGATTCTGATAGCCAATCGTGGTGAGATTGCGGTTCGTGTGATGCGCGCCTGTCGCGAGATGGGCATTCGCAGCGTGGCGGTTTATTCTGTAGTGGACCGCAAGGCGCTGCATGTGCGTTACGCGGACGAGGCTTACGCCATCGGCCCCGCGCCCGCTGTCGAAAGCTATCTTCGAATCGACCGTATCATTCAGGCAGCACAGCGTTCTGGCGCAGAAGCCATCCATCCCGGCTACGGATTTCTGGCCGAGAATCCCGAATTCGCCCGCGCCTGCCGCGAGGCCGGAATTGTCTTTATCGGCCCCACGCCCGAGGCCATGGAGCTGATGGGTTCCAAGACGGCCGCCCGTCATCTGGTGTTGAACGCCGGCCTGCCCGTGATTCCCGGCACGGAAGCCAATCTGGAAAGCTTTGAGGAAGTGGTTCGCGTGGCGCGCGAGATCGGTTTCCCCGTGATGCTGAAAGCCTCGGCGGGCGGTGGCGGCAAGGGCCTGCGGATGGTGGAGACGGAGCAGGACCTCGAGTCCGCGTGGCGCAACGCCCGCTCGGAGGCCCAGAACGCATTTGGCGATCCATCCGTTTATCTCGAAAAGCGCCTGGAACGGCCACGGCACGTTGAGATCCAGCTTCTGGGTGACACCCACGGCAACCTGATTTATCTTGGCGAGCGCGAATGCTCCCTGCAGCGCCGCCACCAGAAAGTTCTGGAAGAATGCCCTTCCCCCATGCTCGACACCGAGTTGCGCCGCCGCATGGGGGAAACCGCGGTACGCATCGGAAAGCTGGCCGGCTACACCAATGCCGGCACGGCAGAATTTCTGATTGACCAGGACCGTAATTTTTATTTCCTCGAAATGAACGCCCGGCTCCAGGTGGAGCACCCCGTCACTGAACTGGTGGTGGGCATTGACCTGGTGAAGGAACAGATCCACGTTGCCGCCGGCGACCGGCTTGAATGGAGGCAGGAAGACGTGCAACTTCGAGGTTCAGCCATCGAGGCCCGCATCTATGCTGAAGATCCTGCGCGAGGCTTCTTCCCTTCTCCTGGGCTCATCACGCGCATGGCCGTTCCTTCCGGGCCTGGCGTTCGCACCGACAGCGGTGTTTACGAAGGCTGGCGGGTCCCACTGGATTATTACCCCCTACTGGCCAAGCTGGTGGTGTGAGGAACCGACCGCCAACAGGCTGTCGCCCGCATGCGGCGGGCGCTGAGTGAATATGAAGTGGCCGGCCCCGAGACCAATCTGCAATTTTTCCGGCAACTGCTGGCGCATCCGGAATTTGTGGAGGGGCAACTCGATACGGGATTTATTGACCGCATGCTGGCCGAAGGTACGCTCAAAATTCCCCCACCCGCGGACATGGGGCGTGTGGCCATTCTGGCCGCAGCGCTGGAGATGCGCAGGAGGCAGGACGCGCTTCGCGGTGAGACCCGGCCCAACAGCCGCGCCTCGCGATGGAAGGCCGCGGGCCGCGCCGAGCAATTGAACCACTGGCCTGGGACGTAGTCCAGGCGAAACGGGAACCTTATGAATTTTGAAATCGAATTACGCGAAAATTCCGAAACCAGCGAGCACCGGCTCTCCGTCGAGCGCCCGTCCAACGGCAAAAATGGCGACGGGCCACAGTTTTCGATTGACGGCAAGCCCCTCGATGCCGACTGGACGGCCATTCGTCCCGGGCACTATTCCATCCTGATTGGCGGCCAGTCGTACGAGGCCCGCGTCGCACCTGCGGCAGGCAATCCCACGGGCCGGCCTGAAGCCTGGGTGGTTACCATCGCCGAACATGATTTCCACATCCTCGTTCGCGATCCCCGCACGCGCCGATTCGCCGGACAGATTGCTGCGCACGAGGGCCCAATGGATGTGCTGGCCCCTATGCCCGGAAAGATCGTGCAGGTGCTGGTAGAGACCGACCAGGAGGTCGCTCAAGACCAGGGCCTGGTGGTGATTGAAGCCATGAAAATGCAGAACGAACTGCGGGCCCCGCGCGCCGGGCGCATCACCCAGGTGCACGTCAAGGAAGGAATTGGAATTGAGGCCGGCGCCCGGCTGCTGCGGCTGGAATAGCGGAAGCACTGATCGCCAGCCTATTGATACTCTTTCACAATCTGCGCTGCCAGCAGGTTCTTCACCTTGGCGTTGTCTCGAAGATTTTCAATATAGGCGGCCTTCAGCAACTGTTCCTTTTCATTCATCAGCGTCTTGCGGATCTGGGCCTGCACTTTGGGATCCGTTACGGGGTGCTGCCCGGCCTTCCTGATGCCCAGAAGCTTGATAATGTGGTAGCCGCTCTGCGTGGTGATAATGCCTGAAATCTGACCGACTTTCAGCCCCTTGACAACGCGCTCGAGCGAGGAATTGGTGGCCAGCTGCGATTCCGGGATGAAACCCATGTCTCCGCCGTTCATGGAGGTAGCCGGGTCCTCGGAGTAGTTCTGGGCGACGGTGGCGAAGTCCTGCCCTGAACGAAGCTGAGCATAGAGGGCCTGAATCTTCCTCTGAGCCATCTGGGGCGTTTTGGCGTCATCGTTTTTCAGGTTGTGCACTTCGCTGCTGGATCCTGGCGTCACTTCAATCTGCGCCAGGTGGTATTCGGTTTCCGGGACGTCAAATGAGGACTTGTTGTTATCGTAATAAGCTTTGATGTCCGCCTCGCTCACGGAAACGCGGGAGTTGATGTCGCGGTTGATCAGCTTGTTCACGGTAAGCTGGGTCCGCACATCATCGCGGAGGTCACCTTCAGTGAGGCCGCGCGCCTTCAGCTTCTGCTCAAACTGCTGCTCGGAGTAAGGGCTTTTCAATTGTGCCAACTTGGTGTCGATTTCGGATTCGGACACAGTGATGCCGGAATGAGCGGCGTGCGCCATCAGGATCTGGTTATTGATAAGCTCATTTAGAATGTTTAGCTTGTAGCTAAGCGCTTCTTCCTTGTCGCTGGCCTGGCCCGTCGAGCCGATACGGCTGTGGTAGATCTTTTCCACCTGCGACTTGTAAACGGGATGCCCGTCAACCAGCGCCCAAACGGTGCCGGAACCGGAGGTGTTGCTTTTGCAGGCTGGCATCAACAGCACAAGGCATGTTACCCCCAGCAGACAGGCAGCAGAAGCCAATCGGCGGCCAGGCACGCCGTCTGAAAAGCGTTGGAAGCCAGGCCTGGCCTTACGCCCTCTCCTTCCATATGGCATGAAGAGGCGGTAGGCAATACGGCGTACATCTGATAGAATTAAGTTTTGCATATTCAGGATATTGTCCATTTCCAAAGGAGTTTTTGATGGCGCGTCGATGCGAAATTTGCGGCAAAGGCCCTGCATACGGAAATAACGTGAGTCATGCTCACAACGTCACCCGGCGAAGGTGGAACCCCAATCTCCAGCGTGTACACGCCGTCGTGAACGGCGCCCGGAAAACCCTTCGCGTCTGCACGGCATGCATCCGTGCCGGCAAAGTCACCAAAGCTGCCTGAGAGGCGCCTCTGGCACAGGAACGGCCGCAAATGCCGTCGAGCCGGAGAATCGGGCAAGTCGCCGGCAGGCACGGAAGACAGGCAGCCGGCTTCCTTCCATCCTTCAATCAA
>Ga0102950_1000203_pt1 | contig 15495 bp, 13 predicted proteins | sample SalPon2A_B_D2_MG_FD_78505 | JGI IMG/M metagenome (GOLD analysis project Ga0102950, IMG submission 78505) | Soil microbial communities from South San Francisco under conditions of wetland restoration - Salt Pond MetaG R2A_B_D2_MG | ecosystem: Environmental > Terrestrial > Soil > Wetlands | place...
CTGTCTGATCCGCTTGGCTCAAGTATTGTACCTCCTCATTTTTATGTTGATGTCACTTCGGTGATTGAGACAAAGAAGAAAATGCTTGAGTATCACCAGTCGCAGATCGACCTTATGAAGCATATGCATAAGATTGACGATTTCTTTGGGTTTGTGCTCGAAGGGAATCGTAACTACGGAAAGATGGCCGGCGTGGAATATGCAGAGGTATACTGGCAGCATCTTGGTGGCGGATTCCAGAAAGAACCGCAGGTTCAGAACGATCTTTCAGAATTTCTTATTAATAAAATGTCATAGCTATGAACTTAAATGAAGAAAAGTATAACAAGTTTGCACTTGTAAGGGAAATGATGGAAACCCCCGGTATAGTTAAAAAGTTTGACCCGGAGGCAGCAACAAAATTTGTAGAGGCAGTTAAGTCGAAAAAAGGACTGTTTCTTACAGGTGAAGGAAGCAGCAGGATATTCCCTGCCAAGAGAGCAATCACAGCCAACCTGGCCGGGGAGTTCGGACTTCCTGTAATGACCGAGGGAGGAACACAGGCAGAAGAATACAACCTGGGCGATTTCGCTGTTTTTGCAGCTTCGAACTCGGGACAGACAAAAGAAGTGGTTCGCCTTTCCACCAAACTGAAAAAAGAAGGCCATAAGGCAGTATTCGGCCTTACGGCAAATCATAATACCAAGCTGGAAGAACTGGCTGACGATACACATGTGCTGATATGCGGAAAAGAGGATGCTGTTGCTGCAACAAAGTCGGTTATTGAACAGGGACTATTCTATGATGCTCTTCTCAGGAAGGTAAAAGGAAAGAAAATGGAAGGGCTGGATGACCTGGCTGAAAAGACTGAAAAAGCTCTAACTCTTACTATCGAGCCTGAAATAACTGCCATAATAAGAGATGCCAGTATCATCTATTTTGCAGGAAGAAATAATGGAGTTGCCGAAGAACTTGCACTTAAGACCAATGAAATAACAAGGAAGAAATCAGCATATCTTGAAGGCACATTCGCCGTACATGGCATTGAAGAGGTTATGGATAAGAGTGAAGTCGTCATCTGGATGAACCCCTTCCCGGAGGAAGAAGAGAAATTCAGGGAATGCCTTGTGGATGGTGTAGGGCTTAATATTATTGCGGTGTCAACAAGAAAGACAATATTCCCTACTATAATAATTCCCGACGGAGGTCAGTATGCAGAGTATGTTCAGCTTGCAGCCGGATGGAATATTCTTGTCGAAACAGGTGTATCGCTGGGTATTAACCTCGATAAACCCACCAGGGCCAGGAAAGTAGGGAATGAATATATACCGGAATAGTATAAGATAATTATTTATCTGATCTGTTTAGAATATTTTTTTGCGATCTGCTACTCGTTTAAAATGCCTGCTGAGGATTGAAAATATCCCCGGCGGGCATTTTATTTTTACCCCGATACCCCCGACTGGCAGGCGGCCTCATGATATCATCAATAATTATGATATTCACTGTATTCCCAAACAAAAAATAAGTAATCAGGATACAAGCTCTAAGAGGCAGTATATCAATAATATAAAATGTTTATATAAGTACATGTTTTGTAATAAAACTTTAATCCTTATATAATATCTATGTAATTATTATATTTACGATACTAAACGATTACACATCTTAAATTATGGCAAAAAAAGAGGTTGCAGTAGGTATTGATATTGGCGGCACAAATACGGTATTCGGATTTGTTGACCGTGCCGGGAATATTCTTGGGGAAGATTCATTAAAAACAGCACAGTATGATGAGATTGAAGTGTATGTGGCGGCATTGTATGAAAAAATAATGATTACCGGTCAGAAAATAGGAAATGGCATCGAAGTAGTCGGTTTCGGTATCGGGGCGCCAATGGGCAACATTAATAAAGGGACAATCGAGCATGCGGCAGGTCTTCCATGGAAAGGGATTGTACCTCTTGCCGATGTCTTCAAAAGACATACTCCCCTGCCTGTGATTGTAACAAACGATGCCAATGCAGCTGCTGTTGGTGAAATGATTTACGGGGGTGCGAAGAATATGAAAAATTTTGTTGTAATAACCCTGGGAACCGGACTTGGAAGCGGCTTTGTTATTGATGGTAAACTTGTTTACGGCCATGATGGTTTTGCCGGTGAGATAGGGCATACTGCAATCCGTCCCGGGGAATCAAACCGTGAATGCGGATGTGGCAGGAAAGGATGTCTCGAGACCTATGTGTCTGCCACGGGACTCAAGCGATCATTACTGAAGATAATGGCAGATAGCAATAAGCCCAGTGAACTGAGGAAATTCAGCTTCGAGGATCTTGATGCAGAGAAGATACATGATGCTGCTAAAAAAGGTGATTACATAGCAAAAAGAGCCTTTACTCATACGGGCAGGATGCTGGGATTTAAGCTGGCTGATGTTGTGGCACATACAAATCCGGAAGCCATATTTCTTTTTGGTGGACTGGCACTTGCGAAGGACCTCATTTTCGAGCCGGCAAAAGAATACATGGAAGAAAACCTCTTAAGCATATATAAAGGAAAAGTGAAGCTTCTTGCATCTGAACTCAGTACACAGAATGCTGCAGTGCTGGGTGCCAGTTCACTTATCTGGTCAGACAAGGAATCGTGATTAGCAAATTAATATCTGGTGATATGGCCAATTTCGGAGAGATACTGAATCATATTCTCGGAGTTGTATTTATAATTATTGTCTTCGCCCTGGCTTATGCCTACCTTAAACCACATCAGCTTCATAAAAGGCGAAAGGTGTCAACACTGCTGCTGAAAGTAAGTTACCTGCTCTACCTGCTGGTTTTACTCATTATTATTTATCTTTCAGCTCTTGTGAAGGGAGGACTCGAAACTGTCTTTTTCGGAGTGGAGTTTTTTGCATTTCTGATAGTCCTCTTTGTTCCGACAATCGGAATTTTTGCAAGGAAATTAGGGCAGTTCAGTAAGAAAAGGGAAGGATATAATTATTTTTTCACTGTTGTTAACATGCTTTCAATTGTTGCCATTCTTTTAATGTATTTTATCTGAAAGTCATACCTGTGAATTCTATTCGATTAAATGATATGTTTTTAGCCTGCAGTAAATATCAAATCGTAACTTTGATGTATAATTAAAACCCCTGAATTATGATCCGGGAACGACTAATTGGTTATATCGAAGAGAGTATAAGGCAAAACTGGGATATTGAAGCCCTTTCCAACTACAGGGAACAGGGATATACCTATAAAGAAATTGCCTCGAAAATTCTTAAGCTGCATCTGCTGTTTAAGGAATCGGGAATTAAGGAGGAGGATAAAATAGCTCTAGTGGGCCGTAATTCGGCTAACTGGTGTGTTATTTATCTTGCCACAGTCACCTACGGGGCTGTGATTGTTCCGGTACTCCCCGATTTCAAGCCTGAGGACCTCACTAATATTATTAATCACAGCGATTCCAGGCTTCTCTTTGTAGATGATAAGATTTATGAATCATTGTCTGTCGACAAGCTTCCTGAGATACAGGGCACTTTCTCAGCCGATACATTTGACCTGATAATATCAGGCAGTGAGAAAGTGAAAACGGCATATGCTTCTCTTGATGAGAAATACAACAAGGCATATCCCGAACTGAAAAAAGAAGATATCACTTTCTCTGACGCAGGGAATGATAAGCTTGCAGTAATCAGCTATACGTCGGGCACAACAGGCTTTTCAAAAGGAGTGATGCTGTCGCATAACAGCCTGGCAGCAAATGTAAGGTTTGCCCAGAATAACATGCCTCTTAAACCGGGTGATCCTCTTGTTTCATTTCTTCCTCTTGCCCACACATACGGATGTGCTTTCGAATTCCTTTTTCCTTTTACATTCGGATGTCATATAACAATACTGTCGAAGACCCCTTCACCGCAAATCATAATACAGGCATTCAAGGAAATAAAACCCCGGCTTATTCTGTCAGTTCCTCTTGTTATTGAAAAGATATTCAAGAAACAGCTGCTGCCGGTTATCAATAAGCCTGTTATGAAAATCCTGCTTGGAATTCCCGGTATTAACAGGATTTTATATAACAAGATAAGGGCAACACTTACTGAGACATTTGGCGGGCGCTTCCATGAGATTGTAATTGGCGGGGCGGCATTTAATGCTGATGCTGAGAAGTTCTTTAAGAAGATAGGATTCCGTTTTACGGTCGGTTACGGCATGACTGAGTGTGGTCCTCTTATAAGCTATGCTTCCTGGGATACTACAAAACAGGGAGCCTCCGGTCGTCCCGTCGATACCCTGGAGGTGACAATCGATTCCGACAACCCTGAAAAAGTTGTTGGTGAGATCATTCTAAGGGGTGAAAATGTGATGCTGGGTTATTATAAGAATGACAAAGCCACAAGGGAGATGATAGATGATGAAGGATGGATGCATACGGGCGATCTTGGTATTATCGATAATGAAGGAAATATCTTTATCAGGGGACGAAGCAAGAGTATGATACTGGGTCCCTCTGGCAAAAATATCTATCCTGAAGAAATTGAATCTGTAATCAACAATAAAAATTATGTAACAGAATCTGTAGTCATTTCAGAGGATAATAAGCTTGTTGCACTGATATATCCGGATTTTGAACTGATGAAGAAAGAAAATATATCAGAGGAACAGCTTTTACCCATCCTCGACCAGATACGGAAAGAGGTGAATGAAAGACTACCGGATTTTATGGCTGTCAGCAAGTTCAGGATTCATGATGAGGAGTTTGCCAAGACACCCAAGAGAAGTATTAAACGATTTCTTTATACCAAGGAATAAAAGGAACATTATGGATTTGTACGTTGTAATAGTAGCAGGAGGCAGCGGGAAAAGGATGGGAGCCGATATTCCTAAACAGTTTATTAACCTGGCAGGCAGGCCTGTGCTGATGCATACTATCGAAAGGTTCAAGGCTTTCAGTGAATCGGTGGAGATAATTACCGTACTTCCGGAAAACCAGCTAAGATACTGGATAGACCTGCAAAAAAAGCATTCGTTTGATGTCCCGCACACACTTGTAAAAGGAGGTTCTCACAGGTTCCTGTCAGTAAGGAACGGGCTCAGGTTCGTTAACACACCATCACTGGTAGCCATCCACGATGGTGTACGGCCTTTTGTAAGTATCGATACAATCAGGAGATGTTTTGCGGGGGCGGAAAAACACGGGAATGCCATTCCGGCTGTTGCTCCTTCAGATTCGCTCAGGATAATAACAGATTATGGCAGTAAACCTGTCAATAGGATGCAGGTAAGGCAGATACAAACACCTCAGGTGTTTAAAAGTGAATTGATAAAAAAAGCATATAAACAGGATTATATAGCTGATTTTACTGATGATGCAACCGTACTTGAAAAGATGGGTGAGAAAATAAACATAGTGGATGGGAACCGTGAAAATATTAAGATTACAAACCCGGAGGATCTTCTGATATCTTCAGCTCTGCTTCCTACGATATCCTAAAGGGCTGTATAAAGAAGGGAGAGAGGAAAAGATTGCAGTCATAACATGTTCGAAAAAAGTATTTTTAATTATAAAGGTCTGGAAGTTAGAATTTCCGATCATGCGAATGAAGGAATTCTCGATATTCTCAATCATGCTGTTCAGGGCTCGGAAGGCGGGCTACGATTCTCTCTTCTTAACATAGCCCCACGGATCGCTGCCTACACCAGCCAGATACGATTTGTCTCCTTATACAAGAAAAACCATATTACAGGTACTGTTGGTGCCTGTTTCCGTATTTCCGGACAGGGTCACCTGTGTTACCCGACTTCTTACATACGTTACCTGGCTTTTCATTCCCTGTACCAGTCTGATATAAAAAGGAAAAGAAAAACAAAGACAGCTATTCGTCCGGAGCAGGATGATAATTTCAAAAAAAGGACACTGGATATTTTCAGTAAACCTCACTTACTGGGACTCGAAAATGTTTTTGAAGGAGATAAGCATGTGATGTACGCCTTTCTCGAGAGTATGAATGAGAGATCGAGGAACCTTGTAAGCCAGGCAGGATACGATTATATACGTTCATTTCTTACTGTGGCCTTTAGCCGGATATCTCCCTCCAGGGATCCCCGTGTGTCAAAACTGGGAGATGAGGAAAAGGGAAAGATGAGATCACTACTTCTTGATTTCTATCACGATTATTCCTTCTTCAGTACCGATTATATTTTTTATGGCGACAGGTATTATGTATTGAAGGAAGGAGATGAGATCATAGCCGGTGTCAGTGCCATACCATCGGCTTACAAAGTTTATGATATACCGGGCATATGGGGATGGGTTATTATGAAGGTTCTTCCCAGGATGCCTTTCTTCAGACGTCTGTTTAACCCCGATGAATTTCGTTATCTTGTCTTTGATGCAATTTACTGCAGGGAAGGAAGGGAGAAGATGCTGGCCACTCTGTTTGAATCGGTATGCTCGGCAGAAGGCTTTAATACCGGACTTACCTGGCTGGACGACAGGAGCGGATTATTCGACAAGATAAGGGAAGATGTGAATATGGGTCCGCTTAACAGGATGCTTAATGCAAAACCCGGTCTTGTTTTCGCCAGGTTTATTAACCTGACAGAGAAGGAGAAAGAAGCATTTTATAATGCACCTGCATATATATCGGGATTCGACTTTTCATGACAGGCATTAAATTGAAATGAAGAAATTAAACATCCATTATTTTCAACACGTTCCTTTTGAGGATCCGGGCAGCATAACAGAATGGGCTCTGGCAGGAGGACATAACCTGACTTCAACAAAGTTCTATGAAGAAACAGTTTACCCCGCTCTTTCTGAAATTGACTGGCTCGTAATTATGGGAGGTCCAATGGGTGTAAATGATGAGGATAAATATAGATGGCTTGCTGAAGAAAAAAAGTATATAAAGAGAGCTATTGATGCAGGAAAGACCGTTCTGGGTATCTGCCTTGGATCACAGCTTATCTCATCTGCCCTGGGAGCACGTGTTTACAGGAACGGGGAAACGGAAATAGGCTGGTTTGATATTACATTTCAGCCTGCTGCAAAATCATCCGGGCTATTCTCTCATCTGGGCGATTCCTGGAAAGTATTTCACTGGCATGGTGATACTTTTGATCTTCCTGACGGGGCTGTTCTCCTTGCCGGTTCAGATGCCTGCAGGCACCAGGCATACCTGTACGGTGACCGTGTACTGGCATTGCAGTTTCATCCCGAACCTAATGAGGAACTGCTGAAGAAAATGGTTGATAACGGGGCCGGTGAATTAATCCCGGGCAGGTATATTATGACCGGAAGAGATGAACTTATAAACGGATCGCTGACCGATTCGGTAAAAAAAGATCTTTTTTTGCTTCTCAACAAGCTTCCCGGTCAATAGCCAATATCAGAACCGGTGCAGATAACCGAGTGTAACGGTTCCGGCACCGGTATTATTGGTACCATTGGCTTTATCTTTCTGGATGTGAATAAATCCGTAGTTCCCGCCTCCTTCTATAAACAGCTTTCCCGAGCCCATGGCTATATCGAATCCCATGGCACCTTCTCCGCCCACATTCAGCCTGTGAACATCTGAAGATATGTTTTCGGTATGGTCGAAGTTCTGTACCCCCACTGTGTAAGGTATCTGAGCCTGCTGGAATACGTCATCTATAGTTATGGTTCCCTCTTTATTTATATATATGTAGTCTGAACCTTTAGTTACATTCTTTGCACTAACAAGTATCCCAAGGTATGGTCCGGCATTAATGTAAAAATGAATGTTGCCCGCAAGATTAAAGCTTGCTTTAACCATTACCGGCACTTCAAGATAGTTGAGGATGGCATAACTTTTGATGTCGGCATACATATATTCATCAGGTGTAACGCTGAACAATGGCAGTATCTGCCACAAATACTGCAATTCGGAAGGGACAGGCAAGGCCTGCAGCCCGTATCTTTTGCCTCCCTGCGACGAATAGTTTACTTCGCAACGGATCCCAAACCGTTTTCCTGTTTGCATCTCAGCAACAATACCACCATAATATCCTATCCTGGAGGAATACCCTTCGCTCAATGGTGTTACAACTGAACCGGCTGTTAAATTAGGTATTCCGAAACCGGTTTTAATACCGATAAAGCGCGTGGCCGATTGTGCATTGGATGAGATGATGCTACAAAAAGCCATTATGATTAAAAATGAGAGTTTTTTTGTTTTCATCTTCAGGTCCTGGTCAGTAATATTAAATCAAAAAGCGCATTCAGCTTTCAATACCTGCCTGCGCTTAATATTAAGTGGGTTGTACTGGATTCGAACCAGTGACCCCTACCCTGTCAAGGTAATGCTCTAAACCAACTGAGCTAACAACCCTCTGAGCGCATAAAAATAATAAAATTATTTATTCATATCCATTCGCATCTGCCCAAAAAACACGGCAGGACCCGATTTACCGGTACAGAGAGTTACAGTACTGTCCGAGTTTTATTACATCTTCCCTGCGGGTGAAATTTATTCTTTGTTTCTTGATAAACTGTTTCAGTGCAGCTTCCTTGTCAGGGAATATTTTGAGGAACTGTCGTGAATTATTAAAGTCTTCCATCTGACCATCCTTGTTAACCCAGTAATCAGATGCCTTTGTAATTGTTACATTTGGAGGCAGATCTATCTTAACAACTTCATTGTACAGCGACATCGCATTTGTCACTTCAAAACGTTTGTATTGTGTAGGACCTACTGACTGTGATTTGGCTCCATAGCCGATATCTGCTCCTTTGGGTGTATAGCTGCTTTTGTTCTGCAGGTAAAAAGGGACAGGCCCCCCGGCAAGTAACTCATAGAAAATCCTTCCAAGTGGAACAAATTTCCTGTCACCTATATATATGGTATCAATAAGATCAGGATTTTTTGAATACCTGTATATTCCTTCAACCTCAGTTACCATCATCTGGTCAACCATATTATAGTTAAGCAACATCTTAACCTGCTGCCCGTCCTTAAAGAGGATCACCCCGGGTCTGAAAGTAGGAAAAATAAACTGGGGTAAAGTATTTCCCATATTGTCCTGCCCCTTAACACTGTTGGAGAAGAGGCAAAAGAACATTAAAAATATGGCTGCTTTTGAGATTAATAGTAATTTTTTCATACAGGTATCCAAAAATTTCGTTTAAACTTATTTTTAATAAATCAGAGTTCGCGAATCTTGATGTTCCTGAACCATACGTCATAACCATGATCCTGGAGTCCAATATAACCTTCTTTTGATATGCCTTCCTGGAATCCGGGGAAATCCTTGAACTTGCTGTTCTGAACCATCTTGTCCCATTCCGGTGTCCATAGCTGGTACTGTACAACAATTGTGCCATTCTGGATATGTGTTACCTGTCCGTCTTTCACCCTGATAACAATGGTATTCCACTCTCCTGCGGGTTTAACGGTTTTAGGATCGGCAGGTATCATATCGTAAAGAGAACCAGCCAGATGGCTGGGTAATTTGTTATCTTCCGCATTAACATTATCCAGGACCTGTACCTCGGGTGCTGCCCAGTAAATAGGTTTACCCGGTACTTCTCTTACATCAAAAAATATTCCTGAATTTGCCGATTTGCTTACTTTCCAGTCAACGGAAAGTTCAAAGTTCTTAAATTTCTTTGCTGAATAGATAATATCGCCGTTAGATCCCTGGCCGGGTTTTTTCCCGGGAGCGGTAAATACCTCCATTGCATTATCATTTATTTTCCAGTTCGCCGGCATTGCCGTGCCATTGACCTGTCTCCATCCTTTGAAATCTTTTCCGTCAAACAACAATACCCATCCTTCCTTCTTCTCTTTGGATGTGAGCGTATTAACAGCCTGACCATAGGCAGGAAGCATAAAAAGCACTGCTGAAAACAGTGCAAAAGATAATGTTACAATTTTTTTCATGTTTAAATAATTGTGATTGTTTAAATAAATTAGATATGCAAATTACTAAAAAATCTCTTATCTGTTCATATATTAAGCCATACTGACCTTGCAGTACATTTATTTATTGCCGTTTATTCCTCATCCTCTTTCCTGAGAGCTGTAATATTAACACTGCGGAAACGGAAAAGTTTCATTGTATTCTGATCATAATTGAGCTCAAGGTAAAATAATGGTAATTGCCCTATCAGTCCTGAAGAGGCGACACGTTATTCAACCCTGAATGTTTATTGCTGCCACTCTGAGAGATTATTTGCCACAAATTAATTATTATTAAAAAACAACTATATATATAGTCATATTTCCTGCAAATTATTTGCGTGACTATAAAAATAGTCATATATTTGCAGGGAAGGATTGATAAGCCGGTAACCGGTTACCGGGAAAAAATCATACGGCAGGAATACAGTGAGATGTATTAAGCCGGAATTATTTAAAGGTAATATAATGAAACTTACAAAGGCAGAAGAGCAGGTGATGCAGATCCTGTGGGATATGAAGGAAGGTATCGTGAAGGATATCCGTGATAGGTTCGACGAACCCAAACCTGCACGTAACACTGTATCTACGGTATTACGGGTATTGGAAAAGAAAGGCTATGTAGGACATAAGGCATATGCGAATGTCCATTTATATCATCCACTTGTTACAAGAGCGGAATATTCAAAAAGTCAGCTTTTCGGATTGATGGAAGACTATTTCAATAATTCCTTTCCGGCCATGGCCTCCTTTTTTGCACGTGAGAAGGACCTTACAATGAAAGAGCTGGAAGAACTGCTTGAAGACACAAAAAACGAACTGAAGAAATCAGGGAGGGAATAACTATGGAAGCTATTGCCATGTATCTGCTGAAGTCGGTGACCTGGTTAACAGGGTTTTTGATTGTATATGTACTTTTTCTCGGAAATGAGCGATATTTTACACTGAACAGGATCTATCTTGTAACCGGTATCCTGGCCTCAGTCTTTTTACCATTCATAAGTATACGGTACATGGTGGAACTTCCTGCGATCCGGAATGTAGTTATCCCGGCCGGGAACATCGCAGCAGCTAAGTCCGGTTTAAGTCCATGGCCCGATTATGTCTTTTTGCTAATTTTTATATTATATATCTCAGGTATAGTCTTTGTGGTGTACAGGGCATATAACCAGAACAGGCTTATCCTTAAAACAATAAGGAAAACAAGAAATGGTAAAGATGATCCGGTAAAACTGATCAGGACTGCTGATTACACATCTTCTTTTTCATATTTCTCCTATGTTTTTATCAATCCTTCAGTTTCAGACGATGAGATAGGGGAGATTATGAATCATGAACTTGTACATGTAAGGCAGATGCACTGGATCGATCTCTTGCTTGCCCGGGTGCTCTGTTCTGTACAATGGTTCAATCCGCTTGTATGGATCTACGTTCGCTATATAAGGCAGAACCATGAGTATCTTGCCGATGAAGTAGCGCTGCAGCTTTCTTCTGATCCGGCAGTTTACAGAGCGGCTCTTTTAAACCAGACCCTGGGTATACGTGTTGCAGGTCTGGCCAATTCATTTAATGAATCACTTACAAAAAAACGATTTAACATGATGAAAAAGATAATAAGTTCACCATACAGAAAGCTGAAATTCTTTCTGATTCTTCCGGTAGCAGCACTGATATTTTATGTGTTTGCGACACCCGTATACAGTTTTCCTGTTCAACCCGTGACACATGACGATAAAGCCCCTGCCTGGCAGGAGAATTCAGGTACCAATGTGCCAGAGGCCGTTAACAGTGAAGCAGCTGTTTTTAATAACCAGGATACTGTAGTAAAAAGTAAAAAGGTTAATTCCAAAGAAGCATTGCTTCCTTCTCCTCTTCCTCCGCCACCCACTCCGGTGAAGGATGTTTCAGAGGGTCAGATGCCACCACCACCACCTCCCGTATCCGAGGTGCAGGGAAACCAGTTACCACCACCGCCACCTCCGCCGCCTCCTCCGGTTGAAGATACAGCCAGGGTGATTATCAGGGAGGTACATAATGGAGGGTCTGTCGACACAGGAGTCGGACAGGCCATACAGGTGAGTGGAAAGAACAAAGCGCTGATAATAATTGATGGCAAAAAGACAGACATAGATGTTAGTCTCCTCGATCCGCAAAAGATAGAATCTGTTTCAGTTCTCAAGGGGGAACAGGCTAAGGATGCCTATGGCAGGGAAGGACGGAACGGTGTAATTTTTATTACTACAAAGAAACCGACCGGTACTGTTTCTGTTTTCCCTGAGAAATTTCCATCGGGACCGGATGCTCCCTTGTTAGTTATTGATGGTAAGGTATCGGACAAAGGAATTGATTCTTTATCACCCGACGATATTTTCTCTTTAAATGTTCTCAAGGGTAAAAGCGCCATGGATAAATATGGTGACGCCGGGAAAAACGGCGTTGTAGAGATCACAACAAAAGGAGCTAAGTAAATTAAGAGTTTGGCGCCGGTTTGCAACCGGTGCCAAAATTTATCACACTCACACTGATTTTGTTCCTACATTGAAACCCTGAAAGAATCAGCCTGTCCCTGTGTTGGCGCGGATTTGCAATCCGTGCTTCACAAAATGCCTGACCCATTTCTTACTCTATACTCACACTCAAACTCACACTTCCCTGTAAGGGGAGTCCGACAGAATCAACCTTTGCGTTGTTCTGCCGTTGCACTGTCATACCGTGCTGCCTTTAGCCCTAATCGTCATCATCATCCCCCACCGGCATGAAGAATGCAGCATGGACCGAGGGAGGACAAACAGAGTCTGTTCCTTTGACAGCTTTCCAGATCACCTCGTTGAAGTCAGCATCATTGATACGGTCTTCCTTGGCAAAATTGAAAGTTTCACTCTTTCTCTGCCATTGGTTTTCCGCAATATTTTTGTCATTAAGATCAATATTACATGGTCTTACATCGAACGACGGATGATCCGGCTTGTTATCAAAGCATCTCCAGAGAGGTACTGCTGAAGCATCGTATTGTGTCATGGGCGGAAGACCGAGTATCAGTTCTATTGTCCGCAGCAGCGATGATGTTGTATAGGCTGTATGGTCAACAAAATTCTGTTTTATAAAACCTCCCGCAAGATAAGCCGTACTTCTGTGTGCATCAACATGATCGGGGCCATTCTGGGCGTCATCCTCCACTATTATGACAAGACTCTCTTTCCATACCGGACTGTGGCTCAGGTAATCAACAAACAGTCCTACAGCGAGATCATTATCAGCCACCTGGGCAAAGGGTGTGGGACGGCCGAGACTCAGTCCCTGTGTATGATCATTGCCAAACCGGAGGGTATTGAGCTGTGGAAGTGCATCCGCTGCAAGCAGTGAGTCGAAGTCGTGTTTCCACTGTCTGAAGCGTGTTGTATCCCTTACCTGGAGGTTCCACGGGGTATATGACTTGCAATAATGATCATTCAGTACAGGTATGTTTGGTTTCCTGCTGCCGCCTATAAATTCTGCATAAGATCTGTAGCTGACACCATTCCTTTTACAGTCATCCCACAGGAAGCCGTTTTTGTTATTGGCGATTTTCTTTTCTCCTTCACCAGGATAAGTTCCCCCGCGTCCCCCGTAGCTTGTCGGCCATGTTTTTTCAAGGTAATCGGTAGCATATCCTCCCATTGTCCAGTTATGACCGTCGGCACTTACTTCCCCGTCGACATAGAAATTATCGAGAAGAACAAATTCATGTGCCAGTGCATGCTGGTTGGGTGTTATCTTTTCACCAAAAAGGACAAGGTTTTTATCTCCGTTGCCTTCCGGGATGTCGCCAAGCACCTGGTCGTAGGTCCTGTTTTCCTTGATAATATAAAAAATATATTTTATTGGAGAAGGATCTCCTACCCTCGAAGGAACCGGGTTTCCTTTCATCCCTTCTGAAACAAGTTCCTTGTTCTTGTTGTAGGGAGTATTATCATATACTGCCCTGGAGTATATACCCAGTTGCTTACTGTCGGGTGTGTTGACAATACATAAGGTACCCCTGAAAAGTCCGCCGATGTATTGCACTTTTATTTTTTTCTCGATACCGTTTTCCTGGTATAGTACTTCTTCATCCTTTTTCATCGGGTTTGGCCCGTAGGGATTGGCAAGAGAATGTGTCCCTTTGCCGTTGCTGACAAGTATCTTGTCTTTCACAACCCTTACACATGTAGGGTACCATGCAGTGGGGATGAAGCCTTTGCTCTTCGACGATCCCGGTTCACTTACATCAAACACTGCCAGGCAGTTATTATCTGCATTGGCAACATAAAGGGTCTTTTCATCCTTACTCAATGCCACGCTGTTCGATGTTGACCCGGTACGTGAGTCGGGATAAAGAGCGGCGTTGAGCGTTTCCGTCACTTTCATCTGCCTTGTGTCAATAACCGACACGCTGTTATCATTGGCATTGGCTACATAGAGATATCTGCCATTTGCTGTCCGGCAGATGTCATTCGGATTATCACCTACCGGGATTGAATTTGTTATTTTTCCCGCTGATGTATCATAAACAATCAGTTTGTCACATCCCCAGCATGAGATATACAGTTCCTTACGGTCGGGTGACAGAAGACATGTATAGCCTTCGCCTCCAAGCTCATGTTTCGACAACACTTTTTTTGTCTGTGTATCGATCACGTATAGTGAGTTGTTCTCCCTTGTGACGGCATACAACCTGTTCCCCTTATCATCAAGTGCAATTCCGGCAATTGATATTTTCACAGGCCAGGGTTTGCCAATGACTATTGTATCGAGAGGGACTAAACGGTTCCTGATGACTGAATACCGGATAATAATGTTATCATTACCGCCTGAGGCATAGAGCATCTTACTGTTATCGGAAAATGTCAGGCCCAGCCATGATTTCCCGGTTACAATCGAATCAAGAACCGTCTCTCCTTTAATATCAATGAGTTGAATAGTCTGAATACTCTCTCCGTTGTTAGTTACGGCAGCCAGTTTTCCTGATGGTGAAACTGCTATGTTAAGAGGCAGATCACCGAGAGGCAGTTGTTTTCCCACAGCGGTCAGCTTCCACCCGTTGGGAAGAAAGACTCGTTGTGATTCTATTTCCTGCAGATCCTGCGCCCCGGCTGACAGAGTCAGGACTGATATCAGTATTAAAAGTGATATTCTTATTCTTCTCATTTATATTTTGTTTTTACTTTAAGGTATTATCTTCTCTTAAGTTGTTGTGGATTAAGAGTTATAAGATGACCTATGGGTTTCCCGTTGCGATATGTAATAACCCTCAGGGAAACAGGGCCATCAGGAAGAACAAAAGGTTCAGAGTATTTCGGAGATTCATTATCGGGCATTGTATTATCAAGTGTGTAATAAATATCCAGTCCGGGTACTTCAGAGCCCATCTCAATTATGGAGTTATCATCACCTTTTTTCACATTTATGATTGCATCGTATATTGAATAAGCGTGATTGATGCCGGCAGCATCCAGTCTTTTAAAATTATCTTCAACGCGATTCACAAAATCAGGCCAGTTCTTCTCACTGTCGGGCGTCCAGAAATCCTCAGCCAGTGCCCAGCCTCTCGGCCATGTCATATATTCGGCATGACGGAA
>Ga0102950_1000204_pt1 | contig 15476 bp, 11 predicted proteins | sample SalPon2A_B_D2_MG_FD_78505 | JGI IMG/M metagenome (GOLD analysis project Ga0102950, IMG submission 78505) | Soil microbial communities from South San Francisco under conditions of wetland restoration - Salt Pond MetaG R2A_B_D2_MG | ecosystem: Environmental > Terrestrial > Soil > Wetlands | place...
AGCCGATGCCAATCCTGTATGCGACGGCACAACAGTTAATTTCACGGCAGTACCTGTTAACGGCGGGGCGACTCCATCGTACCAGTGGTATAACGGAACCACATCTGTTGGAACTGGAAGTCCTGCATATTCATACATACCGTCAGATGGTGATGTTATCACAGTTGTTCTTACTTCCAGTGAGACCTGCCAGAGTGGTGGTCCGGCGACCTCCAATGCAGTTACGATGACTGTTAACCCTCTACTACCTGTAAGCGTAAGCATAGCAGCCGATGCCAACCCTGTATGCGACGGCACATCAGTTAATTTCACGGCGGTACCTGTTAACGGTGGACTGACACCATCGTACCAGTGGTACAATGGTGCCACATCTGTAGGTGCGGACAGTCCTACATATTCATACATACCTGCAGATGGTGATGTTATCACGGTTGTACTCACATCCAGTGAGACCTGCCAGAGTGGTGGTCCGGCGACTTCCAATGCAGTTACAATAACTGTCAATGCACCGCCTGTTGTCGTGGTAACCGATCCGTCACCTGAGTGTGCCCCGGCGACTGTTGACATCACCGATCCTTTAATAACATCGGGAAGCACTCCAGGGTTAACATATACCTACTGGACCGATGCCGCAGCTACTGTTAGCTATGCCACACCAACGACTGCGGTTGCGGGAACATACTACATAAAAGGCACAGATCCTGTAACCGGATGTTATGATACAAAGCCTGTGACTGTTGTAATAAATGATATACCGATACTTGTCATTACAGATCCTGCACCTCTCTGCGGAGCATCAACTGCGGATCTTACTGATGCTGCTGTAACAGCAGGAAGCACTGCAGGTCTGACTTATTCTTACTGGACAGATGCTCTTGCAACAGTAGCTTATACCACGCCTTCTGCTGCAACGGCTGGTACATATTATATCAAGGGTACTGACCCTGTTACGGGATGTTATGATATACAAGCTGTTAATGTCGTTGTTAATGATGCCCCTGTAATAGATGTAGCCACAACAAATGTATTATGTTATGGAAACACAACAGGTGCAATTGACATAACTGTTTCAGGAGGAACGGGACCATATCTCTATGCCTGGTCAGGTACCGGTGTTGTAGCTGATTCTGAAGATCAGACCGGCCTTTCAGCAGGAGCATATGCAGTTGTTGTGACAGATGCCAACGGTTGTAACAGCAGTGCCAATATTAATATTACTGAACCTGCAGCAGCCTTATCAGGCAGCATAACAACCCAGACAAATGTTACGGTATACGGAGGCAATGACGGCTCTGTTACCGTGGATGGCTCAGGGGGGACATCTCCATACCAGTATAGTCTTGATGGTGGTGCTTTGCAGGCATCAGGAACTTTCTCCGGACTTTCGGCGGGGACATTTACCGTTACAATACAGGATGACAATGGTTGTACATTCGATGTTCCCATAACAATAACCCAGCCTGTTGAGACACTTTCCGGATCTGTTTCATCACAGACAAATGTTGCATGTTTTGGTTCTGCAACAGGCAGTGTAACAATAGCAGCTACCGGTGGCTTACCACCCTATGAATATAAACTCGGATCAGGTGCTTACCAGTCATCAGGTACATTCGATAACCTTGCAGCCGGTGATTATATAGTGACGATCAGGGATGCGGCAACGAATACTTTAGATGTTCCTTTCACAATAACAGAACCTTCTTCTGCACTTTCCGGTACAATAACATCGCAGGATAATATATTGTGTTTTGGCAGCAGTACAGGTAGTGTTACTGTTGAGGGTTCAGGAGGAACAGGCCTGTTTATGTATAAGCTTGGCACAGGTGCATTCCAGGATTCAGGCACCTTCGGCACACTGGCAGCGGGTAATTATACAGTTACTGTCCAGGATGAGAACATGTGTACATTTGATATTCCTGTAACAATAACACAGCCTGCAACAGGTATCACGGGAACAATCAGTTCTCAAACCAATGTGTCGTGTAAGGGAGCGTCCGACGGAACATTTACTTTGTCGGTAACAGGTGGTACAGACCCATACATGTTCAGTCTTGATGGTGGAACCGCACAGGCTTCTGAGACTTTTGACAACCTGGCAGCCGCAACATATACAGTGACAATAACGGATGCTATTGGCTGCTCGGAAGATGTTGAGGTGAATATAACTGAGCCGGAAGCACTTTCTATCGCTTATGATAAGACAGATGCAACCTGTCCGGGCGAAGCAGACGGCTCTGTATCACTCACTGTTACAGGAGGCACACAGCCATATAATTATATTTGGTCCGACGGAGTTACAACTGCCGCACGTACGGGAATAACAGACGGAACATACAGTGCAGTTGTTACTGACTTTAACGGATGCGCCGCTTCAATTGATATTGAGATAGGAGTGAGTGGTACGGAAGGATGTCTTGAGATTCCTGAAATTATAACGCCTAATAATGATGGCTATAACGATAAATGGAGAATTAAGAATATAGATCTCTTCCCTGATGCTGAGGTTATGGTTTATACAAGGTGGGGTAAACTGGTCTTCAAGTCGAAGAACCTGTCTGCCAATCCATGGGATGGTACCTATAAAGGTAAGTTGCTTCCTACGGATTCCTACCATTATATCCTTCACCTTAACGACGGATCAGCTCCACGCTCGGGAGTAATTAGCATAATACGATAAGAACCCTATAATTTCGAACTGAATATATGAGATACCTAAGACGCATACTAACAGCAATCACGTTAAGCTTCCTTGTTGGAGCTGCTGTTGCTCAGCAGGTGCCGATGTACAGCCAGTATATCATGAACGGATTCCTTATTAATCCGTCTTTTGCAGGCCGCGACGGATATACCACAGTTAACCTGACTGTCAGGGAGCAGTGGGTGGGACTGGCCGGGGCACCAAGTACCTATGCTGCAAGTTTCCAGACGAGACTTCTGAAAGACAGCTATATTTCAAAGTCCACATCTGTAAGGAAGAAGCTTATAAAACCCACGAAAGGAGGAAAAGTAGGTATAGGTGGTTATATATTCAATGATAATAACGGAATTATGCATCGTACAGGCTTCCAGGCCGCTTATTCTTACCATATTGCAATGGGTGAGACTGGAGGATATCCCAATGATCTTGCCTTCGGACTTGCTCTTACAGCATATCAGTTCTATATAAATACTGACGGACTTCTATATAACCACGATGACCCTCTTATGCTTGGATATGACAGGTCTGTGTTTATTCCGGATTTCAATTTCGGAACAAGCTTCACAACCTCACGTTATTATGCGGGTTTTGCCATGACAAACATACTCAGGGGATCATTGTTGTTTGCCGATACCTCATCTACAAAGACAACCCAGCTTGGTAACTTCTTCCTTACCGGTGGTATGAAATTCCCGCTGAGCAGGGACTGGGTACTTGAGCCTTCAGCTTTTATAAAGTCGTCTGATATGGTTTTCAAATCGCTGCAGGTCGACCTGACCGCAAGGGTCTTCTACAAGGAGGATTACTGGGCAGGATTGTCATTCAGGACTAATGATGCAATCATAGCTATGCTGGGACTTAAATATGACAGATTTTATTTTGCTTATGCCTTCGACTTTACCCTTACACAGCTCAGGCAGCAAAGCTTCGGTACGCATGAATTTACAATGGCGGTGAAGTTTGGCGAAAGCGCCAGGAGGTACAGGTGGATCACTCCTTTCTGAGTTAATGAGGAAGGTATACACTGTTAATACACAAAAATATCCGGGGAAAATTATTATTCTGGCCCTGTAGTATTTTATTTTTGGTATGAATTATTATATCAGGGATAAAAGTGCTGCGTCTTGCTATTTTTCTGCTTGTGTTTACCGTGCCTTTCACTGCCTTCGGACAGAGCGGGAGTTTTGTTCATAACAGGCTTATGTTCTATAATACTGAAAATCTATTTGATACATCAGATGACAGCCTGACGGACGACAGTGAGTTTTTGCCCGGTGGACCAAAGGGTTGGTCCCTGTCGAGGTATAAGCGGAAGACAGAGGGGCTTTATAAGACAATTATGGCAGCAGGGGAGTGGGACCCTCCGGTAATTGTTGCTTTGTGCGAAGTTGAAAACAGGGGAGTTCTTAAAGCACTTGTTTCAGGGACAGGTCTCTCAAAATACGCTTACAGCATAATACATGAAGAATCACCCGACAGAAGAGGGATTGATGTTTGCATGATTTACAGACCGGACCGTGTTAAACTCGTAGATACACATTATTGGATACCCCCTGGTATCGCCTGGCAGGATTTCACCTCAAGGAGTGTGCTTTACACTTCTTTTGCAATCGGTGACGACACAATTCATATAATTGTTAATCACTGGCCGTCGCGAAGGGGAGGGGTTCTTGCTGCCGGTAACATGCGCCACATGATAGCTGCCATGGTAAAGTACAAGGCCGATTCGCTGTGCATTAAGCATCCGAAAGCCAGGATTATTATAGCAGGAGACTTCAACAGTAATCCAGGAGATCCTGAAATTGCAATTCTTACTGAGAGGGAGAATGGCAGATGTCGCATAATTAACCTGTCTGATAATAATCAGGGAGGAAATACGGGAACCTACAAATATCGTGGAACATGGGAAATGATTGACCAGGTTCTTGTATCCGAATCACTTATTGATTCAGGATACGGATTGTATGCTGATACGGGATCATTTAAGATATATAATCCGCCATTTTTACTTGCACCAGATGAAAAATATTCTGGACAAAAACCCTATTCAACATATTCCGGGTATATTTATAACGGGGGATTCAGCGATCATCTTCCTGTGCTTCTTGATCTCAAGTTACGGGAGGTGAAGTGACAGGGTTTAATCCAAGCTCTTTGCCTTTCCGGAGCATTAAGTCCCTGGCAGCTTCATGTTCGTTTGGTATTATCCCGTCAAGTATGGCTTCACGTATAACATTTTTTATTATCCCTACCTCCCTGCCGGGTTTTATCCCGAATGTTTGCATGATCTCACTTCCATCGACAGGCGGCTGGAAATTTCTCAGCGCATCTTTTTCTTCAATTTCCTGGAGCTTTGTTCTCACCAGCCTGAAGTTCTGAAGATGTTTTTTCTTTTTGGCTTCATTCTTTGAAGTGATATCTGCTTCACATAAGAGCATCAGGTCATCAATATCATTTCCCGCTTCAAACAATAATCTTCTCACTGCGGAGTCTGAAACAATCTCCTGCGACAGTACAATAGGTCTGAGATGAAGGCTCACAAGCTTCCTGACATATTTCATTTTATCATTCAAAGGCATCTTTAACCGCCTGAAGATGTCGGGAATCATTTTAGCACCTGTTATCTCGTGCCCGTGAAATGTCCAGCCTGTGCCATTCACATATTTTTTTACAGATGGTTTACCAACATCATGCAGAAGAGCTGCCCATCTGAGCCACAGGTTATCTGTCTTTCCGGAGATGTTGTCAAGCACTTTCAGTGAATGAAGAAAGTTATCCTTATGTCCTTTTCCTTCCAGGGTATCAACGCCCTTCATAATCTTCAACTCGGGCAGGATGATGCCAAGAAGGCCGGTCTGTTCCATGAGCATCAAACCTTTCGACGGATGGCTGCACATCATTATCTTGTTAAGCTCGGTAATGATCCTTTCGGGCGAAACTATCTTTATCCTTTCACTATTTGCTGCTATAGAATCGAATGTCTCTTGCTGAATCCTGAAATTAAGCTGGGTGGCAAACCTTACAGCCCGTATCATCCTCAACGGATCATCAGAGAACGTCTTATCCGGATCGAGAGGTGTACGTATTATCTTCTTCTTAAGATCATCAAGACCACCGAATGGATCGAGAAACTCACCATATGTCTCTTTGTTAATGCTTATAGCCAGTGAGTTAATTGTGAAATCGCGTCTTTTCTGGTCGTCATCAAGGGTGCCGTCCTCAACGACAGGCTTTCTTGATTCACGCTGGTACGACTCCTTCCTTGCACCTACAAACTCAAGGTCGTAATTGCCGCTACGGAACATAGCTGTACCAAAGTTCTTGAAAATGTTAACTTTAATTGAGGGATCTATCTTTTTTGCAACTTTACGGGCTATGTCAATACCGCTTCCGATAACTAAAATGTCAATATCTTTATCGGGATGATCTCTTTTTAATATACAATCTCTTACCCATCCGCCTATTACATAAGCTTTTACCTTTTCAGCCGTTACGATATCAGACAATATGCTGAATATTTTGTCATTAAGACATATGTTCATATTTAGATATGACAATTTGTTATTAATTCATGACAAAGTTACAATTTATAGTTAAATTTTTGTATCTTATAATATTATCTGTTAATTGGCATAATGGTTGTCATGATGATAAACAAAGATGGGAAATGAATGTTAATTAAATAAAAATAAAATGGTAGAGCATTTAACTAAAGAAACGTTTTTGAGTAAAGTATTCAATTACGAAAAAAACAAAGAGTGGAAGTTTGAAGGGGAAAAGCCTTGTATCATTGATTTTTACGCTGACTGGTGTGCTCCTTGTAAAATGGTTTCGCCGGTGCTTGAAGAGTTAGCCAGCGATTTTGAAGGCAAACTTGATGTTTTCAAGGTAAATACCGAAGAGGAGCAGGAACTTGCAGCAGCTTTTGGAATCAGAAGTATACCATCTTTCCTGTTTGTTCCGGCTGAAGGTCAGCCACAAATGGCAATGGGGGCTTTACCCAGGGATACTTTTGTTAAAGCATTTAAAGATGTACTTGGTGTAGAAAAATAATCCATTCGTCAAAAACGGGATGTTTTTTCAACATTTAAGTAAAAAAAATGAAACAAAACGATAACCTGAATCGTTTAAGTAAGCAGAAGGTAGTAACATTAGTTACAATGGTTTTTTTCATAGATTTAGGTTTAGGGTAGTAAGTAAATCAGGGCTTCGGCCCTGATTTGTTATTATGACAGGTCGTTGAAAATACTGTTTATCTCTTCTTCCGTCAATTTGAGTTTTTTCTGGCATTGCTTTATTAGCTCGGAGGCCAGTTTAACCTGTTCAGATAGCTTATCGACATCGAGTTCCCCGCTTTCTATGTTGTGAAGGATCTCTTCAATCTTCACTACTGCCTCGTTAAAGGAAAATTCTTTCTTTGCCATTTCGCATAGTTTTTATATCCTGTTTAGATTCCTGTTTATTTCTTTTTTTGAAGTCCTTGTGTAACCCTGCTCTTTATACTTCCATCAGAGAAGAGTGTATCGATCATTTCATTTTCTTTCAGTTCTTCACCTGATCTTAATATCTTACCATTGACTGAGGTTATCGTATACCCTCTTGCGAGAACTTTTTCGGGACTCAGAATGCGAAGACTGTTTTCCAGTGTTTTTATACTGTTATTTTTATCTTTTAAACTGCTGTTGGTCAGGCTGCGCAGATCCCCTGACAATCTTTCAGAGGCTGAAAGCTTTCCTGCGAGATATGTTTTTGCCGCCATTCTGAGCTTAGAACCCAGGCTGGACTGTTCCATGGCTGCTTTATAAATATATTTCTTCCCGTTATTCGTGAGGTCCATTATCATCCCCGATAATGTCTCCCTGGTGCCGGAAAGCCTGATGCGTGTCAGGGGAAGAAGTCTCAGCCCTGCTGATTCAATCCTGTTCCTGTTTTTTTCAAGGATAGTATGGGAAAGGTTTTTTATTTCCGTGGTCATTTCATTCAGCCGTACATCAACCTGGGCAACACAGTCGATAATATAGTCTGCAACTGCTGTTGGTGTTTTGAGGGGAAGATGGGCTACCATATCAGTTACCGACAGATCTTTTTCATGACCTATTCCCGTTATTACCGGCAGCGGAAACTGTGTTATATGATAGGCTATATTATAATTGTCAAACCAGCTCAGGTCAGTCTGCGAGCCACCACCCCTTATTATTACAACAAGATCGAATAATGATATCTCTGCTGCAATCCTGTCAAGAGCATTAATAATTCCGTATTCGGTTTCCTGTCCCTGCATGGCACTATCGAACAGGGCTGTATAAAATACATAGCCATAACCGTTTTTGACAATATGATTCATAAAATCGGTATATCCTGCTGCATTTCGCGAAGATATTATTGCTATTCTCTGTGGAAAAAGGGGAAATTCAAGCTCTTTGTTCATTTCGAAAACACCTTCCTCCATGAGCCGGCTAATTATTGCCTGTCTTTTAAGAGCCATATCGCCCACTGTGAAAGCCGGATCTATATCGTTTATGATAAGGCTCAACCCATATATCTCGTGGTATTCTATTTTTACCTTCACAAGTACTTTCAGACCGTTTCTCAGTGGCTGGCCAGCAGTATTTTCAAAAAATGATTTCAGGAACCTGTAGCGGCTGCTCCATATTATAGCCCGGGCACGTGAGCGGATATTTTTCTCATCCGGCTGCTTTTCAATAAGTTCAAGATAACAATGGCCGGCGTAGTTCTCATTTATCTCCGATATTTCTGCAGTAACCCAGTGCATTCCCGGTAATGACACATACAGGGCATCCCTTATGGTAAGCTGTAATTCGGTAAGTGTCATCTTTTCTTCCATTGTCAGTATCTAAGCTTTATGACTTTGTTTGTAAAAATGCCGCCGGGAGTTGTCACTCTTACAAAATAAATACCCTGTTCCCTGTTCTGCAAAGCATCCAGGCTAATCACCTTTCCTGCAAATTCAGAAAAATCTTTTTTATAGACAACTTTTCCTGACAGGGATATGATTTCAAGGGTAAAAGAAGAAGGAGGCTTGCTGAAGATTATCCTCAGGTTTCCTGTAGTAGGGTTGGGTGCCGTGATGATGCCTTCATCCGGGATATTTGCATATTTATCCTGCAGGTACGACAATGCCTTTAACATATCAGGAATGCCAAAACCATACAGGGAATCGGGTGTCAGAGATCTGTCGGCTGTTTTCCTCAGTGCATCGGTAATATCCGATGCCTTTGCCTCCGGTACTGCCTGCATAAGACAGGCTGACATCCCGCTGAGTATGGGGCAGGAGAATGAGGTGCCGCTGGCATAAGAAACGGATGAAGGCGATACCTGCAGAGGGACACTTACTCCCAGTGCAACATTATCCGGTTTGATCCGCCCGTCGGACGTGGGCCCGGCTGAAGAAAAGGAGGATATCATCCCGTTCCCGTCGACAGCTCCTGCTGCCAGTACATCTTCACCATCAGAAGGGAAGATAATATATTTCCATGTCTTGTTGCGTTCGTTACCGGCGCTGTTGACGACCAGAATTCCCTTTGATGCTGCTATCTCAGCGGCCCTGGTTATGAAAGCCGTCTTACCGTCGAGGTTTGAAATTTTATAGTTCATCGACGGGTCGTCGAAAGTAAAATAGCCAAGCGACGATGAAATAATGTCAGCTCCGCAGCTGTCGGCGAATTCAGCACCTGCCACCCAGAAATCCTCTTCACATGGAAATTCTGTTACCACATCTTCTGTTTTAAGGAGTAAATATCCGGCAGAAGGGGCTGTCCCTTCAATAACTCCGGGTATATTGCCGGCCAGCACCGATAGCACAGCTGTGCCATGTTCGCTTGCATTATATACGTCCCCGGTGTTGTTTACAAAGTCGCGGGTGTTCATTATTCTGCCTTCATCCCTGAGGTTATTTAACGACGAGGCAATATCGGCATAGACAAATCCGCCGTCGAGTATGGCAATAATGATATTATTCCCGTTAAATCCGGAATTGTGCAGCATCGAACCGTTTAGCATTGTTATCGGGAGATCGTATGGAGTGGCTGCAGTAGCAGTAATCATTATTTCTGTCTTGTCTGCATGCTGACTTTTTAATCCCGTTGATTTTACGAGCTTTATATCATTCACAAAAGGCAGGTCATTAAGAGCTGCAATATCGGCAGGCGAGGTGCTTTTAAAAAGAGCGGAGTTCATCCATTTAGAAGTACAATGAAGCTTCAGCCCCATATTAACCATCTGGTCGAGGTAGCTTTTAAACACGGGCAGGTCCTGGAAATCAGGTACACTGATACCAGCCTTTACCCGTCTTTCGACAGCGCGTGGTGACAATAATTCTGACGGTGAGAAGTCTGCTGTAGTATAATCACCTTTATCTGTGAAGGTGATTCTGTAGAAGTATTTATAATCGGTATCCTGTCCGCCAGCCAGTGTTACTGCAGAAAAATACAAAAGGAGAACCAGCAATACAGTTCTGTTTCCGGCATGTTTGACCGAAAGAGTCATTATTTTATAATTCCGGTTTTTTCAGGATCTGCTATTTTACCTTTGTTATTCTCGAGAGAATCGAGATATTTCTCATCGTCAAGTTCCATCTGGTTGTTTGTTGGTATGCCGTTCACATAGTTAACTTCATACTTAACGGAACCATCCGGTTTGTATATAAGCCATTTCCCGTTACGCAGGTCATTTTCGTACTGTCCTGTCACGGAAGGAGTACCGTCTTCGAACCAGGCCTGGAATTTTCCGGTTGCCTTTCCTTCATTATAATGCGATACCTGGCTCAGCTGACCATCGGGATAATACTGCCTCCATTCTCCCTGCATGCGGTCGTTAACATATTTTACAGATTCTGCAAGAGTACTGTCGGGGTAAAATTTCCTTGAGAGGCCGTTACGCAGGTTATGGTCATAGTTTTCTTCACAAATCAGGTACCCGTCAAATGACGAGTAAAATTTCCAGGTTCCTTCTTTCTGCCGGTTGAAATATTTTCCTGTTGAAGACACCTTTCCCCCGGGGTAGTACATCGTTGCATCAGCTTCACTGCCATCGTCGCTGAATATCAAAACCGACTCCAGGTTGCCTTTATCATCATACCTGCTGAATTTCCCCACCGGATGATTGTCCCTGAATATACCGTCATACATTATTTTTCCGTTGGGATATTTTTTGATCCAGTGGCCTGTTTTATTACCCGTTTTGTCGGTCTTATTCAATGATACGTCAGACTGAGCACAGGCATAGAATGAAAAACAGGTAAACACAGCAAGAATTAATATTTTAGTTTTCATAATCCTCTAACGCAAAAATTTTTATAAAAGTACAAAAAAAGAGGTTGAATGTCTTCAACCTCTCATAATCTGACTACCTGGTAAATTATTTTACTTCTTCAAAATCAACATCAGTTACTTCTTCATTACCACCTTTGTTATCATCACCGCCCTGTGGTCCGGGACCCGGCTGTGAAGGATCCTGCCCTGTATTCTGTGAGGTCTTGTACATCTCTTCCGATGCTACCTGCCAAACGGAATTAAGTTCTGCAAGTGCCTTGTCTATGGCATCCAGGTCCTGTGATTTATGAGCTTCCTTAAGTTTGGCAAGAGCACTTTCTATTGAGCTTTTCTTGTCAGCAGGAAGTTTATCGCCGAATTCCTTCAGTTGTTTCTCTGTTGTGAAGATCATGCTGTCGGCAGCGTTTATCTTTTCAACTTTATCCTTAGCCTGCCTGTCAGCTTCCTCGTTGGCTTTGGCCTCATCCTTCATCCTCTTTATCTCGTCATCTGATAGTCCTGATGATGCCTCGATTCTTATTCTCTGTTCTTTACCTGTACCGCGGTCCTTGGCTGCTACATGAAGGATACCGTTGGCATCTATGTCGAATGTAACCTCTATCTGCGGCACACCCCTTGGGGCTGGCGGAATACCATCGAGATGGAATCGTCCGATAGTCTTGTTCCCTGATGCCATTGGCCTTTCACCCTGGAGAACATGTATCTCCACAGATGGCTGGCTGTCGGCTGCAGTGGTAAAGACTTCTGTTTTCTTAGTAGGTATTGTTGTGTTCGACTCGATAAGTTTAGTCATTACACCTCCCATTGTTTCAATACCTAATGACAGGGGAGTAACATCGAGGAGAAGAACATCCTTTACTTCACCTGTAAGAACACCTCCCTGTATGGCAGCACCGACTGCAACAACCTCATCGGGGTTAACACCTTTTGAAGGCACCTTGCCGAAGAATTTCTCAACGAGCTGTTGTATTGCAGGTATACGTGTTGAACCACCAACAAGCAGTACTTCATCTATATCAGATACTGTAAGACCTGAATCCTTGAGTGCTATTTTACAGGGCTCGATACATTTCTGAATGAGCGGGTCGCATATCTTTTCAAAATTAGCCCTTGTCAGAGTTTTTACAAGGTGTTTTGGAATACCGTCAACCGGCATGATATATGGAAGATTGATCTCTGTTGTTGTTGAACTTGACAGTTCTATCTTTGCCTTTTCGGCTGCTTCCTTAAGTCTCTGCAGAGCCATAGGATCTTTCCTGAGGTCAACGCCTTCATCCTTAAGAAATTCCTCAGCCATCCAGTCAATGATAAGATGATCAAAGTCATCACCACCCAGGTGAGTATCGCCGTTTGTCGATTTAACTTCAAAAACACCGTCGCCCAGTTCAAGTATTGAGATATCAAAAGTACCGCCGCCAAGGTCAAATACTGCAATTTTAAGATCCTGCGATTTCTTGTCCAGGCCATAGGCCAGGGAAGCTGCCGTAGGTTCATTTATAATCCTTTTGACATTAAGTCCTGCAATTTCGCCTGCTTCTTTTGTTGCCTGTCTCTGCGAATCGCTGAAGTATGCAGGAACAGTAATGACAGCTTCAGTAACTTCCTGACCAAGATAGTCTTCAGCTGTCTTTTTCATTTTCTGCAATATCATTGCAGAAATTTCCTGAGGAGAATACATACGATCGTCTACCTTCACACGCGGAGTGTTGTTATCACCTTTAACCACATTGTAAGTTACTCTTCCTATTTCCTTGCTAACCTTATCATATGTCTCACCCATAAACCTTTTTATGGAATAGACAGTCTTTTTTGCATTTGTAATGGCTTGCCTTTTTGCAGGATCACCAACTTTACGTTCTCCGTTCTCAACAAAAGCAACTATTGAAGGAGTGGTCCTTTTTCCTTCGCTATTGGGAATTACAACAGGTTCATTGCCTTCCATTACTGCTACGCATGAGTTTGTTGTTCCCAGGTCGATTCCAATTATTTTTCCCATATTATATTAATTTTTAAAATTTCAATTTTGATATTAAGAGTAAGCAATGATTATGCCATTACATCTATTTACTTCTTTCAGGCAATTATGACACCCCCGGGGAGCGTGCAAAGACACCTGTTTCAGGCTAAAATGAGTTGTGAATTTCCCGTTTTTACCTGGTGTTTGTATTGATTTGTAATTGATTCCTAAGGTGTAAACAACACAATAACAGGGTATTATCAGGAAAGGCATTACCTGGTAGTTTGCTTTTTTCATCTTGCAGAACCGGCAGCACTGTTTATGGAACAAACTTTATGACAAAACGACATGACAGGATATACCTACTGACATAATAAAAAGAGCAGGAGCAGGGTGCTTCATACACTACAAATAAGTAACTTTGGCGTTTATAATCAACAACAAAATGCTATGTCGATACACAAGACTGTAAAAAGGGTAACAACTCATGTTCTTAATGAGATGAAACTTAAAGGTGAGAAGATCGCTATGCTTACGGCATATGATTACTCAATGGCCAAGATCATTGATGAAGCTGAGATAGACGTAATTCTTGTCGGCGATTCGGCTTCCAATGTGATGGCGGGTTATGATACAACACTGCCAATTACCCTTGATAATATGATATACCATGCCGCCTCTGTGGTAAGGGCTGTCAAAAGGGCGCTTGTGGTTGTGGATCTTCCCTTCGGAACATACCAGGGTAACTCAAAAGAGGCCCTTGCTTCATCAATACGTATAATGAAGGAGACAGGAGCACATGCTGTTAAGCTCGAAGGCGGTCAGCAGGTTGTTGAATCGATAGAAAGGATATTATCTGCAGGTATCCCGGTGATGGGGCATCTCGGACTAACTCCGCAGGCTATTCATAAATTCGGTACATACGTGGTAAGGGCGAAAGAAGAGGAAGAGGCACGCAGGCTGATGGAAGATGCAATGCTGCTTGATAAAACGGGTTGTTTTGCAGTTGTCCTTGAAAAAATACCAGCCCTTCTTGCAGAAGAAGTAACAAAGACAATCAAAATACCCACTATTGGTATAGGTGCAGGCGGTCATACTGATGGCCAGGTGCTTGTGCTGCACGATATGCTTGGCATTACACAGGAATTTTCACCTCGTTTCCTTCGCAGATACCATAACCTGTATTCGGAGGTCAAAGGTGCTGTTCAGTCGTATATTAATGATGTCAGGTCGCAGGATTTTCCTAATGATAAAGAACAGTATTAAGTTAAGCACCAATGGTTGAAATACTATACGAAGACAATCATTTAATTGCTGTATATAAAAAATCATCCGATCTTTCACAGGGTGATAAGACAGGGGATGTAGCGATCGATAGCGAGATAAAGGGTTACATTGCTGAAAAATACAAAAAGCCGGGAGATGTCTTTTTAGGTGTCATACACAGGCTTGACCGCCCTGTAAGCGGTGTTCTTTTGTTTGCCAGGACCTCAAAAGCACTTCAGAGGATGAATGAGATGTTCAGGACAAAGCAGGTCAGGAAGACCTACCTGGCTATTGTAAAGGAGAGGCCTCCTGAAGATGAGGCAACGATTGCCCATTACCTTAAAAAGAACGAAAAACAGAATAAGAGTTATGTTTACGATACAGAGGTAAAAGGATCGAAAATAGCATCTCTCACTTACAGGCTTAAGGGAAGATCCGAAAAATTCTGGCTTCTTGAGGTTGAGCTTCATTCGGGTCGTCATCACCAGATAAGGGCTCAGCTGGCAGCCATAGGATGCCCGATAAAAGGAGATCTTAAGTATGGCTATCCGCGGTCGAATGAAGACGGGGGGATAAGCCTTGTTGCAAGAAAACTCGAATTTATTCATCCTGTCAGGAAGGAACCGGTTACAATAACGGGTCATTTGCCGGATGGTGATATCTGGCAGGTATTTGTAGATGCATTAAAATAAAAAGAGGACATCTCAAAAGTTATATTTAACCACCAGGACAGCCTGAACGACATTCAGTCAAACAGGTGCGCAAGGAAGGCGTTTTGCCTTTGCGGGCCTGTGGTTAAGATTTCTTCACTTTTGAGACAGCCTCTTCTGTCTAACCCTCTTGATAATTAAAAATACACCTGATCTTCAAACCTGATTTTTTGTATAACGGGAGCAAAACGTTCCTTCCTGTTATTTCATGGTTTTTCAGATTTCAAAAATAACCATCCTCCCGTATTTCCGGGTTAAAACAAGGTTAATAAGAGTTAAGGAAACGTTAAATAATATATTACTTATTCATAATAATATATTTTTGTGTTATGAACAGTAAAAAATTTGCGGGTCTTATAATAATGATGCTGTTATCCATAATAGGAATTATATGGGTTCAGATCGTTTGGATTCAAAAAGCAGTTAAGATCCAGAATGTAAGGTTCAATAACAGCGTGATGGAGAGTCTCAGAAGTACGGCAGATGCGCTGGACCAGGAACGCCAGATGAACTTTGTAAATAATTTCATGCAACAGCCCCCCTTTCCGATAAAT
>Ga0102950_1000205_pt1 | contig 15458 bp, 15 predicted proteins | sample SalPon2A_B_D2_MG_FD_78505 | JGI IMG/M metagenome (GOLD analysis project Ga0102950, IMG submission 78505) | Soil microbial communities from South San Francisco under conditions of wetland restoration - Salt Pond MetaG R2A_B_D2_MG | ecosystem: Environmental > Terrestrial > Soil > Wetlands | place...
AAATATTATTATCAGCTTTGAAGAATTAAAGCAACAGTTCAAACGTGTTCTGGAAAAAGAGGGATTCAACGGCAAACAATCCGAATTAATAGCTTCGATTTTTGCAGAAAACAATTTGTCGGGAAAGGAGTCTCACGGGTTAAACCGTTTCCCGGGATTTATTGATTCTGTGCGTAAAGATTATATAAAAAAGAATGTTGAACCTGAAAAGGTTTCAGGTTTTAACGCACTTGAACAATGGGATGGCAAGTTTGGCGCGGGTCCGGTTAATGCAATGTTCTGCATGCAGCGGGCAATAGAACTTGCAAAGGAATACGGAATGGGCTGCGTGGCTTTAAAAAATACAAATCACTGGATGTGCGGCGGAACTTATGGCTGGAAAGCCGCCGAAGCAGGATTTATTTACATCAGCTGGACGAATGCAATTCCCATGATGCCCCCGTGGGGAAGTTCGGATCCGAAACTCGGTAATAATCCGTTTGTTGCCGCAATCCCCTCTCCAAACGGACATATTGTTCTTGACTTCGCTTTGACCCAGTATTCGTATGGCGCACTTGAAATCCTAAAACAGCAAAATAAAAACACTCAGTTTGATGCCGGCTTCAACAGCAATGGAAATTTAACGAAAGATCCCAACGAAGTTTTAAAAACAAAAAGAGGTCTTCCGGTTGGTTTATAGAAAGGCACAGGCTTTTCTCTTGTCCTCGATCTTTTAGCTTCAATTTTATCTGGAGGAAATTCATCATACAGGGTGGGAAAACAAAATATTGAAATGGGAGTTTCGCAGGTTTACATTGCATTTAATCCTTCTCAACCGGGAGTTAAAGAGCATGCGATAGAAATTATTAATGAAACAATTAAAGACCTGCATGAAAGTGCAGTGATTGATAAGAATTATATTTATTACCCCGGTGAAACCTCAGCTAAAAAGAGAAAGCAATATTTGAATGAAGGCATACCTGTAAACTCTGTACAGTGGAAACAATTATTGGAAATGTGAAACAAGAAATACAATGGCACGCAGATGACACAGATTTTGCTGATATCGCCGGTTTCCCTGTTGATACAATTTATGTTATATAAAAAATTATTGTGAAATAAAAAAACCCCTCATCAATTAAGGGGTCAATAAAAATCTCTATTGTTCTGATGTTGAAGGTTATATTAAGTCCTTTGTGTCTTTCTAAGCATACTGTAATTTTCTTCCTTTGGGCTTTGGTATTTTCCTGCCTAATTTTTTCGAAGTTTCAATCCATTCATTTATCACAATTTGTATGTTTTGCAGTGCTTCATTATAATTTTTTCCGTCCGACATGCAGCCAGCAAGTTCAGGCACTTCTGAAATATATGCTTGATCTTCTTCGCTCCAATATATTATTACCTCATACTTATGCATTATCAATCCTTGTTTAATTTGTACTTTAGTATCAAATTCCTAACCTGTTTTACTTGGTAAGGTTTCGCCTTGCCGTCTTTAAGAGGTTGAAGGTTAATTATTTCAATAATTCCGGCTTTAGAATAAATAAAATGATCTCCATTTATTCTCTCATTGAAACCAAAAGATAAAATTAATTTCCTCAAATCTGCAAATCTAATATTTTTATCAGAAACTCCGGTTAATACCCGATTAATAATATCTTTCATATTCTAAAATAGTTTTTTTACAAATAAAATCAACATTCAAATATTGTGGTTTGAAGTTTCTATTTGTATTTATTCACTTTTCTATAATAAAATGATTAGAATACAACATAGAGATTTTCCGAGAATCTTTGGACTCTTTATCTGCGAAAATCATTGCAATCTGCGTCATCGGCATGTTATTCATACAATACTTAATCATTTTTTAATTACGGATAAGTAATTTTTTTAATATCTTTATCAAAAGAAAAAATCATATTAAAGCGGACATTAAAATGAAACTGAAATTTTCCTTAACCGTCGTCATTTCACTATTAATAATATCAATATTTCCATTCGGCTGTTCAAGCACAAGCAAAGTTGAAAAAACCGAGAGCAGCAAACCCGGCTTGCTTCCTGGCAAGTATTCGGGTTATACGCTGCTGCCTAATGGCTGGAGGCTTTCACCTGTCGGTGATCAGGTTGAAATTGGCGAGCTTCCTTTAAATATGGTTGTTACAAACGATGGAAGGTATGCAATTACTTCAAACAGCGGACTGGGGAAGAATTCACTTTCGGTTGTTGATGTTAAGGAAAAGAAGCTTGTTCAGACCTATGTGTTAAAAGAAACCTGGTACGGACTGGCTTTTAACGGAGACGACTCGAAACTTTTTGTCTCAGCCAGCAACGAAAATTTTATTTATGTTTTCAACTTTAACAATGGAAAATTATCAATTCAAGATTCCATTTTATTGGGTAAACCGTACCCCAAAGAAAACATATCTGTAACAGGCTTAGATTATATTAAAAGTAAAAACCAATTGCTTGCAGTATCCAAAGAAAGTAATTCATTGTATGTCTGCGATTTAAATTCAAATAAAGTAATCGGAACAGTAAAACTTGAAGGCGCTTGCTATGATGTAAAAAGCAACGGTACAGGTACAATTGCTTATGTATCTGTTTGGGGAAAAGCTTCCGTTGCTGTTGTCGATTTGGAGAGTCTTAAAGTCCTAAATATGATAAAAGTTGGCGATCATCCATGTCAATTAATTTTAACTAAAGACGGCTCTCGTTTATTTGTAGCAAACGCAAATAACAATACTGTTTCCGCAGTCGATTTGGTTAGTAATAAAGAAACTGAAACAATTAACTCCGCTTTATCTCCTGATGTACCTTACGGAAGCACAACAAATGCAATATGTTTTAATGGAGATGAATCTGTTTTGTATGTTGCCAATGCTGATAATAATTATCTGGCCTTATTCGATATTAGCGAACCAAATAAAACAAAAAGTCTCGGTTTCATTCCGGTCGGCTGGTATCCGACAGCAGTTCAGTATATTCCAGGAACAAACCTAATACTTGTAGCGAACGGTAAAGGCTTAACTTCAATGGCTAATCCCAACGGTCCCGATCCTCTAAAAAAATGGCCCAAGGATGTACAATATATCGGCAGATTATTTAAGGGTACTTTATCAATTATAAATAGTCCCGATGAGCAAACGCTCGGAGAATACGGCAAGCAGGTTTATGATAATACACCTTATGTTTATAAGAAAAAAGATTGGGTGGGAATACAAAACGTAATTCCGGATAAGCATGATGAACAGGGAAGTAAATTAATCAAACATGTTTTTTATATCATAAAAGAAAACCGTACGTATGATGAAGTATTCGGAGATATTAAAGAAGGCAACGGAGATTCTTCTCTTTGCTTTTTCCCGTTTAAGATTACACCGAATGAACATAAACTGGTAACGGACTTTACTCTTTATGATAATTTTTATGCTGATGCGGAAGTAAGTGCAGACGGTCATAACTGGTCAACTGCAGCTTATGCCTCCGATTATGTTGAAAAAGACTGGCCCGCAAATTACGGACATCGAGGTGTACCATATAGATTTGAAGGCGGCTATCCTCTTGCTGCGCCTTCTTCCGGTTATATCTGGAACGATGTAATTAATCATGATAAAACCTTAAGAGATTACGGAGAATTTGCAGAGGAAGTAAAAGGCAAAGAAGGTGTTTATGAAGCAAGGGATGAAGATTTAAATGAATATACATGTCAATCTTATCCGGGATGGGATCTTGAATTGAGCGATGTTATTCGTTATGATAAATGGAAAGAAGATTTTGAAAAACTTGAGAAAGAAAATTCCGTTCCAGCCTTAAGCATTATGAGGCTTCCTAATGATCATACAATGGGGACTAGAAAAGGTGCTCTTACTCCGCAGGCCTACGTTGCACAAAATGATTATGCTTTGGGATTAATTGTCCAGACAATTTCTCATAGCAAAATATGGAAGAGTTCCATAATTTTTGTCTTGGAAGATGATGCACAGGACGGTTCAGATCACGTTGATGCACACCGCTCTACCCTTCTGGTAGTCAGTCCGTATATTAAAAGGCATTATGTTGATCATACTATGTATTCAACTTCCAGCGTACTTAAAACAATAGAACTTATTCTCGGTCTTCCCCCAATGACTCAATATGATTTATCGGCAACACCGATTTTATTCTCAATAACAGATAAACCGGATTTCGATACTTACGATGTAACTAAACCGTTGATAGATATTAACCAGACTAATTTAGCAAGTGCGTACGGCTCGGCTTTATGTGAGAAGCTGAATTTTACAAGGGAAGATGCCGTGCCGGATGATCTGTTTAATGAAATTTTATGGAAAGATATAAAAGGAAAAAACTCGGTTATGCCCGCGCCGGTTAGAAGCGCATTTGTAAAGGTTGTGCATAAGACAGATAAAGATGATGATTAAAATTCTTAAGGAGCCGACTAAAAAGTTATTCTGTCATCACGAACGAAGTGAAGGGATCTCACTTTTTAATTAAAAGCCTAAGATTGCTTTATTCGTCCGAAGGACTTCTTTGGAGAAGTTTCGTTTGCAATGACTTTTTTCTTTTTGGTCATAACCCAACAGGAACAGAGACAAAATTTTTAATAACCGTTCCAACGGTTTTTAATAGCTCTTTCTTTTAATCGGTTTTAGATATTTATTTTATAAAGCTTGATTTATTATTGTTCGGATCAATTAAAGCGGGAGACGATCTATGGAACAATTCGCAAAGTGGCTTGAGAATACATTTGATATATCTCGAGATCTTCAGGGAAAAATATTAGCAACTTTAATTACCATAGCTATCCTTTGGCTTGTCAGAAAAATTGTACTCTATTTTATATTCCATCGAAGCAATGACATTAAAGTACAATACCGCTGGAGAAAAACATCATCTTATATTGCTTTTACAATCGGGTTCCTCCTGGTTGGCAGAATTTGGTTTGAGGGATTTCAAGCTGTTGCAACTTTCTTCGGACTGCTCTCTGCCGGTTTAGCTATTGCTTTGAAAGATCCGCTGGTTGACCTTGCAGGATGGGCGTTTATATTGTGGCGGAAACCTTTTGAAGTAGGTGATAGAATTCAGATGGGCGAAACATCCGGAGATGTAATCGATATACGGATATTCCAATTTTCTTTAATGGAAATCGGAAACTGGGTCGATGCAGATCAAAGCACAGGAAGAATAATTAACATTCCAAATGAGAAAGTATTCACGGAAGTTCAGGCAAACTTCAGCAAAGGTTTCAATCATATCTGGAACGAAATACCGATGCTTGTTACTTTTGAAAGCAATTGGAAAAAAGCAAAGGAGATTCTCGGGAATATTGTAAACAAAAATGCGGAACAGCTAAGTGCTGGCGCAGAAGAAAAAATTAAGGCCGCATCTAAAAAATTTATGATCTTTTATACTAAACTTACTCCAATTGTCTATACCAGTGTTAGAGACTGCGGCGTACTCTTAACAATTAGATATTTATGTGATCCGAAGAAAAGGAGAATCAGCGAACAGGCAATGTGGGAAGATATTTTAAACGAATTTTCAAAATGCAGTGATATAGATTTTGCATATCCGACTCAGCGTTTTTATAATAATTTAAGTGAAGGCAAACCGGGCAGTAAGGCTTGATTTGTTGTCGGGGTAGTTAAAAATTTTATAGTGATCTAATTTAATTAATTGTCATAGTGAGCGAAGTCGAACTATGACAATTATAATTATATCCCTCGACTCCGCTCGGGATGATATGTTAAAAAATAATATTTCATTTTAGAACACAGCCAAGCTTTTATATACTTTCGATTGATTTGTTTTTGCTCACTTAAAAAATCATTTAATACCTTATCTTAAGAAATAAACTAAGAAATTTTTTATGTTTGAATTATATTCCTATTAAGTGAGCTCTCCTGTGAACAATAAATCTAAAAATGATAAATCAATTGGACTGTTGTCCGCAGTATCCATTGGTATTGGCGGAATGGTTGGCGGTGGAATATTTGCAGTCCTAGGATTAGCAGTAAAGATGGCACATGGCGGTACCCCTGTTGCTTTTTTTATAGCGGGAATTGTAGCTTTAATTACTTCTTATTCCTACGCAAAATTATCTGTTGCTTATCCCAGCCAGGGCGGAACAGTTGAATTCTTAAATCAGGCGTTCGGCGGCGATCTATTTACCGGCGGGATGAATGTACTTCTATGGTTAAGCTATATCGTTATGCTGTCGCTTTATGCATATGCATTCGGAAGTTATGGCTCCAGTTTTTTTACATCGAATCAATTATTATGGAAACATATTCTCATCAGTTTTTCCATTGTTCTTTTTACCGTGTTAAATATTGTCGGCTCTAAATTGGTCGGTGAATCGGAAGAATATATAGTTGGCTTAAAACTTACTATTTTATTATTCTTTGTTGTTCTGGGATTTCAATCAATCGATACAGCCAGATTACAAGTATCTAACTGGAGCGGTTCTTTGGAATTGATTGCAGGCGGAATGATTATTTTTCTTGCTTACGAAGGATTTGAACTTATTGCAAATACGGCAGGAAGTGTTAAAAATCCTAAAAAGACACTTCCTTTAGCATATTATTCAGCGGTTGTTTTTGTAATTATTCTCTATATGCTGGTTGCAGCAGTAACAGTAGGCAATTTACCTATTGATAAGATTGTTGCATCCAAAGATTATGCTCTCGCTGTGGCAGCAAAACCATTTATGGGAAGTTTTGGTTTTACATTGATCGCAATAGCTGCAATATTGTCAACAGGCTCAGCTATAAACGCAACTCTTTACGGTGCATCCAGAGTAAGTTATGTAATCGCAAAGGATGGTGAACTCCCGGAAAGATTGGAAAGAAAAATTTGGAACCGGCCGATTGAAGGGCTTTTTATTACATCTGTTCTTACTCTGCTGGTAGCAAACTTATTTAATCTTGACGGAATATCTACTATGGGCAGCGCCGGTTTCTTATTGATATTTGCTGCTGTTAATGCTTCGAATGTAAAGCTGCACAAAAAAACAAATTCAAAAGCATGGATTTCTATACTAGGAATTATTATATGCTTAATAGCTCTTATAATATTAATAGGTAAAACCCTTGAATCTGCTCCGGCTAATATTTGGGTTTTAATAATAATGTTCGGTGCGGCATTTTTAATTGAAGGGATTTACAGAATTTTTAGAGGCAGGGGAATAAGTAAAGAATTAAAGTAAATTATTTAAATAATAATATGAATGAACTTGTTATCCCCTTAATTTATCGAGCAGATCATTCAGTTGTTTAATCTCTTCTTCACTTAAAGAAGATAATTTTTTATCCGCTTCATTATCTAATTTATCAATTTCAGCTAAAAGATCGAGGCCTTTTTGTGTAATACAAACGTCAACATTTCTTCTGTCATGAGAACAAATATTTCTTTCAACTAAACCTTTAATTCTTAGCTTCTCAACTATTCTGGAAGCGTCTGACATTTTATCCAGCATTCTTTCTTTAATTAATTTTATAGTAGCGGGATTAGGATGCTGTCCGCGCAGTATTCTAAGTATATTAAATTGCTGAAGCGTAATTCCAAATGGTTTAAAAATTTCAGCCTGTATATTTATAACCCAACTGAATGTATAAACCATATTTACAGCAGCTTTGTGGTATTCGTTTCTAAAATGTTTTTGCGCTATTTCTTTTTCTAATTCCATAAAATCTTAATATTTATAATTATAATTAAATATTTATTCCGAATAAAAATAATCAATAAGCTTTTATTAAGTCAAATATTTTATTTAAGCGGGACTTCAATTATAATAAAATTAGTATTGGAAGAAGCACTAAAGTTAAAGTCATCGGTATCATATAAACCAATTGCGTCTCGCACGTTTAAATATTCGTTATCTAAATTAATGCTTCCTTCCAATACAAATAAAAAAGTACCATTCCCCGGATAAAGATTTTTATAATTTAATTCTTTCCCTTTTTCAAGACGTCCAATTGATATTGCAGCGTTTTGATTTATAAACATTTTAGAATCCGAAACTTCACCGGAAACAACAGTTATAATTTCATCCTTCATGTTTTTTAGATCAAAATTTTTTTGGTCATAACGAGGTTTAATATTTCTTTTATTCGGAACAATCCAGATCTGAAGAAACTTTACTAATTCCGTTTTTGAATGATTGAATTCCGAATGAGTAACGCCGGTACCTGCCGACATTACCTGAACATCACCGCTATAAATGACTGATCCGCTGCCCATGCTGTCTTTATGTTCCAATGCACCGCTCAGAACAATCGAAATTATTTCCATATTGTTGTGAGGATGAGTTCCGAATCCTTCACCTGGTTCAACAGTGTCGTCGTTTAAAACCCGCAGTAAGCCAAAACCCATTTTATCGGGATTGTAATATCCGCCGAAACTAAAACTGTGCAGGCTGTGAAGCCATCCCAGCTCCGTCTTTCCTCTTTCTGAAGATTTATGAATTACCTTCTTCATTGCATCACTAAATTTTTTTAACTTTTTGATTTTGTTCTTTTAAAAATGCGTTTCCGAATTTACCTGCAAAGGCGATTTCATTTAAATCTTTCCTTCGTCTTACTGCCAATCCTTTTTTCTTAAGATCTTCGGGCAGATATTCAAGATTACCTTTGTATCCGATTGCAAGTACGCTAACAGGTATGAAATTATCCGGCACGGCAAATATAGCTCTCGTTTTTTCAGGATCAAAACCTCCCATTTGTCTAACATAAATTCCCATCGTCATCGCCTGAAAAGTAAGATGCGCAACTGAATTACCTAAATCGTATAAAGCATGTTTATTTATTTGTTTCGTATATTCACTATCTATTTTGGCCATTGTTAAAATCAATACTGAAGCATTATTCGCCCATTTTTGATTATTAACATTTAGCGAACTTAAAAGTTTATTAAAGGTTTCCGGATCATCTTTTTCAGCAATCAAAAATCTCCATGGCTGTTCATTCATTGAAGACGGCGCCCACCTGGCCGCCTCCAATAAATCAACTATCTGCTCATGTTCAACTCTCTTTTCAGAAAAGGTCCTTGGACTAAATCTTTTCTGCAATAATTCATTTATCATTTAAATTTCACCTGTTTAATTTATTGTGCCTTGGTCAATTCAATATCACATGTAATATTGATATTCTTTCCTACGACAGCGCCGCCGGTTTCCATTAGCGCATTCCATTTTAACTCATAATCGAAACGATTAATTTTTCCTGTTACTTTAAATCCGGCTCTTGTATTGCCCCAGAGATCTTTTATTGTACCGCCGTATGTTACATCCAGAACGATCGGCTTTGAAATATTCCTGATTGTAAAATCACCATAAAGCTTGTAAGACTCATCATCCACTTTCTCAACTTTTGTACTTTTAAAAGTAATTTGCGGATAATGTTCAACATCAAAAAAGTCAGGGCTTTTTAGGTGATTGTCTCTATCGGTAATTCCGGTATCTAGGCTTTTCGAATCAATAGTAACCGTAACCTCGCTGTCTAAAAAATCATCTCCTGCTTTTACATTAAAATCGTAATTATTAAAATGCCCGGTTACTTCAGAGATGATCATATGTCTTGCTGAAAATTGTAATTTAGAATGACTCTTATCTAAGTTCCACAATGTTTTTTCAAGCGTCTTTTCTGCTACATTTGATTTTGTTTCCATTTTATCCTCCAACTAAATAATTATAAATTAGTGACAGAGCTAATATATGTAATAACATTAGATGTTACAACACTAGTTTTATGCACTAAGCATTTTTGTGTGAAATATCACCAATTGTTGTCTTAAACAATCGGTTTTGGGGTATAATTTACCATTAATAATTTAGGAGAGTTTATTTAGAATAGATCTTTTAGATTTTGAAAGTCCATTAATAACGAGTTCATAAGAATCATCAATCCAGCTAAGAATTAATTTATCCGGGATTGAATTATCAAACAAAACCGTATTCCAGTGAAGTTTATTCATATGATAACCTGGAATTACCGCACTATATCGTTCTCTAAGTTCGACTGCTTTTTCTGGTTCGCATTTAATATTAATGCTGATAGGCGGAGTTAGACTTGCAATTAGAAAAATCTTATCCATTATTTTATAGACCGGTGAGTCTTCGTTAAAAGGTAATGATTCCGAAACACCAGGTTTTTTCAAACAATACTCGCGAACGATTTCTAAATTCATATAAAAATAAACCCGGCATCATATTGAAACCGGGTTCGCTAATTAATTTTTGAATAAAATTATTTCTTATTTTTGTTAATCCAGCGAGCCGCATCTTTAGCAAAGTAAGTTAAAAACATATCAGCACCTGCACGCTTAATTGCAATTAAAGATTCTATCATTACTCTTTCTTCATCGATCCATCCGTTTATGCCGGCAGCTTTAATCATCGCATACTCACCACTGACCTGGTAAGCGCAAGTCGGCATTCCGAATTTATCTTTCACTCTTCTAATAATATCCAGATATGGACCTGCCGGTTTTACCATAACGATATCCGCGCCTTCTTCTATGTCCGCCTCAACTTCTCGCAGAGCTTCGTCTCCGTTTGCAATATCCATTTGATGCGAACGCCTGTCGCCGAATGCAGGAGCCGATTCAGCAGCATCTCTAAACGGTCCGTAATACCCGGAAGAATATTTTGCAGCGTAACTCATAATCGGAATTTTAGTAAATCCGTTTTCATCAAGAACTTTTCTTATCACAGCAATTCTTCCGTCCATCATATCGGATGGTGCAATTATATCAGCGCCTGCCTGAGCATGTGTTAAAGATTCTTTAGCGAGAAGATCAATAGTTTCATCATTTAAAATATCTTCGCCGTCAAGAATTCCGCAATGGCCGTGTGAGGTGTATTCGCACATGCAAACATCTGTAATAACCAGAAGGTTTTTTACTTCGGCTTTTATTGCTTTAATAGCTCTTTGAACAATACCGTTGGGATCATATGCTTCAGAACCTCTTTCATCTTTGTGTTCAGGTATTCCGAACAAAATAACCGCCGGAATTCCAAGCGAGGCAACTTCTTTGCATTCTTTAACAACTTCATCAATAGATAATTGAAAAACACCCGGCATTGATTTAACAGGCTTCTTTACTTTCTCACCCGGAACAACAAATAATGGATATATAAAATCGTTTTTAGATAATTCGGTTTCCCGCACCATATCTCTAACCAGCGGGTTGTAACGAAGTCTTCTTAATCTTTTTATTGGAAACGTAGCCATAATATTTATCCTTTCCTCTGTGTCTTGGTTTTACTTAAAATATTCACAAAGCTTTAATTTTATTTGCCAAAATTTCAGAACTTTTTATACAATCACCTACGGAAATTCCACCTCTGTAATTTCCGCCCAGAATTATTCCCGGGTTTTTCTTTTCAAACTCATCAAAATATTTTTCGTGTTCAATGTAACCTAAATTGTATTGGGGAATTGATTTCGGCCAGTAGCGGTACGATTTATAAACCGGCTTTTCGGTAATTCCCATCAAACTCTCAAATTCATCTAATACTTTTTTAAATAGAATTTCTTTATCAATATTACCTACTTCAGGATCTCTAGCTCCGCCCACAAACAAAGTAAAAGTTGCGTTACCATTTACTGTCCTGTTTGGAAATATGACCGAACTCCAGATTGCTCCGAGAAAAGATTTTTTTTCTTTTACAGGGATTAAAAATCCAAAACCATCAAGAGGCTGTTTAATAGATTTATTATCATAACCTAAATATAGAACTACCACAGGCGGGTAGTAGATTTGAGAAAAATGTTTTATAAGATTTTCATCCCAGTCTTTAAATATTTCGGCAGCTACGTATGCAGGTATAGTTGAAAGCAGAACATCACAATTAATTTCTTTAACACTTCCCTCATGATTGTATGTTAACGAGTATCCTGATTCATTTTTTGTAATTGAAGTTACTTCTGCACCGGTAATTACTTTGTCCTTTAATGATTCTGCCAGAGCTTTTGGAAGTGTCTGCATGCCGTTAATAAAAGAAAACATTTTCGCACTCTGTTTAGATTTCTCAGCTCTTTTCTTTCTTTCTTTTATACTCTTTATTGTTCCGATAATTAAGCCGCCGTATTTTTCTTCAAGAGCATATAGTTTCGGGAATGCTGATTTAACACTTAGTTCCTCCGGGTTACCAGCATAAACTCCTGCAACAAAAGGGTTAATTGCATAATCCAAAAATTCTTTTCCCAACCTTCTTTTTACAAACTCTGCAACACTCTGGTAATATCCGTCATTTGATTTTTTGATTAATGGTTCGGCCATTAGGCGAATTTTAGCGCTCCAGGAAAATAATTTTGTTTTTAAAAATGCAGGTGGACTCATAGGAAGCGGATGGAGCTGATTATTCCTAAGAATATAACGCTTATTTCCCTCCTTATTTGCATAACAGAGCTGGTCTTCCAATCCGAGTTCTTTTACAAGTTCGCCGATTAAAGGAGTCGTTTCAAGTCCGCTGTTTGGCCCGCGATCGAACAAATAACCATTTTCAAAAACACTTTCCATCGAGCCGCCGACTTCATCCTTTTTTTCGAGAACCGTTACATCAAATCCTTCTTTATGAAGAAGATAAGCTGTAGTTAATCCTGAAATACCGCCGCCAAGTATGATAATTTTTTTATCCATTAATCTTTTAGTTGTTTGGTGATAAAATCTTTAAACGGTCCTTGAATACTTTGCAGTGTCTTCTTTTCTCTCGATGTAACCGTCAAAGTTCATTGCAATATTGCGGATAAGAAGTTTGCCCATCGGAGTTACTTCAATTTTATTATCGCTGACTTTAACTAATTCGTCCTGTTCCATTTCCTTAAGATTGTTCAGACCCCATGCAAAATAATCTTTAAATTTAATTTTAAATTTTTCTTCTATATAATTAAAATTAAGTTCAAAATCGCACATAAGTTTCATTACAACTTCACGACGCAGAATATCGTCGTCGCTTAAATGATAGCCCCTTTTTACCGGGAGAACTTCATTATCAATTGCTTCAAAATATTCTTTTTCTGTTTTATAATTTTGCGCGTAAACTTGATGAAGCTGACTGATAGCAGTTATTCCCATCGCATATAAATCAGAGCCGGAATGTGTGCTGTAACCCTGGAAATTTCTATAAAGTTTCTTTTCTTTTAAAGCTACAGCCAATTCATCATCAGGTTTTGCAAAGTGATCCATTCCAATGAAAACATAACCCGCATTCGTCAACTTCTCAATTGTTAATTTTAAAATCTCTAGCTTTACTTCAGGCAAAGGCAAATCTTCAGGATGAATCAGCGACATGTGCTTTTTCATCCATGGAACATGCGCATAATTAAATACGGCGATTCTGTCCGGAGAAATATCAATCGTTTTCTCAAGAGTTTCTTGAAATGTTTCAAGAGTTTGAAATGGAAGTCCGTACATTAAATCAAGATTAATACTGCTGAAACCAAGTTCTCTTACCCATTTAACAGCTTGTCTCGTTATATCTTCCGGCTGAATTCGATTTGTAGCCTTTTGAACTTTTTCATTAAAATCCTGGACTCCCATACTTATGCGGTTAAAGCCGTTATTCCTTAGTGCTTCGAGATGCGACCTGGTAAGATCGCGCGGATCGATTTCACAACCGTTTTCAGAATCCTCGCTGAAATTAAATGATTCTTTTATGTATGATGCAAGTTCATTAATTTCTTCGGGCTTTAAGTGAGTTGGTGTTCCTCCGCCCCAATGAAGCTGAGTTACTTTTCGATCTGGTAAAAGATAAGTTCTTACCATGTCAATTTCTTTTTTAAGATATTTAATATATTCCTTTACCCTGTCGCGGTTGCGGGTTATTATCATGTTGCATCCGCAGAAGTAGCAGAGAGTGTCGCAGAACGGTAAATGAAAATATAACGAAAGATCCGGCAGGCCTTCGCCGTAATTTGTTTTTAAAATTTCATCGAGAAAATTTTCATGTGTAAATTTTTCATTAAAATGCGGAGCCGTAGGATAGCTTGTATACCGCGGTCCGGGTTTATCATATTTTTTAAATTTTGTTAAATCTACTTCAAACATATTATCATCTCCTTATACTTCACCGCAGAGTCGCTAAGACGCCAAGGGTTAAAAATTATTTACTTTTCTTTTAAATCCGTCAATCAATTTCGGCACATTAAAGTTTATTAGGAGGCCAAGTCTTTTATCAGCTAACTTAAGATAAGTTATAAGCTGTGCTTCGTGTACAGGTAATAATGCTTCGACAGCTTTTAATTCAATAATAATTTCATCTTCAACTAAAATATCTATTCTAAAATCCGCATCCAATGTTTCGTTCTTATATATAACCGGAAGAACAAACTGGCGTTGGTATTTGATATCCCTTAATTTCAATTCTTTACATAAACAAATTTCATAGACACTTTCAAGTAATCCTGGACCAAGATTCCTATGCACCTCAATAGACAAATCTAAAATGATTTTACTCAATTTATTTAATTCTTCTCTATTCACTTCATTTGCGCCTCTGCGCCCTTGCGGTGAAAGAAACGGCTTTCTTCTTTCACAAATTGAACAAGTGCTTTTGCATTCTCATGATCAACATCGGGTAAAATACCATGTCCTAAATTAAAAATATGGCCGCTGCCTTCACCAAAAGAAGTTAAAATTCTCTTTACATCATTTTTAATTACTTCTTTTTCAGCATAAAGAATAGTCGGGTCCATATTTCCCTGCAATGCGACTTTGTCGCCTATTTCATTTCTTATTTTACCGAGGTCCATTGTCCAATCAAGGCTTATAACATCTGCACCGCATTTAGCCAGATTTTCCATTTTATAATGAACACCTTTTGCGAAGACTATAACCGGTTCATCTTTTCTTTTAATTTGAGAAATAACTTTTGATATATATTTAAGAGAGAATTCGTTAAAATCATTTTGAGATAAAATTCCGCCCCAGGTATCAAAAATCTGAACAGCATCCGCACCGGCTTCAATTTGGGCGGACAGATAATCGGCAACTGTTTTTGATAATTTGTCTAAAATCTTATGCGCCAAAGATGGATTATTATAAATTAATTTTTTCACAAAACTGAAATTCTTTGAACCTTTTCCTTCAACCATGTAAGTAAGCAGCGTCCATGGTGAGCCGCTGAATCCGATTAGCGGAACTCTTCCATTCAATTCTTTTTTAGTTAGTGATACTGCATCTAAAACATATTTTAATTCTTTTGTCGGATCAATTTCTTTTAATTTATCAGCATCATTTTCAGTTCTTATGGGATGATGAAATATAGGGCCTTTACTCTCGATCATCTCCAGTTTCATACCCATTGCTTCGGGAATAACTAAAATATCAGAAAAAATTATTGCAGCATCTACACCAATAATATCCACCGGTTGAATTGTTACCTGTGAAGCAAGTTCGGGAGTTTTGCACATAGTTAAGAAATCAGCTTTTTCACGTACGGCTCTATATTCAGGCAGATACCTGCCTGCCTGCCGCAT
>Ga0102950_1000206_pt1 | contig 15355 bp, 9 predicted proteins | sample SalPon2A_B_D2_MG_FD_78505 | JGI IMG/M metagenome (GOLD analysis project Ga0102950, IMG submission 78505) | Soil microbial communities from South San Francisco under conditions of wetland restoration - Salt Pond MetaG R2A_B_D2_MG | ecosystem: Environmental > Terrestrial > Soil > Wetlands | place...
ATCTATTGCTGTTTTGGTTAAAGATTGAATATTCAAATTAAATTCCTTGTATGCGGATGCAGATGTTGAGTCTAAAAATGTTCCTTCGGCAACTACAACCGTGTCCTTATAAAATTTTGTATCTACAAAGAATTTATCGCCGCCGATTGGACTGAAGCGGTAGTAACCGTTTAAAGCTTGAGGCTTTTTAAAAAAAGGAATCGAAAATTTCATATCCGGTGATACAATGGCATTATTATAACCGGCCACTACAGCACCTTCTACTGCAGACGAACCCGAATGGGCACTGTCGGACTGAATTATACCTGTGGCATAAGCTTTGTCCTTTTCCTTCCACCCATAAGGCCAGCCGTATTGCCAGGCTTCAAAATTACCGTTAGGTAATTTGTATAGTTGGCCTATCGTAAAATCGCCGAATGATTTAACTTCTGCCGAAACAGTACTGATCGAAGCAAGTACCGAAATACCAAGATTATTATTTGCTGCGCTCCATTGCCCGGTTGCCTGATCTCCTTGTAATACGGTAGCGGCGAGATAATTATGAATATAGTCAAGTGAACCTATACTTTGATATTCATCGTTAAAGGAAAGTGAGACATTCGCATCTACATTCCCGCTATAGTCATTGGAAGATTTAATTTTCCAAAAGTAATATTTTTCAAATGCAGAAATATTCTGTGGAAGTGAATTCATTTTAACAAGGGAATCCGATGCTGTAACAGTTATCTTTGTTCCTGCTGAAGGTACATTATTTAATTTAATTGCTATGGGTCTTGCTTGACCCACTCCCTGTGTTCCTACCCAAAAGACGAGACTGTCTCTTGTGCGAAATTCTCTAGCTAAATTTCCGATAACATATTGATGGCCTGAATAGTAAGAAAACATTTTCGCACCATCTCCAAGAGACAAGGTATCACTTCCGGTATATATGTATGCATTATCCGTTGATTTAAAGTTAATTCTGTAAGTAATTGTAATTGATTTATCCAATGTTAGATTTCCATATAAGTCTAAGTAATAGATACTATCCGGTAAGCTGGCAGTAGTGGTAATAAGTGGACCTAATTCAAAATAAACATTATTATCGTATCTTGGTTGATAAGCAAAACTTGCCGTTGAATCCAGTAAAACAGAACCGTTGTTGTCTATTGATAAGATGCCGTTTGTGTTATTAAATGTCGAATACAGTTCTAATGAGTTGCAATACAAAAGTCCGGTTAAAGTAGTATATTTTAATATTACCAATGAGTAAATATGAGTTTTCTGATAAGCATCAATAGTTACTAGACTTCCTGTCATGGTTACATCTGTATATATAGTGTGTTGGGAGTTAGACATTGAAGGAACAAAAGTTCCGTAATTTGAAAAATTTCCGCCTATTGAGATAGAATGAGAAAAAGAGTTGGCTATATTAGTCGTGTCCAATGACGGTTGAATGGTTCCATAGTCTCCGATTGAAAGTGAACCGTACACTAAAAGATTTGTTACAGGATTATCATAATACCCCTCACCCAACACCAATGTGCCGTAAACGGTTAATGAATGACAAATCACCAATCGATTTGTGAGACTGTAGTCCAAAGTTACCGTATCACCCTGAGAAATAATTACATCATCATTTTTCCCGGGCACCGTATTACTGTCCCAAATTCCGCTTTGGCTCCAATTCCCGTTGTATGTGCTTCTAATAGTTTTTGAAACAATTGGTGATGCCGAAAATATTAATAAGCAAAGGAAAAAAAGTATTATAATTTTCATAGTATCCTTGTTTTAACTAACCGGAAGATTTTCCTTATTTAAGCAATATCATTTTTCTTATTTGAGTATGGCCGTTTTCATTCAAGCGGTAAAAATAAACTCCGCTTGTGAGACCCCTACCGTTAAATATAACACTGTGTTGACCTGCTGATAAAAAGCTGTTTATAAGCTCCTTTACTTTTTGACCCAATGTGTTGTAAATAATAAGTCTTACATGCCCTGCAGAAGCTAAATTAAATTTAATCTTGGTAGACGGGTTAAACGGATTAGGATAATTTTGAAATAATTTAAACTTTTGCGGAATATTTTTCTTTGTGTTGATGCCTACTACAACCGAATTAAAAGGGAAGAATACATTATCAATCCACGCTTCCGAGGGGCCTTCAATCGGATTATAAAGTTCCCACGTTAATAGGTGCTTACCGGCTGTAAGCTGATATTCATAAAAATGCCAGTCCATGGAGCTTGACCATGAATCAGTATAATTACTGTCAACATCAAATTCCAACGTTGCAGCTTCATTTGATATTAATTTAGCCGCAAAAGTAATTACACTGTCCTTGGGAAGATTAACATAAATTTCAATAGTTGACGATTGATTATATAATACATTTCCGGAAGTTGCCGAATAAGTTCCTGTTTCAGCATCTTTATTGGTAATATGCCATTTGGTATCACCGCTTGTTTGCCAGGGTAGTTTGTCCGACAATCCCGGGTGTTCAAAAGTTTCGGTGAATTTATTCGGAACAGCAACAAAAGATTTTGTGTCCGGTATGTATCCGGCAGTATCTTTAACATTGGTACCGCTAATATTCATTTTAAGTGATACATTGTATATTCCGCTCATATCCGGTGCAAAAGAACCGTTAGATGAAATTTGAGAAGAACTTCCACTCGGGGCGGTTAAATACCACGAATAACTAGTTGAGTAATTATAACCGGTTGGTTTTAAAAGGTTTGCAGTAAAAGATAAATTTTCACCAATACTAGCCTGGACAGACTTAGGCTGAATATCCGGGACAAAAAGTTCATCGGGTATATAAACAGTTGAAACCGAATCATTAGTTAGATTATTTTCTAACTTAGGAAAGTGAAGAATACGGTTGCCTAAATTAATTCCTAACTGGTTAAAAATTGTATCTGTTGAAGTTGGTGTGGAAACATTATCCGAAATTCGCCACACTGCGTTTTGAATATCAAAATCATCACCACAATAATCAATTAATGAATCCGCATAGGTTGCAATCTTTAATAAGTATTGAGCCGAAGGAATTCCCGTCCATTCATCCAATGAAGGTGCTACATCCAGTGTAGAAGTGTAATAAGGAGCACTTTTATAAGCATCAACACAAGCAGTAAAAATACCATTTAATGTTTTTGATTGACCTGGATTCAAAAACAAATCTTGAGTATGTGTTATAACAAGATTCTGCGCAGTGTTATCAGAATTTGAAAGCATATCTCCTGCTTTTACATGGATAATCAATCCGGCTTCGCTGACAAGTTGATCAATTTCCGACTGAAGAGGCGGCTGCGACATTACGGCCATCAGATCATGTTCATAACCTTTTCGCGGAACGCTTAGTTCATTGTATTTATTAATTACTTTTCTATTGCTTGCATCCGTATATTGGGAAAATCTGGAATCATATATGCTGATAAAATCGGAAGCTGAGTACACTAAACCGGTACTTTCGTTCATCCAGGAGGAACCGTCTCCAAGTTTTTTCCAGTCATCATAATGATCATCGAGCCCCATTAAATGCCCTGCTTCGTGTCCAAAGATACCCTTCCTAGGATCTCCGATGTACCATTTACCGCTGTTTGTAGCGTCTTTAGCTGGAGAACCGATACCGTTAACGGAACTGCGTCCGTTACCGCATGCAATTTCAATATAATCATATCCTTTAATCCATTGAGGAGAAGATTTACCCGGATTAGATAGTGAGGCATATTCTATTTTAATTGTTTTTCCGCTGCTGGATTTAAGCCCGTCCCACTTTTTGGAAATATTATTTTCTATCTTTGCTTCATTTGCGTGGTTATCACATGGCCCGTAGAATTCAAGATTAAGTTTAATTACAATAGTATTGCCGGAAGGCGGAAAATATTTAGGGTTATCACCCGTAATTGATACTGCATCTCCGAAATAAGCACCCTTGCTTGTTAATGTTGCTCTCCCGGATGCAACAGCGTCGGCTAAAGACATTTCGTAACCGATTTCAACACCTCCATGAGCTGATTGTGTTGTATCCATTATGTTTGAAATTATTCGGGGATTTGAATTTGTTTTGTCCGGATGCTTCGAAGATTTTCTGTTGTTATTCGGTTTTACCGAATAACCGAATGATATTCCGCAGGGATCTGACGGAGTGCTGTAAATTTCTTCCGGTGGCGTATAATTCAATTTATATTTCGCAGGCAATATCGAGTTTACAGAGTCGATTATTCCTTGTACTTCGTATACAGTCGAATCTCTTACTAAAATTTGTTTTGTATTTCCGTTTGCGGTTAGATTAAATAAAGCTATTGAACCATCTTTTACAGATGAATCTATATAAATGGTGTCCAAAGAAAAGAAAGAATACATTTGTAAAGTTTGCCAAACACCCTGAACACCGGCAGAATCTAAATTAAATGTGGTATCTATAATTATCTGCGGAGGACTGTCTTGAGTCATTGTAAACTCTACTTGACCGTTAGCAAGTATGTTTACAACTTCCATATCCGACCATGGTGCGGTTCCGGCGGTTGTTGCTTCAAACTTAAAATCAGACGGGATATTTTGACTGAAACTGTTACTACATAGAATAATTGAACTTAGAATAGTAAGTATCAAAAATTTCATTATAACATCATCCTTTAATTTAATCGACTTTTATTTATTTCCGGAACAGAATAAATGTGTATTTTAACCGCAATTGTATATGTTCAACTTATTGACCTTATACAGGCGAGTCAACTATTCAATCGGATAGTTTTTGAATGCGGGTTTAAATGATTTTATTCTTCAAAGCTTTTGCAACAGCTTCAGTACGCGAGTTTACGTGCAGTTTATTATAAATATTTCGTAGATGAAATCTTATAGTGTTTATACTTACAAAAAGTTTATCTGCAATTGCTTTTGTGCCATGTCCGTCAACAAGCGCTTCCAGTACTTCCCTTTCTCTGTCTGACAATTCAGATTGAGAATTGTTTTTGATGGGAGTTTTAAAGTACTCAAGCACTTTTCTGGCAATCTCGCCAGGGAATGGCGCTCCGCCGGCATAAGCTTCTTTTATTGCTTCCAGTAATTTGCCGGATGGGCTTTTTTTCAAAATATAACCGACTGCACCGTTTCGTACCGATTCAAATATTTTGTCATTATCACTTAAAACAGTCAGCATTAATACTTCTACAGAAGGATATTTTTGTTTAATTTCTTTTAAACTTTGTATTCCTGATTTATAAGGCATGGCAATATCAAGTAGAAGAATATCCGGTATATCTTCTTCTATTTTAATCATGGCCTCATCACAAGTACTATATATACCGGCACATATCAATCCATCACTGCTTTTTATAGTAGTTGAGATTAATTCCCTAAATTCTTTATCGTCATCAAGAATGCTTACTCTTATTATCTCTTTGGATTTCATTATAATCCGTACTTTGAATTGTAATTTATAAACCAGATCTAAATTATATCAACTATTCAAATGAATAGTTTTACCTTTTAATTGGAATCTGAATTTTTATTATTGTTCCAAGATTTTCCTTTGTTTCAAAAACAATGGATCCCTTTAGTTCATCTATGTACTTTTTCATGTTGGGTATACCGTTTCCCTCATTTCCTTTGTTGTATTTAAAACCTCTTCCGTCATCTTTAAATTCAAGATAAATGATTTTGTTTTTAACAGACAGTGAATATATAATATTCTTACATTCAGAATGTTTTAGTGAATTATTCAACGCTTCGATTGATATTAATTGTAATTTTCTTTTAATATTTGAGTCCAATTTTATATTCTCAATATTTGAGGTTTTAATTTGCAAATCGATATTTTTTGCTTCGCAGACTTCATATGCTTGATTTTTAAAATGGATAATAAAGTCTTCTAGCTTATCGTATTTTGGATTTATTGACCAAATTACATCTTCCATCTGATCAACAAGATTTCTTGCTATATTGCCCACTCTTTCAATTGACGTATTCTGAATAGGCTGAGTTGAATTATTTCCTGTTTTAGAATTATTTTTAAGTAACGCATGTTCAGATAAAATAGCGATTTTAGTTAAACCGGAACCAATTTCATCATGCAGTTCTGCTGCTATTTTTTCTCTAACATTTTCTATTTCAACTATACGGTTTATTCTATACTTTAAAAACAAAACAATCCCGGTTAATATTAATAATATTATTATTGCACTAAACCACCACTGTTCATAAAAAGGAGAATCAATTTTAAAGCTAACTTCTACAGGCGGCAAACTCTTTTGCCCTAAAGAATTTAAAGCCGTTACCTGGAAATTATATTTTCCGGGGCTTAAAGAAGCATAAGTAATCCAGTTCCTATTTTCAATTTTATTCCATTTTGTGTCTTTATCCAAAAGCCTGTATTCATATGTTCTGTCGATATCTTTATTGGTAACACTTATAAATTCAAATGTAATGTTATTTTGATAACTGGCTAATTCAATATTATTCTTTTTATTGAAGGCCTGTCCATTTACTAAAATGTTCTTTATAAAAACTTTTGGCCTAATATTTAAAGTATGATTATCCTTATATTTATAAATAAAGGCTGAAGTAGGATTTGCATACACAATTTCTTTGTTATTAAATGCGATTGAATAAAAAGGAATATGCGGAATAACATCGGCCAGCTCATCGCTTGGATTATGATTGAAATTAAGTTTCTGAATACCTTCTTGTGTTGCAAGCCAGATTCCTGAACCCGGCAAAATTTTTATATCCCAAATACCATTACTTATAAGACCCATAGATTTATTGATAATTGTAGATTTACCATTTTTTAAAATTGCCAGGCCGCCGTATCTTGTGCCAATATAAACAGCACCTGAATTATCCTCTGCAATAGACCGAACGGAATTATTCGGCAGCCCATTTTGTGTAGTATATTTTACAATCTTTATTTTTTTGTTGTCATAATTTAACCCCAGATCTTTTTTAACTTTATCGGCAGAAAAAAAAGTTAATCCTTTATCAAAATCTCCAAACCAATAATTTCCAAGATGATCTTGATAAATACACCTAATAGAGTTACCCGTAAGCCCGCTTTTAGTATTATAAATTTTAACTATGTTTCTAGGATTTGATTTATTTAATACAATTACTCCAAGATTTAAGGCGCTTAGCCATAAATAACCGTTACTATCTTCCATGGAAAGAAAAATTTGGTAGAATTTATATTTGCCTTGTAAGTTTAGATATGAAACCTGGTTCAACTTAGATGGCAGCGGAGAAAATGGTTGATTATTGACTATGTTATACTCTTTAATTATTCCTTTATTATATGTTAAAATTAGTTTCGTTCCTTTCCAAAGAAAGAATTTTGCATATGCACCGGAAGAATGAATTGTTAGTTTAATATGTATATAAGTATGCCAAGTATTATTAAAATCTTTCCATAGTTCAACTAATTTGTCTGATGTTATTATCCAGATGTGATTATTTTTATCAATTACATTTTGAACATTATAAACATTTTTTACGGATTCAGGGATATTAAATCTTAAGAGATTTTGGTGAGGAATTTTTGTTATCCCCTTGCCGTTAAAACCAAGCCAAAGAATTCCTTCTCTATCATTAAGCATACTATTTATATTATCGCTAATTAACCCATTCTTTTTATTAAGGAAAGTAATATTTTTTAAGTTATTTATGTCGATTCTAAATAGCCCGTGATCAGAAGATATCCAGAATAGGTTTGGTGAATATGATTTGAATATATGCGAGAAAGAACCAAGGTTTCTTAATAAAATACTTTTATAACTTTTTCCATTTAGCAGAGAAAGTCTTCCGTGCTTTGTTAATACTAAAATCAAACCGCTTCGGGCATATTTTATCGAAACAATTTCATCATTTATCGGAAGCGATAATTTAATTTTTTTAAATTTTTGTTTGGTCGGATTGTAAACAAATAAACCATTGCCTGCACCAATTAATATTCTGCCTATATTGTTTTCTGCAATAGAATTGACATAGCTTATCTTTAATGGATTTTCCAGTTCGGTAATTCGGCCGTTCTTTATAAAATATATAGAACTATCTGTTCCACACCACAGTCTTTCTTTTTCATCCATGAACATGCATTCGATAATTTTATTTTTAGCAGGAAGATTCTCCCCAAAGAACCTGAACTTGCCGTTATAGAATTGAATGACCCCCTTTCCAATTGTACCAAACCAAATTTTATTTCCCGCCTGTTTATCTGTTAAAATGCAATTTAGGTTGTTTGTTGATAGTCCGTTTTCTATTGTAAAATTTTTGAATTCCTTGCTGTCAAATATGCTTAATCCCTCGCTTGTAGCTATCCAAATAAACCCGGATGAGTCCTGGCAGATTGAATTTATATTATCTGATACTAGCCCGTCTTCAATGTTAAAATTGTGGGTAAGAAAAATTTGGCAATTTGCTTTTACCTGCAAAAAATAGATTGATATTAAAATAAGAATGACTATTTTTAATTTATTCAAATTTCCAATCCGCTAATTTTAATTTGAATTTATATAAAAACTTTTAAAAATAAAATTCGAACAATGAATGATTTAAAATTTTATCCGTTGAAACAAAGTTATTGGGATGATATTGAAAAATTATTCGGCCCCAAAGGCGCTTGTGCCGGATGCTGGTGCATGTGGTGGAAACTTACTAAATCGCAGTTTGAAAAGCAAAAGGGAGAAAAAAATAAAAAAGCTTTCAAAAAGATAGTTCAATCTGATCAAGTTCCAGGAATAATTGCATATTATAAAGATGAACCAGTCGGCTGGTGTGCAATTGAACCAAGAGAAAAATATAAAAGACTTGATACATCACGGATATTACAACCAGTTGATGATAAATCGGTTTGGTCGATTGTATGTTTTTTTATTAAAAAGGAATATAGAAGAAAAGGTGTTTCGAAAGCATTAATTATAGCGGCTGTAAATTATGCTAAAAAGAAAAAAGCAAAAGTTATTGAGGGTTATCCAATAGATTTAAGTAAGAAAGAAAACTATCCGGATACTTTTGCCTATCACGGATCGATGTCATCATTCAAAGCTGCAGGTTTTAAGGAAGTTTTAAGAAGGTCGGAAACAAGACCGATTATGAGGTATTATATTTCAAAATAAAATATTCTAATTTGTTAAAGCTTTGTTCAGTACGCTCCAATTTATTTTGTGCATAAGTTCTTTCATTCTATCCTGAGCACCGGTCATTACAATAACAATATTTTGAATTGAGGAACTCTTTGTGTTTTTAAATTTGAAAAAATAGGCATTATCGTCAGAGTTCCATTCGGCATTTTTCCAGTTCCCGAAAGCAATATAATAACTCTTAAAAAAATCTGGTGTAAAATGTCCGCCATCCAGTTTTGTTACCAATGCGGCGCCGGGTATGCTAAGGCCTTTTACCGGCCTTCCTTTTACATACAGGTTGTTAATATAGGCGTAAACGTGAAGCTCGCTTAATTCTTGTAATTTATTATTTAAAGCATCAAGACTGTCGTTTAGAGGAGTTCTTTTTCCATATTCTTCCCCCGCATTTGCTGAAGTATCATTCTCAAATTTTTTCAAACTAGTTAACAGCCTATCTGTTAATTGCTGGGATTTATTGTAAAGCGGTAATATATTGTTGTTGAATCTGTCTGAATTCTCAGTAACCTTATAGTCCCTTTCAAAGTTTTGATCAATACCGATAGGACCTTTATCATTATAATCTGTCGGAACTAATGGGTCACCATTATACCAGTCCTGATCAAGTGTCCAATCACTATTACCGAATTTGTTGAGAAAGCTGACTATTACAGGGATGGCTTTATCAAAAACTTTTTTCTCTGCTGTGTTTGGCTCTCTTACTGATTGTGCTAAAATTGAATTTGTCAAAAACACCAAAAACAAAAAGACAAAGTATGTTTTTCCTATTATTGAATTCATATAATTTTTATCCTCAATCTTTTTGTTTTAATGGCTTATCAACTTATTAAGTTCATTCCAATTTATATTTTTTAATAATTCTTCAATCCTGCTTTGAACGCCGGTTAATACCACCACCACATTATCAATGTAATGAGACCCGGAATGATGCTTAAATTTGTATGTATATCCTTTTGAATTCTGTGCAGCATCTTTCCAGTTGCCGAAAGCAATAAAATAGCTGTTCCAGGTGCAGCTATCCCTGAAAGAATTATTAATCATTGTAACCATGGCTGCGCCGGGAATTTTTACACCGGTAAACTGTTTGCCCTCTATATTCTTTTTGTTAACATAAGTGTACACATAATATACCCCGATCTCTCTTTCCTTTTTTGTTATGGCATCCATGCTGTCGCGCGGCTCAGGTTTTTCTGATGACATCCTAATAAACTCATTATCTAATGGATCAATAAGCTTTTTGGACAGTTCTGCCCTAGGATCCAGTCCGAATTCTCCTTTGAAGTACTGATCTCTTTTGCCTAGGACTGAAGGGTCTATTTTTCCGGAAGCTTTTTCATTAAAGATTACATTATAATTCATAAAAGGTTTTTCATTAAGGCGAATATCATAAAGCATCCAATTATGATTTATACACTTTTTCATTAGGTTTGTAACTATTTTAACGGTTTCATCAACTTTTGCTTTTGATTGGGCTAGGTTTATTGTGCAGATGCTGGATAATAAAATAATAACAAAGAATATTGTGCTAAATTTTTTCATTTTTTTCCTATTTGTCTGTGAAAGATTGTTTTCGTGCTATTATGAATTAGCAAAAGAAAAACTATATAGAAAACCGGACTAATATTTTTATTATTGGCAAATCCCTGAGACTGGTTAACCATTTCCTGCAGTTTATTAAAATCAGAAATAGAGCCGCTGTTCTTCATTTTAAATTCCATTGCTTCCATTCTTTTTTTAGGACTTCCAAGTACGGCTTAAAGCAAAGTTAAAATGATGGGCACCTGCCTATTTACAGAAGGCATGTTCAACCCGTCTTCCCGTTTATCAATATCAACGGATAGGATTAATAGTTTAAAATAAGTTTGTCCTTCCGTTTTTTAATTATTATCCATTATAAAGTTTTACGCGCGATACATCTTTAATACTTTGCTTACTATAATTCTTTTGTACAAAAAAGAAGAACCTTTCCTGTTACATCTTTGTACTGAAACCAAGCCATATAGGTTTTACTTCCAATTACAAGCTGCTGCGGATGAAAGTATCCTATAACGTCAGCGCCATCACTGAATACAAGGTGACTAATTTGTTTATCATCGGTATAAGTGTAGCACCACTTAGATCCATCTGTGCAGCACCAGAAACTGCCCGCACTAACATTACTTCCAACAACTTTTTTGCCGTTGATCCAACCGGTTGAGTTTTGATCAACAGCAAGAATATTCTTCCCGCTAGGATCCAGCCAGGCTGTAACTGAAGGACCAAGACCGGGTACTTCCTTTCTAACAGTGCCATCCGTGAAATAAATAACATGGTAATTCATATTCTTTGCTGATGGTGCATCGTCACTGTTTGGGTTCATAAAACCGGTAGCGCCGCCTTGCGAACAATTGATATTAAATAATGTTCCTGCAGGCATTGAGGGTAGTTTTATTTCTTTACCGTAAGATGAAAATAAATAATATCCCACATCACCGGAGTTAATATCCATTTTGGCACCAATTCCAAAAAACTTTGATTTATCTTTGCTGATATTAAATGCATTAATCATCATGAAAGGACCGTATTTTTTTCCATTAAAATTAATATAAGCCTGCGGTCCTGTGGTTCCTGAATTGTATATTACATAATTTCCATTAGCATCTTTAGAACCGTAAGGCCAGTCATATTTGCTATAAGCTGCTTCAAGAGATTCTTTTTGATTTTCTATAGCACTAATTAAAGTTTTCTTAAACAGCTTTCCGTTTTCAAAAATGTAAGCGGCGGTATTATTAAAAAGATCACCGGCTTCATCCTCCTTATCGGCCGCATAAATAATAATAACATCCACTATCGCATTATTCTTGATTTCATAATGTGAATATTCATTGTGCCAGATCGAGTAGGGTTGTTTGATGTTAGCAGGATTATAGGCTAATTCAGATGATATTTTAAATTTTGCGAAGTTAGCGGTATAATTATCCCCGCCGTCATAATCTTTGTCAGAAAAGGAATTTGCATTTGAGATTTCATTCTTATTAACCATTTTGTCAGTTGACTTTTTTAACAGGCTGGCGAATTGAGCGTCGACGCTGAATGCAAGCGTAATCCACAAGCACACGGTCAAGAATAAAATATATTTTTTCATAACGTCTCTCGATAGTTAGAATAATAAAAAATTTTTAAATTCTTAGTGAGTACCTTTACTAACTACATAAAAGTATTAGCAAAGAATTTGTTTATATCTTATGTTAAAATTTATTTTTAGTTAATTCCCTTAAACCAAGCTTGTGCCTGTACACCAATAAAAGGCATGGCTTTTTCCTGCCCGTTTATAGCAGCAATAAAACCTATAATCCAGAAGATGAAGAATGCTATGTATAGAATTATTGCTGCAATTCCGGCTAACAGCCCGACAAAAGGAATAAAAGCAAGAATCATTTCCACAATCCAGATGGCGAGGGAAGCGATGTAAAGAGTAATTGTCTGTCTAAGGTGATATGCTGCAAGAGGAGATTTATTATTTCCATACATTATGTAGGCAATTATCCAGCCGATGATACTGAGATAACTTATAATCGCAATTGTTTTACCCTGATCCACAGCTGCAGTTTGTTGTTGATTATCCATAGTCCCTCCTTAAATATTTGAAAAAAGATTTCAACTTTAATTGTATTCAAAGGCAGAAGTTTATATGTCTAATTAAATTTTAACAAACTCTACTCTGCGGTTATTTGCTTTTCCTTCCGGAGTATCATTTGTATCGATAGGCTTTGTATCACCGAAACCTTTTGTAGTAAGTCTTGAGCCGTCGATACCCATACTGACAAGTTGAGCTTTTACTGCATCTGCCCTTTGCTGAGAAAGAGTCATATTATGTGTGGCATCGCCGGTATTGTCCGTGTGTCCGTCGATTTCAAATTTCAGTTCTGGATTATTTTTCATAACTCTAACAACCATATTCAAAGTACCCATGCTTTGAGGTTTTATATCGGCTTTGTCAACATCAAATGTAATTCCGTGCGTTACTATTTTGGAAGCGGTGAATTTTTTACCGATTATATTCATGCTGCCGCCAGCAGCTGCACGAACATTTGTGAAAACAATAGGATTATTCATATCACCTATTCCCCCGAATCCGAATGAATTAGGCACAATGCCAACATTAGGTATAACCAAAATGCGGTATTGATCTACGTAACATTTCAACTGATTGTTTTTATAAATAAGTGCACAATGATGCCACTTATTAAAGAAGGTGTTATCGTCTTCATTCGGATAATCAGCACTAAAATCTTTTGGTAGATATCCGGTTTCTACTCCTCCGCGTTCATTAAATTGAATATTTGCCTCTTGATCATTTCCATCTTTATCTTTATATGCTAAAAAGAGAACAGGACCAGCTGCGCTGCCGTTCGGATAATAATCAAATTCTATAGTAAAAGGATCAGTTAAATAAGACTTAGTTTTCATTAGCGGGTATACACGGCAATAGTTCCCTTCTGTAAGGCTAAAAACAGCTTTGCCTGCCACTTCATTTACAACAGCTTGTCCGGCATCCAGATTCCAGTGAGATGGAAATTCCCCATTCAGGTCTTCTGTAAAATCATCTTCAAATATAATCTTATCTCCGGGTACGAAATCGTAGTTTTGATAGGATTTTATGCTTGGCGGTTGGTTTGTATTTGCAGCTGTATTACTGCTCGAATTATTCTTTGTGTTATTGTCGTCTTTTTTCGAATTATCTTTTTTCCCATCCATCGCGTTTTCAATCTTTTTTTCGGCTTTGTCTTTAGCATGATTTATTAGATTATCGAACTGAGCATTTGCTTTAATAGTAAAAAAGATAAAAACAGAAAAAATTAAAAAAACAGTCTTTTTCATTTTTTTACTCCAAATTTTAATAAATAAAATGTTTTTCTTTTCTAAAAATTATCGAGAATCAATAATTATTAATTTCAAAGCACAAAGGAACATTTTTGTGATTGGGTCAAACATAGTAAGGAAAATAAAATATGATTTTAGTTGATACAACTGATCATTTGATTAGTTTATTGAAGAAGGCAATATCTAAGTGATATGAATACTTAAGCCATTAAATGAATAAAAATATTTTTGAGCTGCTTAATTTATTTATTAAACAGCTCATGTATTAATTTGGATGATCCTAGCGAAGTAAAATAAGTTTTTTAGTATTAGAAAAATTGCCGGCGTTAAGTTTATAAAAATAAACTCCGCTTGAAAGTGCAGAAGCATTGAATGAAATTGAATAATTTCCAGGCTGCTGTTCTTTATTTACGAGACTTTCAACTTCCTGTCCGAGTATATTAAATACTTTTAGTGAGACCAAAGATGTTTTTGGGATAGAGTAAGAAATAATAGTTGACGGATTAAAAGGATTTGGATAGTTTTGGAATAGTTTATACTCTTGTGGAATTGTATTTTCAACGGGTGAATTTACAGATGTTAGTTTTGAGTATGGAGTTACAAATACAATCACATGCTCTTCCGAATGCTTTTTTTCCGTTGAATTTGCACCTGTTATTGTAGTGTCAAAAGAGAAATCACCTTTAAAAACAAAACCGCTATCTGTCTTATGCCAGGAAGCTGTAGTACCAAAACCAAGATCGTTTGGTCCGACGGTATAAACTAAATAATCATCCGGATCTTCATTGAACGTAAAAGTAGTATCATGTTCATAGGGGCTCGGAGATACCGCCGAGCCAGCCATAAACTGATGCACGTTCCATGTCTCATCTAGCAGCAAGCTTGAAGTGAATCCTATTCCGCCGTATGTGCCGTATTGCAGATAATCATCAAGACCGATACTGTACATAAAATCTTCCGAGGGATCGGTTACGTAATTGAAGACACTAGAAGCTTCACTAAAAAGTGTAGGGGAGTCTGAAAAACCTTTATCATTGCCCCACCCGCTGGTGGAACCCTTTGCCCCGGCAATATAATCGATATTGATACTGCTGTCGCTGAATTCTCCGACGACATACTGTATTACCTGGGCATGTGTTTGTGAGATAGATTCTTCATAGCTGTATGTATCATTATCTTGGCTAGTAGCTTCACGGGTGCTCAAATGATTCTCTTGAATGTTAAGTACCCAACTATTTGTAGGGACATAATTAATATTCACCGTGGTATCACCCCAGGCTCCTTTTCTTTTGTTTGTCGGGGTAAAATACGGGAAGTAAATCCCGAGAATATTGCCGACTTCCGTTACATTATCAGCTGTGAAGTTTGCAGTGGA
>Ga0102950_1000207_pt1 | contig 15303 bp, 12 predicted proteins | sample SalPon2A_B_D2_MG_FD_78505 | JGI IMG/M metagenome (GOLD analysis project Ga0102950, IMG submission 78505) | Soil microbial communities from South San Francisco under conditions of wetland restoration - Salt Pond MetaG R2A_B_D2_MG | ecosystem: Environmental > Terrestrial > Soil > Wetlands | place...
CACGTGTATCGGAACGGCGCGCGCCTGCTCAAGGGGTTGCGACGCGTGGTCCCGGGGCTGCGGGGGGCGGCCGACCTGGAGGGGAGGCCCGATCGACTTCCGGGGGGGACGTGATGTCCCTCACCCGGCGCATTCTTTTCGTGCAGCAACCCAACGGCGGCGGTTCCGCCACGGGCCTGGTCGACCTGCTGCGGGCCCTGGACCGCTCTCGGATCCAGCCGGTCGTCCTGTGCTACCAGCCGAACCGGTTCTGCGAGCGCTACCGGGAGGCCGGGGCGCGCGTCCGCGTCCTCGAGGCAACGGAATCCGATGTCGTACGGCCGCTCCCGGCCCGTGTGGGCGGAGCGGTCGAGCCGCTACGCTCCGTCCACGGACTCCGGGCCGTCAACCGGCTGGTGCGGCGCGACCTGCCCATGGCCCGGCGCATCGCCGGTGTGATCCGGGAGGAGGACCCGGCTCTCGTGCACCACAACGACAACCCTCGCGGTGATCGTGCCTCGATCCTGGCGGGCCGCATGGCTGGCGTCCCACAGGTGTGCCACGTTCGCTTCCTGCCGGAGTACTTCCGGCCGGTGGACCGTCTGCTCGGTACGTGCGTCGACCGCTTCGTATTCATGTCCGAGGCGATCGCCCGCCAGTATGAGAGCGCCGTGGGAGGGTCGCGAGGGAAGGGCAGCGTCGTGTACGATCCCTTCGACTTCGAGGGCTTCGCCGAGAACGACGCACGGGCCAGGCGGGAGGTGCGGGACGAGCTCGGCATCCCGGTCGACGCACCGGTCGTCTCGAACGTCGGACGCCTGGTCGCCTGGAAGGGCCAGGACGTCTTTCTGCGTGCCGTGGCGCGACTGGCGGCTGGCCATCCGGACCTCCGGGTCCTGATCGTGGGTGGGGCCGGCCAGGGTTCGGAGCACCGAGCCTACGCCGACGCACTCGCCAGGACGACGATCGAGCTGGGGCTGGAGGCCGTGGTGACCTTCACCGGATTCCGCACCGACGTCCCCAGGATTCTCGGCGCCTCGGACCTCATCGTGCACAGCTCCACGCAGCCCGAGCCCTTCGGGAGGATCGTCGTCGAGGCCATGGCGGCCGCCCGGCCGGTGGTCGCGACCGACGCCGGCGGCGTTCGTGAGATCATCGAGAGCGGGCGCACGGGACTCCTCGTGCCCCTGGGCGACGCGGCGGCCATGGCGGAGGCCATGGAGCGCCTCCTCGACGATACGCAGATGGCCAGGACGCTGGCGGAGGAGGGCGCTCGGAGCGTGCGCGAGCGGTTCGCCGCCGATCGCTTCTCGGAGCAGCTTCATGCGATCTACGACACGACGCTGGCCGCGGTCCGTTAGAGCCGGATCCGCCGACCGGAGCGCCCGCGGGCGCTCTCACACCCGAGTCCATGGGGAGGTAAGGATGTCTCGACGCACCTCGATGCCACTCGTCCTGGCGCTCGCGCTGCTGGCGATCGGTGCCACGCAGCTGCGCGCACAGGGAGCGGTGGCCCAGAGCGCCCTGGCGGTGCAGGACAGCCTCACCCTCCACCCGGGGGACATCCTCCGGATCCAGGTGTGGCCGGATGACAAGCTGGGCGGCGAGTTCACGGTCGAGGAGACCGGCATCGTGTACCTGCCGCTCCTGGGCGCCGTGAGGACGGCCGGTCTCCCGATCAGCCGGCTCCGGGCCCAGCTCCGCTCCAGCTATGCCGAAGTCATGAAGAATCCCGTGGTCACGGTGACCCCGGTATTCCACGTGGGCGTGCTGGGTGAGGTTCGCAGTCCGGGCGTCTACCCGGTGACGCCCACCCAGACGCTCCTGGACGTGGTTGGCGAGGCAGGAGGCTTCACTGGAAACGCCGACGAGAACAAGCTCCGGATCATCCGTGCGGGACAGGTGATCCACATCGACGCCTCCCGAGTGCTGAGCGGGGGGGAAGGCGCCGGCCAGGCCGCACAGGAGCTGGCGAACCTCCACCTGCGCTCCGGCGACCAGATCCTCGTTCCCACAGCGCATGGTCACGTCACGTTCACCGGCGTCATGAGCGTCATCGGCTCGCTGGCGGCCGTCGGCTTCCTGATCGATCGGATCGCGCGGGGACGATAGGGCGCCAGGCGCGCCGTAGAGGGCTGCCGCCGGGCTCTCGTCTCGGAGACACTAACTCCATGTGGTGCGTGATCCCGGCGGCGGGCCGCGGCTCGAGGATGAGCCCGACGGCCGCCGACCTTCCCAAGGCTCTGCTGGACGCCGGGGGGCGTCCGCTCCTGGCCTGGCTCCTGGCCGGCCTGGGCGCCTCGGTCACGGACGTGTGCGTGGTCGTCGACCCGGCGCACGCTCGGGAAGCGACGTTCCGAGAAGCCCTGTCGCCACATCTTGGAGATCGTCGTCTCCACTTCGCGAGCCAGTCCGAGCCCCGCGGCGTGGGCGATGCCGTGCTGCGGGCGCGTGAACTCGTCCGCGGACCGTTCCTCGTGGTGATGGGAGACGGCTACTACGCCGCCCCGCTCGGACCCATGCTGGAGGGCTGGGATCGGTACGGCGACGACGGAGCGGTGCTGGTGGAGTCCCGACGAAACGGGGGAACAGAGCCGGTCGGATGGGTGCGCGCCGAAGCCGGACGCGTTCGCGAAATCTTCAAATCGATCAGCCCGGGGAGGGCCGACCTTCGATTGGCGGGAGCGGCGATCCTCCCCGCGTCCGCCCTGTCGCTCGAGGCGCCCGATCTCTCGCCTCGCACCGGCGAGCTGGAGCTGGAGCAGTTGATCGCCGGATCGGTAGAGGGCGGAGCTGTCTTTCGCGTTCTCCGCTACTCGGGCTGGCGCCGGAACGTGAACCACCCGAAGGACCTGGACCGCATCCGGCGGCGGCTCGCGCGGCGCGCGGCCGTCCGGCAACCGGATCCGGAGCGGCCCGATGAATCCAATGGGAGTACAACGTGAATCGCTACAGGGAGATCGAAGAGGCGCTGCGGGACGATCCGCGCGTGTGGCTGGTCACCGGGGCCGCCGGCTTCATCGGCTCCAACCTGACCGAGCACCTGCTGGAGCTGGGGCAGATGGTGGTCGGGCTGGACAACTTCTCGACCGGCTCCCATGAGAACGTGGACGACGTGTGTGCCGGCCTGGGGCGCGAGCAGCTCCGGAACCTGTACTTCGTGGAGGGCGACATCCGGGACCTGGGCACGTGTCGGACCGCCTGCCACGACGTGGACTTCGTGCTCCACCAGGCCGCGCTCGGATCGGTGCCGCGCTCGATGGACGATCCGATCGAGACGAACACCTCCAACGTGGACGGATTCCTCAACATGCTGGTGGCCGCGCGCGATGCCGGAGTCCAACGGTTTGTCTACGCGGCCTCCAGCGCGACCTACGGCGATCACGAAGGACTCCCCAAGGTGGAGGGCGAGATCGGCCGCCCCCTCTCGCCCTATGCCGTCACGAAGCTCGTGAACGAGCTCTATGCGGAGGTGTTCCAGCGAGCGTATGGGCTTCGCTGCGTCGGGCTCCGCTACTTCAACGTGTTCGGACCCCGGCAGGACCCGGAGGGCGCGTATGCCGCCGTGGTTCCCAAGTGGATCGGCAGCCTGCTGGCCGGGACGAGTTGCCATATCAACGGGGACGGCGAGACCAGCCGCGATTTCTGCTACGTCGCCAACGCCATCCAGGCCAATCTGCTCGCCGCGGTGGCGGGCCCGGAGACGGACGAGGCCCGAGTGTACAACGTGGCGTGTGGACGCCGGACCACGCTGAACGAGCTGTTCGGCATGATCCGCGGTGGATTGACGCGCTACGAGCCCAGATTGGCCAGCGCGGAGCCCGAGCACCGCGACTTCCGCCCCGGTGACGTGATGCACTCGCAGGCGGACATCTCCAGAATCGAGAAGGAGTTGGGCTATCGTCACACGCACGAAGTCGAGGAGGGGATGCGGTCCACACTGGCCTGGTTCGTGGAACGGGAGCGGGCCGGCACCCCCGACGCCGGTGTGGGTTCATGACGTTTGGGCATGGGGCGCACGAGATCTGTTCCTTTCCACCATCGGGCCGTAACCGGAGCGCGGTACAGGACATGAGCGCGAGTGACGTCGACACGGAGATCGGGCAGGTCGGAGCGAGGGACCTCCTGGCGAGGCTCCGGTGCCCGGAGTGTGGTGGGAGGGTGGTCCCCGCCGCCGGGGAGGCCCTGGAGTGCGAGGGCTGCGGTCGGGCGTACCCCCGCGTTCGAGGCGTGCCGTGCCTGCTGCCCGAGTCCATGCTTCGGGTCGACCCCGAGCGTGGTGAGGTCGAGGCGCCCGAGGACATCACCGAGCACGCGACGGGCGGAGAGTACCACTGGAACGCCTATGGCATCGAGAGCCTCCTCCCGACGAGCGGCGCCGATCGGGAGGTCCTCCTGGTCGGCTGCGGCGACGCGGGCGAGCGGGCGCGGCTCAGGGGCATGGGCTTCCGGGTGGAGGGCTTCGACATCCACTGGTCCCCGGGCACCGATTTCCTGGGGGACGCCCACCGGATTCCCGTGGCGGACGAGAGCTACGACATCGCCATCTCCATGCAGGTGCTGGAGCATCTCCACTCTCCGTGGATCGCCGTGGGAGAGATGGCGCGGGTGCTGAGGCCCGGGGGCTGGCTCATCGGGTCGGTGGCCTTCCTCAAGCCCTACCACGGCTCCTACTTCCACATCACGCACGAGGGCGTGACCCACCTTCTGGAGGAAGCGGGCCTGGAGGTCGACGTGCTGCGCGGCGCCCAGAGCCTCACCTACTCGCTGTACGGCGGGCTGCTGCCCCTCGGAAAGGCCGAGTGGCGACGCAAGGCCGGCGCGGCGATCGACCGGCTCCTGGCCTGGCTCAGGACCAGGTACTGGGAGACCACCCGCCACCTGGACGCCGACGAGCCCGGCGACCGGTTCGGCGCCACGATTCCGCTCAGTTTCCGAACCTTCGACAAGCTCCGCTTCGCGCCCGCGGTGGTGTTCCGCGCGCGGAAGCCGCTCCGCCCGGCCTGACGGGAACGTGCGGATCCTGTTCGTCCAGTACACGGCCGACTGGACGGGACCCTCGAAGAGCGTGCTCCTGCTGGCCAGGAGCCTGCGTCCCGAGCACCAGCCGGTGGTGGCGCTGCCCGGCACGGGACCGCTCGTCGAAGCCCTGGAGCGGGAGGGCATCCGGCACGTGTCCTTCCCGTCGATCACCAAGTGGCAGCTCCCGGAGCTGGCGCGCCTGGTCCGCCGCGAGGGCTTCGACCTGGTCTACGCCAACAACACCAGCAGCACCTCGCGCATCGGGTTCTTCGCGGCCAGGCTGGGCGGCGCGGCGTTCGTCTGCCACGTGCGCGGCATGGGCTGGGACCGGTCGTGGCTGGAGCTGGGTTACCTGCGGGGGGCGGACGCCGTGGTCGCCGTGTCGCGGGCGTGCGCCGAGTCCGTGCGCCGCTTCGTGCGACCGGGTCGCCTGCACGTGGTCTACAACGGCGTGCCCGCCGGGGAGCTGGCTCTCCCGACCGGGGCGGACCGCGACCGGGCCCGAAGCGAGCTCGGCCTGCCGGAGGGAGCCACGATCGTGATCAGCGTCGCCCACGTATGCGAACGGAAGGGCCAGCTCCACGCCGTCGAGGCGATGCGGCGCGTGCTGCCGGATCTGCCGGACGCTCACCTCTGCCTGGTGGGGAGCCTGGAGCGGGAGCCGGGCTACGTGGCCGCGGTGCGGGCCCGCATCCGGGAGGCCGGGCTCGAGGAGCGAGTCCATCTCACGGGCTTTTGCACGGACACCCCCGCCCTGCTGCGGGGCTCGGACATCTTCCTGCACACGGCCGTGGCGGACCCGCACCCGCGCGCCGTCGTCGAGGCGATGGCGGCCGGCCGACCGGTCGTGGCGTTCGACGTGGATGGGGTGTCCGAGACGGTCCTGGAGGGCGAGACCGGACGGCTGGTGCCCGCGGGAGACGACGAGGCGCTGGCCGAGGCGATCCGTGGTCTGCTGGAGGCGCCGGAAGGGGCCGAGCGCATGGGAGCGGCCGGACGGCGGAGGGTCGAGACCACGTTCACGGAGGCCGCTGCCGCGGACGGCGTGCGCCGGGTCCTCGAGAGCCTTGGAGCGAGTCGCCGCGGAGACCGTCGTGGCGGCGACCCGGTCGAGGCCGCGCGCCCATGAGCGAGGAACGCCTTTCCGGTGTGGACGTGCTCCTGGCCGCCTTCCGTTTCCATCCGGTCTACGCCGGGCCGGCCATCCGCTTCAAGCGCTATGCGCCCGGCCTCCGCGACCGCGGGATCGACCTGGGCGTGTTCTCGGCTCACCTCGAGGACGATGACACGGTCGGATCAGGATCGTGGAGCGATGGCGACCTTCTGGATGTGGATAGCGTGGACGGGATCCCGGTGCAGCGGGTCCACGTCACCGACGCCGGGCCCAAGCGGCAGTTGGTCAGGTACTACCGGTCGCTGGCGCGGCACCTGGAGGCTTCGGCGCCGCGCCCCGATGTGGTGCAGCTCCTCACGCTGACCCCGTGGGCGTCACCCTGGTACCGGAACATCCGGCGCATGGGCCTGCCGCTGGTGTACACGTCCACCATGATGCCGACGCCCGGCCTGGCCTGGTACAAGCGTCGTTTCGACCGCATCCCGCTCCGATGGCTGGACTGCGTGGTGGTCAGCACCGGCGTGATGAGGGACGCCATCGGCACACCGGGAGCTCGGGTGCGGGTGGAGGTGATTCCGAACGGACTCGACCTGGACCGCTTCCGCCCCCCGGAGTCCGCCGACGAGCGCCGGGTGGAGCGTCGGCGCCTCGGACTCGACCCGGCCGCCGAGCTGGTCCTGTTCCTGGGCGGCGTACTCAACCATCGCAAGGGCGTGGACGTGCTGGCCGAGGCGTGGGGACGGATCGCCGAGGCACGGCCCGCTGCGCGGCTGGTGCTCGTGGGACCACACGCGGACGAGCTCCGGCCCGCCGGATCACAGGCCGCGTTTCTGGACCGTGTGCGCCGCGACCTGTCGAGCGCGCCGGGGGGGCTGGAGCGGGTCGTGTTCACGGGACCGGTCGACAACGTGCAGGACTATCTCCGCGCCGCCGACGTGTTCGTGTTCCCGTCCCGGAAGGAGGGGATGCCGAACGCCGTCCCGGAGGCGTTCGGATGCGGGTTGGCCAGCGTGCTGACGCCGTTCGAGGGGCTTCCGCAGGAGTTCGGCCGCCCCGGCCGGGAGTACGTGCTCAGCCCGAGAACACCCGAGGATCTGTCGGGGAGCGTGGTGGCGCTCCTGGAGTCGCCCGAGCGACGCGGAGAGCTGGGCGCCTCCGCCCGGGCCTGGGTGGAAGCGAACCTGGGCGTGGACCGAAGCCTGGACCGATACGCCGATCTTTACCGAGAGCTCACCGAACGCGCACAGGCAAGGAGCCGATGACGAGACACGTTCGAGACACACAGGGGGTCGTGGTGGGAGGCGGCCCTTCGGGGCTGGCCGTGGCCTACGCTCTCCAGGGGGACACGCTCCTCCTCGAGAAGGAAGCCACGGTGGGCGGGCTGTGCCGGTCCATCCGGCACGACGGAGGCGTGTTCGACATTGGAGGGCACTCCTTCCACACGCCGCACCCGGAGGTGCACGCGCTGGTCGAGGACCTGCTCGAAGGCGGCCTGTACGAGCAGACGCGCGACGCGCGTGTCTACTCCCACGAAACGCTGATTCCCTATCCGTTCCAGAAGAACTTCGACCGGCTGCCCGACCCGGACGTCGTGCGCGCCTGCCAGGAAGGGCTCCGCGAGGTCGCCGGCGGCTCGGAGCGGGAGCCCGAGAACTTCGAGGAGTTCATCGTCCAGAAGTTCGGTCGCGGAATCGCCGAGCACTTCATGCTGCCCTACAACCGGAAGCTCTGGGCGCGCGACATCAAGAAGATCTCGTGCGAATGGACCTCGGAACGCGTGGCCGGCCCCAAGGGGGAGAAGGAGGCGTTCGACACGAAGGGAGGGACGCGGAAGCCCTTGCAGTCGGACACGATGGTGGGGTATCCGCGGGAAGGCGGCTACGAGGAGATCTATCGCTCCTTCGTCCGGCACCTGCCGGCGGTGGAGCTCGAAGCCGAGGTGGCGGCGATCGATCCGGTGAGCCGGACGGCCGTCACCCGCGATGGTCGTGAGTACGGATGGGAGTTCCTGGTGTCGACGATGCCGCTGCCGGTCCTGGTCCGCGTCATCGAGGGCACGCCCGACAGGATCGTCGAGCTGGCGGAGGGGCTCGAGTACATGTCCCTTCGCGTCGAGCTCCTGCTGGCGGGGCGGCGGCTGGATACGCCCATCCAGCGGATCTACTCGGCCGATCCCGACATTCCGCCGCACAAGACGGCGATGAACCACAATTCATCGGAGTCGCTCCGGAACAGGCCCCGGCACGCCATCATGGCGGAGGTGTCCCACTCGGCTCAGAAGCCCGTGGACGTGGACGCCATCGCGCCCCGGACGATCGAGTGGCTGTGCGACCTGGGGATCCTCGAGTCGCCGGACGACATCATCTGGACCGGGCACGTGGACGCGAAGTACGCCTATCCGGTGTACACGCACGAGCGCCCCGGCCAGGTCGCGGAGATCAAGGCGTGGCTGGCGGAGCGCGACATGTACACCGCGGGCCGCTTCGGGGAGTGGGAGTACATCAACTCGGACAAGTGCGTGCACAAGGGGCTCGCCCTGGGTCGCGAGCTCCGCGAGCGCTATCCGGACCGTATGGAGAGCGCCGGCGTGGGAGGTAGCGGGGCGTGAGCATGGCTCCGGACTCGCTGGACGTCCGGTCTCGGGGACGGCTGATCGTCACGGCGGTGCTCCTGCTGCTCGTGGCGGCGGGCTTCGGCCTGGGCATCGGCTACGGCGGACTGAAGGTGGCCCTGGGGCTGCCGGCGTTGCTGATGGGTTTGCTGGTGTTCTCCCGGCCGGCGGTCGGTCTCTACGCCGTGGTGCTCACGATTCCGTTCGAGGCGGTGGCCCTCATCCCCGGTGGATCCACGATCTCCAAGGCGCTCGCGGCCCTCGTGGTGGTGGCGTGGGTGTTCCGAAAGCTCCTGCGCAGGGAGTCGTGGCAGGATGTGCTCCACTCCCCTGTATTCATCGCCGGGACGGCCTTTCTGGGCTACGTCCTCCTCTCGAGACTCTGGGCCACGTACACTGTGGCGTTCAACGCGCAGGTGGCTCGCCTGGTCCTGATGTTCGGGCTCACCCTGCTGGTCATGGATCTAGTCCGAACCTGGAATCAGGCCGCCTGGCTGGTGAGGCTCCTGGTTCTGGGTGGGTTCATCGCCGCCGCCCTCACGCTGTGGCAGTCCTATGGTCTCGGAGTTCGGAGAGCCGGAGGAGACATCGCGGGTGGGATCAACTCCACCGCGCTCCTCCTGGTGTGCATCCTGCCGTTCGCGTTCGCTCTTGTGAGGTCACCCAGCGAGACTCTGGCGTGGAGATTCGTCGGGTTGGCCTACATTCCCATGTCGGCGCTCGCGGTCATCCAGACCTTCTCTCGCATGAGCCTCCTCATGGGCGGGCTCGCGCTGGTCGCGGAGTACATCATCACGCTGCGATCCCGACGTGGACGCATCCCGCTTCTGGCGTTTACGGCGGCGGCGGCGGCGGTCTTCGTCAGCGTGGTCCCGACGGAGAAGCTCCAGGAGCGTGCGGCGACGATCGTGCCCTACGTGCGGGCGACGTTCGAGGGTGGGGGAGCCGGATCCACGACACAGATCAGCGGCCGTGGCTTTCACCTGAAAATGGCATACGCCGTGTTCAAGGACCATCCCTTTCTGGGAGGGGGATACTGGAACTTCGGGCAGTATTCGCTCCAGTACCAGTTCACGGTTCCCGGATATTCGGATATCCTCATGAGCCCGAGGAGCACCCACAGCAGCTTCTTCCGGATACTGGCCGACCTGGGACTGGTGGGGATGGCCCTGTGGCTGGCGCTGCTGGCGGCCACGGCGAGGGAGCTGTGGCGTGCCTGGCGGGTCACCTCCGAGAATCCCGGCGGTCGAGCGCACATGTTCGTGCGGGCCTTGACCTTCACGTTTCTGCTCGAGCAGGCGTACGGCTTCTACGCCGAGATGCAGGTCGAGAAGATCTTCTGGATCACGCTCGGACTGGCCGTGGCCCTGCGCGCCGTCGCCGAGTCCGCGTCGGAGACTGTCGAAGAGCCAGGTGCTCGGACGATCGGCGCCGGCGCGGCGACCGGCCGCTCGTCGGCAGGGCGAGCGGCGGTGCGGGTTCCCTCGCCGGTCGAGTCTTCCTGATGGAGGGCGGTGTCTCCAGGGCGGCCGCCATATCCTCGGGGTCGCGTCCTTCCCCGGCGGTGCGGCGCGCGGTGATCATTCCCGGAGCCCGGAAGGCGGGCACCTCTTCGCTCCACGCGGCGTTGGCAGCGCACCCCGGGGTCGTGGCGGGACGCTACAAGGAGACCCAGTTCTTCGCGCTCGACGAGGGCACGGTCGAGGCGAACATCGAGTGGTATCTCGGGCTGTTCGGGGACCAGCGGGAGATCGATACCCGGACCATCGTGGACGCGTCGACGTTCTATCTGATGAGCGAGCGGGCCCCGACGCTCATCCGGCGCCACGTCGCGGACCCCCGGGTCGTCATCGTGTTGCGTGATCCGGCCGAACGCGCCTACGCCGGGTACGAATACCTGCGACAGCGACTCCCTTCACCGGAAGGGCGTACGTTCGAGGACATCGTTCAGGCGTTGGAGAAGGCCGGTCCGATCGACGTCTCACGAGCGGAGGACGAAGCCCTCGCCATCGCGGTGCGGGATCATCGAGTGCCGGCGCGATACTACACCGGGTCGTTTCACGAGGAGCACTACGGCGCTCCGTTCGAGACACGGCTCGAGGATCCGCTGAACATCCTGCGCTATTTCGCCGAGAGTCGGTACTCCGAGCACGTGATCCGATGGCAGAGGGCGCTACCCGGGTCGGTCCACCTGGTTGCCTTCGAGAGACTCATCGCCGAGCCGTCCGTGGTTCTGCCGGAGATACAGGAGTTCTGCGGACTCGATCCCGTGCCGGCCCTGATCGACCTGCCTCGGGAGAACCCCACGAGGGTGGCCCGCGGCGGAGTGTCGCGCTGGATCCTCGGTCATGCCGTCCGGCGGTCGCCGGGCGGCCTGGTCGATGGAGCCTTACGACTGTTCCACGGGTTGAGGATCGGCGAGGTGCTGCGGACGAAGGTGCTCGAGACTCGCAGACCGCAGCTCGATCCAGAGCTGCGCAGCCGATGCCGAGCCCTGCTCGACGCGGAGTACGCGTGGTGGAGGGAGCACGACCCATCGATCGCCGCATGGTGGGATTGACGATCGACCGTCGATCCCCCCACGAGACGACAGCGGCTTGAGGGCGACCCACCCCAATCGACGACGAACGTCGGGTCGCCCATGACCTTGCGGAGTGCAGGTGGTTCCATGAATGACAATTCTTCACAGGCCAGAAGCTACCCGGGGAACGCCGAGCCGCTCCGGGGCGAGGGGCTAGCCGCGGATCTCTGGCACTACTGGGAGATCCTCCGCCGGCGGTGGTGGCTGGTGGCCGGCGCGGTCGTCGTGGCCGTGGGGTTGGCATGGTGGAGCCAGCACGACGCCGTGCCGAAGTACAGCGCGGAGGTGCTCCTGCAACAGCGGCAGGAGACCCCCGTGGTGTCTCAGGCCCTGCTCCAGAACGGACCCCAGGACGAGTTCGGCTCCCAGGTCGAGATCATTCGGAGTCGGGCGATCCTGGCCCCCGTCGTCGACTCGCTGGGCCTCCAGCTCAAGATGAAGACCCACCGGAACGAGCGGACCCGGATCTTCTCGTCCGTGGCGGTGGACCCCGCCGCCGCCTTCGGCTCGTATACGCTCGTGGACAACTCGTCGGGCTGGGTACTGAAACGCCCGAAGTCCGGCCGTGTGATCGCCACGGCGGATCGAGGCGACACGCTGAAAGGCCCGGACTTCTACGTGGTCGTGTCCGATTCGGCGTCGGCCTCCGAGCCCGTGGAGTTCTCCATCGCGAATCGCCAGGCCGCGGTGACTTCTCTGCAATCGGGCCTGCAGATCGAGCAGGGCAAGGGGCCGGATCTCATCACGATCTCCTACCGCGATGCCGATCCGAAGCTGGCGGCCGATGTCGTCAACACGGTGGCATCCTCCTACCAGGACTATCGCGCCACCCTGGCTCGTAACGTCGCGGGCCGTCGACGGCAGGTGATCGAGGGGCAGCTCGTGGAGCTGGCCGACTCGCTCAGGCAGGTGCAGGGTCACGTCCAGGACTACCAGCAGAGCCGCCAGTTGCTGGACCCCGGTGCGGAGGGCAGCGCGGTCATGAGTGCCGTGCTCAAGACGCAGGACGATCTGCGGAGCCTCGAGTTCCAGCAGAGCCGGCTCAAGGCGCTCGAGGCGGGACTCAGTGGCAGCCAGGGCACCGATGTCTCGGACGTGCAGCAACTCATGGCGTTGGGCGGAGACCTGGTTCCGGCCGCCAACGACCTCTACAGTCGCTTGCAGAACCTGCTGACGCAGCGGAGCCAGCTGACGGCTTCACGGTTCGGCTACACGGCCAACGAACCCCAGGTCCAGGTGGTCGACTCGCTCATTGCGAGCACGCGCAGACAGATGCGCGGCGCGGTCGACCAGGCCCTGAATCAGGTCGCGGCGCAGATCCAGTCGACCCAGCAACACCTGAGAAGCCTCCAGGGCCAGGTGACGGCCCTTCCGGCCAAGAGCGCCGAGTTGTCTCGGCTGACCCAGCGGGCCGATGCCGTACAGGGTGTGTTCGACAACCTGGTCCAGAAGTACTACGAGGCTCAGATCCAGGAGGGCGTGGAGACCGGTGACGTGGATATCGTCGACCCGGCTCCGGTGCCACTGTTCCCGGATCCATCCAATCTCAAACTGAGCCTCATCATCGCGGCCCTGGTCGGTCTCGTGCTGGGCGGCATGGGAGCGGTGACCGTCGACCAGTTGGATCCGAATATCCATGATGCGCGTGACGCAGAAGCGCTGACCGGATTGCAGCTGGTGGGGACGGTGCCGACGCTGAAGCGGGGGAAGAACGGACAGAAGAGCCGGGACGACTTGATCGGCAAGGAAGCCTTCCGCGGTCTTCGAACCAACCTCCAGTTCGCACGCTCGGGCGAACGAAGCGTGGTCGCCGTGGTGAGCGCCGCTCCGGGCGCGGGGAAGAGCACGGTGGCCTCCAACCTGGCCCTCACGCTCGCCGAGCAGGGCAAGAAGGTGGTCCTGGTGGACGCGGATCTCCGGCGGCCCCAGGTGCACAAGATCGTCAAGGTGTCGCAGAGTCCGGGGCTCGTCGAGCTGCTGGACGGATCAGCGGCCACGGACGAGGTGATCAAGACCACGCCGATCCACGCCCGGCTCTCGGCCGTGACCAGCGGCTACATCCCCAACGATCCGCCCGAGGTCGTGGGCAGCGAGCGCTTCACGGAGCTGCTGGCGGAGCTGCGCTCGAGATTCGACGTCGTGGTCCTGGACACGCCGCCCCTGCTGGCTGTCTCCGACGCCGTGATGATCGCGACCCTGGCCGATGGAACTCTGGTCGTGGCACGCGCGGAGCAGACGAACCGCAAGGCGCTGAGCCACGCCGTGGAGCAGCTGCGAAGGGTCGAGGCGAACCTGTTGGGTCTTGTCCTCAACGGTGTCGAGGTGGGGAGTCCGGACGGGTATTACGGATACTATTACTATCACGAGTACTATACGGACTCACCCGATCGAAAGCGTTCGGCTTCGGAAGAGCGGCGGCTGATCCGGCGGAAGCACGCCTCCTCGGAGCAACCCTAGGAACTCCGGCTCGGCACGCCCGAATCATGTGCGGCATAGCAGGTGTCGTTCCGGCGCCCGGGCGACGCGAGCTCGAGGGTGTCCGGCTGGAAGGGATTCTCGAAGGTCTCCATCATCGCGGACCCGACGACCAGGGCTACCTTATCTTCGGGGGTGATCGGATCGACGCCGGTCGTCGACCCGGTCCCGGAATCCGGCCTGCGGAGGTCGCGCTCCTCCATCGACGACTTTCCATCATCGACCTCTCGTCCCAGGGCTGGCAGCCCATGAGCACGGATGACGGCCGATATCACATTGTGTTCAACGGCGAGATCTATAACTACGTCGAGCTGGGCCGGGAGCTGGAGCAGCTAGGTCGGGCGTTTCGTTCTCGGTCCGATACGGAGGTCCTCCTCGCTGCGTACGAGCGCTGGGGCGCGGATTGTCTCGGACGGCTCGTGGGCATGTTCGCATTCGCCGTCCTCGACGTGAGGCATCGGGAGGTCTTTCTCGCGAGGGATCCCTTCGGCATAAAGCCGCTCTACTATGCTCATCCCGCGGGCGGATTCGCGTTCTGTTCGGAGATTGCGCCCCTGCTTGAGCTGGACGGCGTGGGCCGACGCGTGGCCCCGCAGCCCCTATACGACTACCTAGTACAGGGTCGCACGGACGCGGGAGAGCACACGCTGTTCGAGAGTGTCCTGGAGCTCCCCGCGGCTCACTACGCTTGCGTGTCGATCGACCGCCCGGGGAGTTGCACCAGGACCAGGTATTGGCAGCTGAGCCGGGCGACGGGTCGCCCGCCGAGCATCGGAGAGGCGGCCGCCGAGCTCCGTGACCTGTTCCTGGAGAACCTCCGACTGCATCTGCGAAGCGATGTGCCTGTCGGTGCCGCGCTCTCCGGCGGCATCGATTCATCCGCTATCGTGGCCGGCATGAGGCACGTGGCTGGCGCCGACCTGGAGCTGAGGACCTTCAGCTACGTCGCCCAGGGTTCAGCGCTGAGCGAGGAGCGCTGGGTCGATGTGGTCACAGATGCGTCCCGGGCCTGCACATGGAAGGTGTCGCCCCGACCAGGAGAACTCGTGGAAGACCTTCCGCAACTGTTGCGGATCCAGGAATTGCCGTTCGGGAGTATGAGCATTTACGTCCAGTACAGGGTGTTCCGGCTGGCGCGAGATGCCGGAATCAAGGTGATGCTCGACGGCCAGGGAGCCGACGAGATGCTCGCCGGCTACTCCTTTTTCGCGGCGGTGCGGCTGGCCTCCTTGATCCGCCAGTGGCGCCTAGCGGCCGCCTTCCGGTTCTTCCGCGGGGCGAGCCGGGGTGTGGGTCGGAGTCCTGCTTGGCTGGCGTCGAGGGCCGGCCAGTTCCTCATCCCGGCCGTGCTGGAAACGCCGCTTCGTTCCATGGCCCGCGCCGAGCGCACGCCTGCGTGGCTCGCCATGGATTGGTTCGAGCGGCGGGGCGCGGGGCCGGAGGAGCGTCGACGAGCGCGTGGCGGGCCGTCGCTCCGGTCCGTGATGGCGGAACAGCTTACGGGGGCGGGCCTGGGAGCTC
>Ga0102950_1000208_pt1 | contig 15300 bp, 14 predicted proteins | sample SalPon2A_B_D2_MG_FD_78505 | JGI IMG/M metagenome (GOLD analysis project Ga0102950, IMG submission 78505) | Soil microbial communities from South San Francisco under conditions of wetland restoration - Salt Pond MetaG R2A_B_D2_MG | ecosystem: Environmental > Terrestrial > Soil > Wetlands | place...
CTTCTGCCCATACACAACCAAAGTGAACGTAGTACCCATCGCCCGATGAGAAGCCTCGTACCGAACCAGCGAATCCGCCGCTCTCAACAGCGGGCTCGCCCCGGACATCAACAGGAAAAACAGGGAGAGTTCTATCAGCCAGCGCGTCGGAAGAGTACAACGGTGGGGTCCGGCAGCCCTGCCAATGGGGGTAGGACGTGGCAAGCCGGCAGCCCGGTCCGGCAACTCTAAACTGTGACCATGCTGCATAGAATTGGGGTGACGATGAATTCAAGCCTCTTTTTTCGGCCAATTCACCGTGGCGCCTGTGTCAATCGCGCGATTCCCGTAGATCACGCACCGGGCGTCGGCCATTCCGATCTCAAGAGGACAGGCGATCGGTTTTCCGTCCCGGATGCTTGCCAAAAAGTTTGAGAGTTCCATCCAATACGGTTCGTGAGGCTCCTCGTAGTCGTAAATGCCCATAGAAGCAAGCCACCGCCTGGCATAGAGCAGTTCGCGGTCAAGGAAGCCCTGGTTGCGCTGCGCTTCATCAGGAAAGAGCGGAATGCCTTTCTGCACGGCCTGCTCTGTGACGGTTGCGCCCGCCCACCAGTCTTCCTTCGCTTTCCCGTTTGTGGCTTTGGCGACTGCTTCCCGGTAATACATTCCCTTGCCGATGGTAATAATCAATGTCCCACGGTCACCCATGATCTGCTCGTTGAATCCAAAGTGGGCGTTGTAAAGGATGGAACTGAATAGCATTTTCCGTCCTTCCGGGTACCGGAAGATGACCTCGACGTTGTCACAAACCTCACGGCCGTCTTTCCAATAATCGATTCCACCCGTGCCCATCACTGAAACGGGTTCTGCACCGAAAGCCCAGTTGGCGACGTCCACCTGGTGTGAAGCCAGCTCCGCCATGAGCCCTCCGGAGTATTCCCTGTACATCCGCCAGTTGATCAGCCGCTCCTTCTGGGGATCACGAACCGGCCGCCGCCAGTTATTGTTGCGGTGCCACTGCGCGCGAACAAACATCACCTTCCCCAAAGCACCCTTGCGGATCATCTGCATGGCAACGTTGTAGAGAACGCTAGAACGGCGCTGCAGGCCGATCTGGACAACCAGTTTGGAGTTGGCTTCGGCGGCCTTCCGGATCGCCTCGCCCTCCTCCTCTTTGAAGTACATCGTCTTTTCCACAAACACGTGCTTGCCGGCATTAAGCGAGTCAATCACCATTTGCGCATGCTCATTGAGCGGTGTGGCGATGAGCACGGCGTCCATATCTTTCCGCTCAAGCATCCTGCGGTATTCCGTAGGGCTGCCTGTATAGGTCTGAGGATTCGAACCGATTGTTTCGACCCCACGTTTCAGGTTCGGTGCGTAAATATCACACGTGGCGATGCAACGGCCCTCCGGAATAGTCGCCAAGCGCTTCAAGAGATCGCATCCTTCAGTGCCGGTCCCGATGAAACCGTAATGAACCGTACTTCCCGGGGATGAACTGCTTAACAGTGCAGGAGCTGCCTTCACCGGCCTCACTCCGCCCGCCGCTACAGCTGCAACCGCCGCACTCTTCAAGAAATCTCTTCGAGTAACATCCTTTTTTTTCATTGACTTTTCCTCCGGAAAAAGGAGGGTCGTCGGCTGGTCCCTCCAGTACGACCTTATGGCATCATTTCTGGGTGAAACCCGCAGTGATACGCATCACAGGTCAAACAATTCGAAAGGAACTTGGAAAGGAAAGGTAAATTCGTTGTGGCGTGGAATAAGGTTCGGGGATTTTTTCCAGTGTCCGGCGGGTGTACTGAGAAACTCCCGGGCGTGGCAGCCGGCGCAAGCGGAAACGATGCCCGGTCGGACCCACCGCCCAACTGCGAACAAAAAGCAGACAGGTTCAGTTTGCGGCCGTCGGTTTTGCGCAACCTACTTTTGGAAAGTGAACTTCAGTTCGCGCCCTATTTCAAAGACAGGTTTCTTGCGCTTCTTGATCAGTTCACGCTGCTCGGACATGGCAGTCACCAAGATGGGCATGGCAATGGTCGAATCACAGTTGCAGGTGACCATGCCGGCGTCGGGAGCGATCTTGCCCCAGCTTTGAGCTTCTTCGAACGTGCAGCCCGAAAGCCCGCCCCAGTGCGGCGCATCGGTCACCACCTGGATGGCGTACTTGTGCCCGTTCGATGCGTTGCGCATGAAGGTTGCGGTCACTTCGCTCTGCTGAACGAAATTCTTGGGCGTCCCACCACCGAAGTAGATGACGCCGCTGGCAGGCGAATCTCCGGCCAGATGCGCAGTCTCCAGCACATCGCCGATCACGTCGAAGGTAAAACTGTTCTTGCCGAGATGCCGGTTTTCGGCAATCCCGATGCCGATGGAGGAATCACCGATGGCAGGGCAATAGAGAGGAATCCGCGCCTTGTAAGCGGAAGTAACGATGCCATCTTCCTTGGAGCGCTTTGAAACTTCCTTGCCCAGCAGATAGAGGAATTCGCGTGTGGTGTAGGGCCGGGACTGGTCGAGCGTGGCGGCAAAACGGCCGATGAAAGCATCTTCTTCCCTAAACTCCTCTTCGTCCACCAGAGTGTCATACATGCGGTCGATCAGGTTCTTCTGCAGGTGGACGTCGTCGATGGTGGGCGAACACTGAAAATGCAGGCGGCCCAGGCTCTCATGAATGTCATGGAAGAAATTAGCCCCCGTTGAAACCACGCAGTCCACCAGGCGCTGCTTGATCATGTAAGCCACCAGGCGCCGCATGCCACCCGGAATCATCGCGCCGGAAAGCCCCATCATGATGGTGACCCGATCACCCAGCATGCGTTTCCAAACGTGGAAAGCTGTCCCGAGGCTTCGCCCCTGGAACGAGATGCCCTGCATTTTCTCCAGAACAGCGGCAGCATTCTTTTTCCGGTCGATCTCAAAAGGGCGAGTTGGGACCGTCAAGATCTCATGTTTACGCATTCCACGGCTCCTGATAATTTTTAATGTGGGGCTCGGGGGATAGCTGCGAGGACCGTAATTGAACCCCTGACCTATCCTCTTGACCGCCGCCACAGGCGTCAATCTTCAAAACCCAGCAGAACGGCCGCAGCCAGAACCGTTGTCCAGCGACCCCGCTTGTCGCCAATCGCCGACTGCGTGATCTCCGACGTTCGCACAATCTTGTTGGAGATGCGGTAGATTTCCTTTTTTTCATCCCAACTCTGGTCGGGATCGAACTCCACTCCCAGGGTGGTGGCCAGCATTTCGGCGGCCAGTTCCTCGGCGTACTCTCCGGCCACCTTTTCCTTCTGTCCAAAGGAGTGGTGTTCTGAAAGGTAGCCATAAGTGTTGCGGTCTGCAGGCATCGCCACCCCGACGGAAGCTGCAATCAGCCGGTGCGGCTCGCGTGTGGAATTCTCGCTGATCACCACAAACGTCACCTGGCCGGGCTCCAGCTCCTTAATGCCCTCAGCGCGGGGAATCATCTTGCACCGCGGGGGGAAAATGCTGGAAACCCGCACCAGGTTGCAGGCCGCAATTCCTGCAGATCGAAGCGCCAGCTCAAAGCTCGTCAGCTTTTCCCGGTGCTTGCCGACTCCCTTGGTCAGAAACATTCTTTTTGGAACAAACATCTTGACTCACCAGCTTCCCGCGCGGGTTTCTTCAGACTCAGTCACGCTCCTCAGGCGGGAAGCCCCTTCTTTGCTTCTTACATTAGCCGCAAGCTTTTGAACCTAACAAAAAGCGAAGAAACGTGTCAACGGATTTCTGGCGTATTACTGGCCTTGGGATGGCACAGGCTTAATGGTGGAGTCCACCAGGCCAATTTCCACCCGGCGGTTGATGGCCCGGGCCTTGGGAGAACTTCCAGGCACCAGCGGGTCGGCTTCCCCGAAGCCCTTGGTGGTCATAATGTTTGGGTTCAGGCCGTTCTTTACCAGGTAGTCGTAAACCGACTTGGCGCGACGTTCAGAGAGTTTCAGGTTGTATTCCTTCGTACCAATGTCGTCCGTGTAGCCGTAAACGTAAATCTGATATCCCTTCAAAGTCGACAGGATGCCCGCAATGCGGCTCAGGACTTCCTTATCCTCGGGTCGAAGAGACGACTTGTCAAAGGCAAACCGGATGGACTTGCTTCCCAGGGTCATCACCAGTCCCATGGCGGTCCGGCGCGTGGAAGCAATCTGGCCCAGGGCCTGTTGCAGCCGGTTCAGTTCTTCCTCCCGCGCCTTGCGGTATTTCGCAGCCTTCTGCTGGGCCTGTTCCGCCTTTTGCTGAGCGGTCTGAACCTGTTGTTTGGCCTGTTCCAGCTGCGCCTCAGTCTGCTGGGCCTGTTGCTGGGCCTGAGCCTTCTGCTTTTCAGCCTGGTCCCGCTGGCTTGCAGCCTGTTGGGCGCTCTGCTGAGCAGTGGAAGCACGGTCAAGCGCCGCCGACGCATTCGCGGAGGCGACATCGGCCTTCAAAGTAGTTTGCTGCACCTGGGTGTTGAGTTGACGGACTTCCTTGTCAATCCGGTTCAGCCGCACCAGCAAAACATAAAAAAGGACCCCGAGCACGACAAGCGCGAGCGCAGCGAACCACATGAGTCCCGATCTAGAGCGTCCTCCGGATTTCCCTGAACTGCCTTCCGGCGCGGGCCGGGCGTTCTGATCTGGAGACTGATTCATTTTCGCTTCCTTCGGGTCATTCTAACGCAGCCCCGCTTCATGTATCCACCCTTCCGGAGAATCCCCTTGCGCATCGGGGCATCGCTCAACCTGCTCTTGTGTCAAGGCGGCAGCACAGGCTTCACAAATTCTACTGAGGATTACAAAATATGGTGACGACGCTCGTATGTAGAGCCGCCGTCCCGGCGGCACTTTTCAGGGGCGGCAAGATGCCGACGATACGAAAGCCAGTGAACGTATTATGCAATCCTCATTAATGGAATGGCAAAGCAGCTTCGTGGGGAACGAAGCAATGAAGCGTGATAGAGAAAGGGCCTTCACGGAGGACCTGCCCCGGGTGCAGGCTCCTTCAGCCGCACCCGGAGCTTTGGTCGTCTTGCTTAATCCCCGCCTCCCGACAGTTCCTTGACAATGCCGCCGACAAAGGATTTCGCGTCGCCAAAGAGCATCAGGGTGTTGTCCAGGTAGAACAGAGGGTTGTCGATGCCCGCAAAACCGGGATTCAAGCTCCGCTTGATCACCATCACCGTCCGGGCTTTATCCACCTCAATGACGGGCATGCCGTAGATGGGGCTGCTCTGATCGGTCTTTGCGGCCGGGTTGACCACGTCATTGGCGCCAATAATCAAAGCCACGTCGGTCTGTGGCATCTCGCCGTTGGCGTCATCCATTTCGATTAGCTTGTCATAAGGAACGTCAGCTTCAGCAAGCAGCACATTCATGTGCCCTGGCATGCGGCCGGCAACCGGATGGATACCGAACTTCACGTCGATGCCCTTCTTGGTGAGCAAGTCAAACAGCTCCCTGACTCTGTGCTGCGCCTGGGCGACGGCCATGCCGTAACCAGGAACAACCAGGACGGTGTTGGAAGCACCGAGAATGGCGGCCGCTTCCTCCGGCGAGGCGCTGTGGACAACCTTTTCTTCTTCCTCGCCTTTGGCCGCAACCTGGATCTGGCCGAAGGCCCCGAACAAGACATTAGTGAACGAGCGGTTCATGGCCTTGCACATGATGACCGCCAGGATGAAACCGGAAGAACCATCCAACGCGCCGGCCACCACCAGCACCTTCGAGTTGAGCACAAAGCCGAGCAAGGCTGCGGTGAGACCGACGTAGGCGTTCAACAGCGCGATCACGGTCGGCATGTCGGCCCCGCCGATGGGGGTAACCAGCATCACACCGAACAGCAGCGAGATGATGACCATGGCCGGGAAAAGATAGGGAGCCACGGGGTTGAAAATCAGGATCAGCGCACTCAGGGCTGCGGCGCCCAGCACCGTGAAACTGATGTAATTCTGCCCCTTGTAGACAATGGGGCGCTGTGGGAGCCACTCCTGCAACTTCCCAGCCGCGATCAAGCTTCCTGTAAAGCTGAGCGCGCCGATGATGACTTCAAGCGATATTTCCGTCATCTCGAACTTGTTGATGTGCGGGATGCGCATGTAGTACTCGGAAATCCCGATTACGGCCGCAGCCAGGGCGCCGAAGGCGTGGCTCATGGCGGTCCGCTGCGGGACGGCCGTCATCTGGACCATGCCGAGCGGAATGCCGATGATGAGACCAATCAGCAGCGCGATCAGGATCCACTTGAACCGGACAAGATCGGGGTTAAAGAAGGTCGTCACCACGGCCATCGCCGCGCCGATCTCGCCGATCAGAACTCCGCGGCGCGCAGTGGCAGGCGAACTCAGCCACTTCAACGACAGGATGAAAAAGGCGATGGCAATGATGTACGAGAAGTCGGTGAGGTATTGCAGGCTCGATAGATGCATTATGGATGTGTTCATTGTTTTTTACGCCCACTCAGTTTGAACATTCGCAGCATGCGGTCCGTGATCAGAAAGCCGCCGATCATATTGCTGAAAGCGGCGGCCACCGCTATCGCACCAAGGATCAAGGAAAGCTGGCTCCCCTGGCGTCCGGCAATAATGATGGCGGCGACCACCACGATGGCGTCCAGAGCGTTGGTCAGGGCCATCAGCGGCGTGTGCAGAAGCGGCGAGACCCGACGGATGACTTCAAATCCCAGGAAGCCCGCCAGTACAAAAACGTACAAGTTTGAGATAAATCCTTCTGGCACCGTACCCTCCTTTTACTAAGCGTTTCGTGATGCATGCCGCGTGAACTGTTTTGAGCAGCCGCCACGCAGTCTCCAATTTTCCCTAAGCGTTCTTTTCCGCGCTCTTCCCCGGCGGAGAGTAAAACTCCCGCACGCGGCCGTTGACAATTTCTCCGCCCCGCGTGATCAGCGTCTCGCGCGTAATCTCGTCTTCCAGATTGAGTTCCGGTTTCCCTTCCTTGAACATATGCCGGAGATACGTGCTGATGTTCTTCGCGTACATCTGGCTGGCGTGGTAAGGGACGGTGCTGGCCAGATTGATGGTGCCCACGATGCTGACGTTGTGTTTCACCACAATCTTGCTGGCCTCCGTCACTTCGCAGTTCCCGCCGCGCTCCGCGGCCAAATCCACAATCACCGAACCCGGAGCCATGCTCTTCACCATTTCTTCCGTCACCAGGAGCGGCGGTTTCTTGCCGGGAATCACGGCCGTAGTGATTACGATGTCGCTTTCCGCCACCACGCGGCCCAGCAGTTCGCGCTGGCGCTCGTAGAAGCTCTCATCCTGGGCCGTGGCGTAGCCGCGCGCGTCCTGGGCATCCTTGGCCTCAATAGCCAACTCGACAAAACGGCCGCCGAGGCTCTGCACCTGCTCTTTCACCGCGGGCCGAACGTCATAGGCCGAGGCCACCGCGCCCAGCCTGCGGGCCGAGGCAATGGCCTGAAGTCCCGCAACGCCTGCTCCAATGATGAAGATGCGGGCAGGCGTGATGGTTCCCGCAGCCGTGGTCAGCATGGGGCACAGACGCGGCAAGGTGTCAGCAGCTAGCAGCACTGCCTTGTAACCGCAGATGGTTGACATGGACGAAAGGGCGTCCATGCTCTGCGCGCGGGTAATTCGCGGCATGAATTCCACGCTGAAGGACGACACACCTTTCGAGGCAATGTCCTTCAACGTCTCCACCGCTCCCAGCGGCCGCAGGAAGCCCACCAGGAACTGGCCGTCCCGATAGAGCGGCACGTCTTCTTTTCCGGTCTTGTCGTTGGAACCGTAGCAGAGCACCTGTACAACAATGTCAGCGGTCTTGAAGATTTCCTCGCGGCTTCCAACAACCTTGGCACCCTTGTCCACATATTCCTTGTCGAGATATCCCGCGCTGACACCCGCTCCGGCTTCAATGGCAACTTCGAACCCGGCCTTCGTTAATGAAGGAACAACGGCGGGCACCATGCCCACGCGTCTCTCTCCAGGAAAGCTTTCTTTGGGAATACCTATGATCATGACAATTCCTCTCCTTTTCCCTTTCCCAGCTCCCGTCAGGATCGGATCCCGCTTCCTCTCGAGGAATCACTTCTCGCGCAGCAGGATTTCTACCATTGGCTCAGGGGACAGATTCTCTACTTTTTTTGTCTTCAATGGTGTGATGGGCGTCACATTAATGCGTGATAATTCACACAATCGATTCTTATTCCCCTCTTCACCCCTTTCCCGGAGCCCTAGGTGAACTCCCCTATTTCATCACAAAATGGGCGCAATCAAAAGATGTTACAGCAATTTCTGGCAGGGTCGCCGAAAGGTCTCGGGGCAACTGCGATGCTTACATCATTAAGAATTGTTTGACTTTCCGCCGCAGGGCGGATTAGATTGCTCTGGACCCCATGATGTCGAACGGAAGCCAACTTTCCGCAGTCCGCCTGCATTGGGTGCAGGTGCCATTGCACGAGCCATTCAAAATCTCAAACGGCGAAGTGTCCGTTAAAGACGCCATCCTGGTGGAATTACAGGGGGAAAACGGGAAAACCGGCTGGGGTGAAGCCTCCCCTATGGGAGGATCTTTTTATTCTGCCGAGACGCCGGACTCAACCTGGGAATTTCTGCGCAGCAAGGCAGTACCAGGATTGCTGTCGCAGCCGCTACCTGAAGCTGAGTATTGTTTCGAGTGGCTGTCACAGTTCCCCGGCGAGCCGTTTGCCAAGGCGGGAGTCGAAGGAGCGGTCTGGGACCTCCGGGCCAACCTGGCGTCCGTGCCGCTCTATCAGATGCTGGGCGGCAGCAGGAAGCCGATTGCTTCCGGTGCAGCCATCGGACTAATGCCTTCGGTCGGTGAGTTGCTCAACCGCGTGGACACCTTTCTGCGCCAGGGTTATCGGCGTATCAAGATCAAAATCATGCCGGGGGACGACGTGGAACTGGTGCGCCCCGTCCGCAAACATTTTGGTAACATCCCTCTCATGGTGGATGCCAACGCGGCTTATCGCATCGAAGACGCCGCCATTTTTGAAGAACTGGACGGCTACGGCCTGATGATGATCGAGCAGCCGCTGGGGCGTAAAGCGCTGAACGAGCACGCGGAACTGCAGCGCAGCCTGCGGACCCCTATCTGCCTGGACGAATCCGCGGAAAACCTGGAATCGCTAGATACGGCCATTCGCCTGAGGAGCGCGAAAATCATCAACATCAAGGTACAGCGCATGGGAGGGCTGACGCCGGCCAGGCAGGCGCATGACGCGACGCAGGCAGCCGGTATCCCCTGCTGGATGGGCACCATGCCCGAACTCGGCGTGGCTTCCGCCCAGGCTTTGCATCTGGCAACGCTCGGGAATTTCGCCTTTCCCACGGATGTTGAGGCTTCTGCGCGCTGGTTCAAGGATGATATCATTGAGCCTCCCATTGAAATTTCGGAAGAAGGTTTCATCCACCTGCCTGAGGGACCAGGCATGGGCTACAAAGTCAGCATGGAAAAAGTCGAGCGATACCGTATCCGCTTTGAGGAGTTCCAGCCATGACGCCGCTTACCGCTGAAGAGTGCGGCCGCCGTCTCTGGCATGGCCTGATCCCTGCGGTTCCCGTGCCGATGACGTCCGACGGCCGGATCGATTCCGCCGCCCAGGAAAAATACATTGCCTATATGGCCCAGCAGCCCATTGTGGGCGTCGCCTTGTGGGCCCATACGGGCAGGGGATTGCAACTGAGCCGCGACCAGCGCCTTCAGGTCCTGAAAACCTGGGCTCAGGGACTCGGCACTGACAAGGTGATTATCGCGGGCGTGGGGGGATCGCACGTGGGTGCCAATACGTTCTCAGCCTACGTCGATTCGGCAATGGAAATGGCAAACGATGCCCTCCAGAACGGCGCGAACGCATTCCTAATTTACGCGCCCTCGCCACTTCGCAAGATCGCCGGGGAGAGCGAACTCGACAAATTGGTGGTCGACTATCACTGTAAGCTGGCCGCGCTCCACGCGCCCATGATTCTGTTCTATCTGTATGAGGCCGCGGGCGGCATTTCATATTCACCGGAGGTTCTGCGTTCGCTTTTCGCACTCCCAGAAGTGGCGGGCATCAAGCTCGCCACGCTCGACAGCGTGATGACTTTTCAGAATGTGGCTAACCTGCTGGCCGAAGAGTTCCCGGAGAAGGTGCTGATCACCGGCGAAGATCGCTTTCTGGGTTACAGCCTGATGGCCGGCGCTCAGGCGGCCCTGATCGGCATGGGTGCGGCGTGCACTGAGTTGCAACACAACATGATGGATGCCTATTTTCGGGGCCATGCCATGGAATTTCTTGACCTTTCCGGTGCAGTAGACCGGCTTTCCCAGGTGCTGTTTATTCCGCCCATGGAAGGCTATATCCGCAGGATGCTCTGGACGCTGGTCCACCTGGGCGTGATCGGGCGTGAATCCGCGCACGACCCCTGGGGGCCCGGGCTGCCGGAAGAAGAATTCATCAGCGTCAAGGATACGCTCGCGGCAATCGGCGAATTCGATAGTTCAAATAGCGCAAAGGACTGAATTGTTCATGGAGGAATATTTCCCGCCGCGAGTGCGGCTTCGCGGCAAACCGCAACTCAGCCAACAGGAATCCGCACAGCTTCAACAGGATTTCGAAGAGTTTCGGGACGGGCTTCCCCTGCCTCTCGAGTCCCGTGTGCTCTCCACCTACGGCATCGACCTCAAGAGCGAATACGGCGGCCTGCCGGTCAAAAATCCCTTCGGAAAAGCTTCCGGGCAGCTTTCGCTGGCCGCACACCAGGTGGAAAAGGATGCAAACGCGGGCCTCGGCTTCGTCATCCTCAAGACCGTCATCGCCCAGGACAGCCACGGCGAGCAGAGCATGTGGGAATGGGCCATCCCGGAAACACGCATGACCGTCGAGCGCATTCGCGGCCGCGGCGGCCAGGAAGGTTGGACCGTCACCTGGAAAGGCCGTGGATGGTACAACACGCTGGAAGCCTACCGCGATTTCTTTGACCAGGCGCTCGCGATCGGCGCCGGCTCCGAAATGCTCATCGTTCCTTCCGTCAAGTATCACCTGCCCACGCCGCAGGAAGACTTCTGGAAGGAGGATGAATACGTCTTCACCACGAAGCTTCTGCTGGAGCCGTGGAAAAAGCATTACCCTGATTTGGCGATGCCGCTCGAAAAAGATTTCAGCCCCACGCTGGCGGGATCAGGTCGCGCTGCTCAGCAGGCGAAAATTCTGGAATGGCTGGCCAGGGTTCCGGCCCTGATCCATGCCGTCGAGCCCGAAAAAATCCATGTCGGCCTCAAGATGTTCAACGCGCTGTTTGAAGACGATTTCCAGCTTCGCATGCTGGATACCGTTCACAAGGCATCCGGTGCAGGTCAGGCGGATTTTCTGATTTATGGCAACCGGCTTTTCGATCCCCAGAAACAGTATCTGGACAAAGTGGGCGTCGCCTACGGGGGCCCGGACCTGAGCGACCGCAACCTGCGCGTGCTGGAAAAATTTTTGGCCAGGCAGTTTGCTTCTGACCACAGAACTGAATTTCTTCCCGTCAGCGCCACCGGCGACATCCACTCCGGCCGCATCGCCGCAGAATATCTGCTGCGCGGCTGCTCCACTTTCCAGATGCACACTGTTTTCCAGTTGCCGGACAGCGAGTACTTCATGAACACCGGTGGCAAACCGGAGAAAGCCCTGCACCGGCTGCTGTTCCATCCCGAGGAGGGCCTGATGGCCTGGCTGCTTCATCTTCGCGCAAAGTTCGGATGGAAAGGTGGCATGTCCGTTCGTGAAATAGCGGAGTGGTGCCGCAATCATTGGCCGGAAGTGGAAGCGGAACTCGCCGGCGATAACCGCTAGCAATTAATCCCAATCTGCAAACGATCAAAGAGCAAGGGGCAGCGTCACAACGAAGGGAAAACATATGCGCATCTTTTACGGCTGGTGGGTTGTCGCCGCGGCTTTCATGAACCTGTTTCTCACTGTGGGAGTCGTTTTTTACGGCCTGCCCGTCTTCTACCCCGAGTTGGTGAAGAACCTGGGATTCAACCGGAGCCAGGTGACGGAAGGCATTCTGATCGGATTTGTGATCGTCGCTCCATTTGTGGGCTATCTGGGCTCACTGATTGACCGCCGCGGCGCCCGCTCCGTCATCCGCTTCGGGCTGGTGTTTGTGGGCGTCCCGCTTATCCTGATGGGATGGATGACGCACCTGTGGCAGTACTATCTGCTTTCCATTGCGGAAGTTTTTGGCTACATCCTCACGGGCCCTATTCCCAACCAGGTGCTCATCGCCCGTTGGTTCCGTGTGGCGCGCGGGCGCGCCATGGGCTATGCCTACCTGGGCCTGGGCGTGGGGGGAGCGGTTTCGCCCATCTTCGTTCACTTCCTCATTTCGCATTACGGCTGGCGGCGTGCCTTTGAGGTGGTTGGAATTCTCATCCTGGTCGTGCTGCTTCCCATTGCGCAGTGGGTCACACGCTCCACTCCGGCGGATATGGGTCTGGTGCCTGACGGCGTGGAGGCTCCCCCGGCTGAACCTTCCAGGCCGGCCGTTGTGTTTGACCTTCGCCGCGTTGCACGCTCCGCCAACTTCTGGCTGATTCTTCTGGGCAGCTCACTCGTGATCGGGGCTATCGGCACGGTCATCCAGCAGTTCGTGCTCTTCCTGCAGGACCAGAAATACACTCTGGGCCAGGCTTCGGTGATTTCCAGCGGGCTGCTGTTTGCCGGCCTCGCCGGGCGAGTGATTGTCGGCTACCTGGCCGACCGCTTCCAGAAGAAGAACGTGATGGCCGCTTTTTACCTGGTCTTGGCGCTGGCCATTCCGCTTTTGTTCTTTGCCCGCTTCCCCGTGGCCGCGTGGTCATTCGCCATCATCTTTGGCTTTGCCATGGGCGCAGACTACATGCTGATTCCGCTGGTCACGGCAGAGTGCTTTGGTCTGGCCACGCTGGGCAAGCTGCTGGCCGTCATCATCATGGCAAATTCATTGGGACAGTGGATCGGGCCGTGGGTGGCGGGCCTGATTTTTGACGCCACGCACAGCTACAACATCGCCTGGGCCGCGGTCACCATTGGCGGCGTGATTGGCGCGTTCCTCATCTATTCTATCAAGGTCGAGCGTGAACAGGCCGGTGCCACGGCATAGCGGCAGGTCCTGGTGTAGCGGCGGCTTTAAGCCGCCATCTGGCAAGATCGACTCGCCACTACAACAAGTCCAGCGGCCCCGGCCTGTTGACAAAAGCTCAGGCGTGCATTAATGTAATTTCTCTATGCGGTACACACTGGCACATCATCACCACCATACGAACCACAAGGTGTGGTGTCAGTGGGTGCTGGCCTAATCGAGAATCAGGATCGGATTTAAGGTTGAACCCGCTGACGAGAAGAGTTAGCGGGTTTTTTTATTTTTGCGCAACGGAGCATCGAAACCATGGACTTGAAATTTCAGGATGATCTCATCCCAGCCATCGTTCAGGACTCAAAGACCGGCGACGTCCTGATGCTGGGTTATATGAACGGCGAGGCTTACCAGAAGACGTTGAACACGGGCTTCGTCACCTTCTTCAGTCGCAGCCGGCAGAAACTGTGGACCAAAGGTGAAACCTCCGGCCACAAACTGAAGGTCCACGAAGTGCGCGTGGATTGCGACAAGGACGCGCTGCTGGTTCGCGCCGAGCTTGCCGGACCCGGCTGCTGCCACATGGGTTACCGGTCGTGCTTTTTCCGCAAGGTGACGACGGAGGGCGAAGAGGTGATCGCCAAACAGGAATTTAATCCCGACGACGTTTACAGCAGTTCGAAACAGGAGACGAAAGCATGAGTTTGAAACTGGGAATTCCCAAGGGCAGCCTGCAGGAGGCTTCCCTGCAATTATTTCGGCGTGCGGGCTACGAGGTCACCGTCAGTTCGCGCTCCTATTTCCCCGTGATTGACGACAGCGAAATGGAGTGCATGCTGATTCGCGCCCAGGAAATGGCTCGCTACGTGGAAGACGGTGTGCTCGACGCCGGCATGACTGGCCGGGACTGGGTCCTCGAAAACAACGAAGACGGAAACGGCGTAGTGGAAGTGGCCGACCTGATCTATGCCAAGAACACTTTTGGAAAAGTTCGCTGGGTACTGGCCGTGCCCCAGAAATCCGCCATCCAAAGCGTCAAGGATCTCGAAGGCAAAGTCGTCGCCACGGAACTGGTGAACGTAACCAAACGCTACCTGGCCAAAAACGGCGTCAAGGCCAAGGTGGAATTTTCCTGGGGGGCGACGGAAGTGAAACCGCCCGTACTTGCCGATGCCATTGTTGAAGTCACGGAAACCGGCTCGTCACTGCGCGCCAACGGCCTGCGGATTGTCGAGACCGTGCTCGAATCCAACACCAAGTTCATCGTCAACAAAGCCGCCTGGAACGATCCCTGGAAGCACCAGAAAATCGAAACGCTGGTGATGCTGCTGAAAGGAGCCATTGACGCAGCCGGCAAGGTGGGCCTGATGCTGAACGTGAAGCGCGCAGATCTGAAGTCGGTGCTCGACGTGCTGCCGGCGTTGAAGCGGCCCACCATCTCCGATCTCACCGATTCGGAATGGGTTGCGGTGAACACGGTAATTGAGGAGAAAACTTCGCGCGAAATCATTCCACGGCTGAAGGCCGCGAACGCGCAGGGAATTGTGGAGTATCCGCTCAACAAGATCGTCCTTTAGAGTTGCTGGGCCGGCGGTGAAGGCCGGGCCAAGAGAGACGTCTTATGGAAAACCGGAGAGTCTGCGTTTATTGCGGTTCAAGCCGCCGGTGCGATGCCACCTACCTGAAAGCCGCGGAGCAACTGGGCCGAGTGTTGGCGCGTAACAACTTTACGGTGGTTTACGGCGGCGGCGCTGCAGGCTCTATGAACAGCCTCGCCGAGGGAGTGATGGCCGAAGGGGGCCACGTGGTGGGCGTAATTCCGGAATTCATGGTCAAGCTGGAGTGGGTGAATCCGCGCCTGCCTGAAACCATCGTGGTTCGCGATATGCATGAACGCAAGAAGCGGATGATTGACGGTGTTGACGCCGTGATCGCCCTTCCCGGCGGATGCGGCACGCTGGAAGAATTGATGGAGGCCATCACCTGGAAGCGCCTGGGCCTTTATCTTGGAGCCATCATCATTCTCAACACGCAGTCTTTCTATCAGCCGCTCGTCCGGCTGCTCGACCAGTGCATTGGCGAGCGTTTTATGGATTCCCGGCACGCGCGCATGTGGAGCGTCGTCGAAAAGCCAGAGGAAGTTCCGCAAGCCATTTCCGCCGCCGCACCCTGGAGCAAGGACTGCCAAACCTTTGCAACGCTGAGATAGGTAAACAACTGGAGCGGGGCCGCGTGCCTGC
>Ga0102950_1000209_pt1 | contig 15273 bp, 12 predicted proteins | sample SalPon2A_B_D2_MG_FD_78505 | JGI IMG/M metagenome (GOLD analysis project Ga0102950, IMG submission 78505) | Soil microbial communities from South San Francisco under conditions of wetland restoration - Salt Pond MetaG R2A_B_D2_MG | ecosystem: Environmental > Terrestrial > Soil > Wetlands | place...
CGGGAATCATTTTTCTTAAGCTTTCAATTGGAGGCACTTGTGGACCGGGTCCTGTTTCAGTGTTAAAACCAAATGCACCGCCAAGAGTTTTATCAACATACCAATAATCGGGAGGAACATAATCGTAAGGCCCTCTCATTTTAACGGCGGATTTTCCCGTAATTGTGCTTGTATGTTCTGCAGCTGAAGCCAAATATGGTCTTGTCGGATCGTCCTTTGATAATATTGCTAAATATTTTTTCTCAAGCTCAGGTCTTGGGTATTTATCACTTCCGTATAACCATAAAAAGATACTTGGATGATTTCTCAGCCATAGAATTTGATCTTTCCATGATTCAGAGGCAAGCTGCATTTCTTCCGGAGTTTTTATTCCGCCATATTCATCTGCCGGTTTACCAAGCAATCCTTCCCATTCCCATTGGCAGCTCCAGCCGACCATTATTAAAATACCTTTTTCGTCGCACAAATTATATATGGTCTGATCCTCGCCCCAAAATCCTTCCATTCTAATAGTATTTAAATTCATCTGCTTTGCATAATCTATCTGAGCAACTAGATTTGAATGAGTATTATTCAAAAGCATATCATCTGCCCAGCCGCCGCCGCGGATTAAAATTTTCTTTCCGTTTAATTTAAAGCCGCGAAAGCCTTGATTTGTAAAATAGTCGGTTACCTCACGAATGCCGAATTTAATATTCTTTTCATCTGAAATCTGATTATTAGTTTTGAAAGTTAACTTCAAATCATAAAGTTCAGGCTTGCCGAAATCATGTGTCCACCATAGTCTCGGATTTTCAATTATTAATTGAGAAAATTCTTCAGGTTTAAAAGTAATTAGTTTTGTTTCATTTGGTGATAATGTAACTTTTTTATGAAATTCAATTGAACCGATTTTACCGGTAAGTATTCCATCTATATTTTTGTTCGTGTTATTTTGAACTTCAGAAGAAATTGTTAACCAGGCTTTTTTTAGAGTTACAGTATCAACTTTAGTTTGAATAAAAGGAAAATTAATCGAAACATTCCCGCTTAATTTTAAATTAACATTTCTCCACAAACCCATGTTGCTGTCAGGCGGTTCGGGATTCCAGTCAACAAATCCCATTGTAAAATCACCTCTAATTGGCGGGATTACTTCAACGGCTAGGGCGTTTTTACTTCCGAATTTTGCTACATCGCTAATATTTATCTCAAATCTTCTAAAGGATCCTTTTGTTGTATCTGCGCTGGCGATTTGTTTTCCATTTAACCAAATATTTGCATAATAATTTATTCCGCTAAATTCCAATTTTGCTGTTGTTATATCTTTATCTTTTGGTATAAAAAATTCGGTTCTGTACCACCAGGGTTTCTTAAATTGATCTGTAGGAATCTTATCCAGGTTTTTTGCAAAGAATATATTTTTATAAACTGAATCCCTAACAAGTGTTGCCAGTACTGTTGCCGGAACTTCGGTCGGATACCAATCCTTTGTAGAAAAACCAATTGCGGATATTTCCTTTCCTCCTGTATTTACCTTCTCCGATGATTGAATTGCCCAGCCTTTTTTTAATTTAATTTGAAAGTGATTTTTATTGCCAGCAAATGTAGCTGCGATGAAAATTAAAGAAAGGAAAACAGCGATAATTAATTTATTCAACATTGGATTGCCTTTGTAAAAGTGATAAAAGCTGAAGCTAAAAATAGAAATTTTTTATGAATTTATTTTAAAAGAGTTAAAAGTTAAATGAATTTCTTAATTCAAACTAAAATTAAGGAAATAAATGAAATGATTCCTAAAAAAACTCCGGTTATTTTTAAGCCGGCTAAAGGAATAAACAACAGACTTGCAGCTAAAGAACCTAAGCAGCCCCCCAATAAATCAGCAGAATAGATAGGAGAGACAATTAGTTTTTGTTCATTCACTTTGTAAAAACTTGCATAAGCAAAAACTCCCGACACAAAAATCCCCGTAATAGCTAAAAATGCAGAAATACTAAAAAGTCCTAAATTTATTTTGCCTAATATGAAAATGAAAAATATATTGAATAATCCAAAAGCTAGAAATAAAGATGTACCAATCCATCGATTAACTTGAAGTTTGTCATTTTGAATATATGCTAGTTTGTTAATTGCTGTTGTACCTAATACAAGTCCGGCCATAAAAGCTGTTAATAAAATGCCGATATCCTGAAAAAGAATTCCGCTTGTTACCTGGTAATGCAGAATTAAAATTGTTTCAAACACCATCCCTAAAAACCCTGCGATAAATACTATCATTATCCTTCTTATTTTTAATAAGAATCTTGCAAGAAGAAAAATCATTATAGTTAAAACTAAAAGCGCAGAAAAAATAAAAGGATTTGTTTTCGGTGTTAAACTAAAAAAAGAAAAATTAATTGAATTAATCTCGGGAAAAAATTTAGACAGCCACATTGCAGCAGCATATTGATAACATGAAGGTCGTAAATCTGAATTTTCCGGTACTATACTCTTTGAAAGGATATTTTCAATTTCAATTTTTCTATCATTGGTATAAATGTATTTTACATATTGCGGAGTAATTAATTTTGTATCCAAGTTTCTTGTAATTAATCTATCGGCTAAAAAATTTTCATTGTTTGAAAGCGGGGAATTAGAAGAGATAAATATATTTGTAACTCCCGGTAAAGCAACAATAGATTTAAAAACAGATTTTAATGCTGTGTAAATACTAGCATTTCTAAAAGTGAGCGGAGGTGCCCATAAATTTTCTGATGAGCGGAGCTTGAAGGATAAAATACCGTCTTTATTTAAATGTTCGGAACATAATTCAAAAAATTCTTTCGTATAAAATCTATTTGTTTGTCCTGAAGTTGGTTCCGGCATACCTAATATTATTGCATCATAATTAGAAGATTTTGTTATATATCTTCTTGGATCATCGATAATGATTTTTAAAATATTCTTGTTAGAAAAAGAAGGCAAGTGCTTTTGAAGCATTTTTATTAAGTCTCTGTCAAATTCTACATAATCAATTTTTTGAAGATTGTATTTGTTTAATTCTTGAATTATTCCTTCATACCCTCCACCTAGTACCAAAACAGTTTTTGGCTTTTCGTGCTGAAGAAGACTTAGGTGAACAAATTCTTCTGCAGATGTACTTTCTGTTTCATAGGAAAGAGCATCATTTTCAAAAACAGATATTTGATTCCCCGAAAAAGTAATTGAAACTCTCCCGTAAGGAGTATCTTTTGTTTCCACTAAATTCGGATGATTTATCTCTGTCAATTTTTTATCAATTGACGAAGAAAATATTAAGAGGGGAATTGTTAATATTAAGAGAATCCAATTGATGGCTTTATAAAATTTCCTTTTTACTTTGAGTGAATAAATTGTTGCCAGACTTAAGGCAATAAAGCTGCAAATAACAGCTATAGCAAAGTTTTGAATCCCAAACATTAACATTAAGGTCGATGCCAAACCACCGATTACTCCGCCTAAACTTTCAACAGCATAAGCTTTAGCAAGAGTCTTTTTCGCTTCAACATATATTTTTGCAGCCCACTGAAACATCAATCCCAAAAGAAAACTTATTGGTAATAATGAAACGGCTAAAACAATAATTTGAATTTCAAAAGGGAGAAAAACTCCTGGAACATTACCGGACAAAAATCTAAGCGAGCGCAAAAATAAGAAATCTAATAGTAAAAGAATTCCCCAAAGAAATGCTAAAAAGCTAACTTGAGCTTTTGTTGGAGTAAAAGACCTTCTACCTATTATTGCTCCAATTGAAGTGCCTAACAGCCAGAATCCGAAAGAAAGAATATAAATTAGCTCTATACCGTAAAAGGAAACGCTTAATTCCCTAAGAATTATAACTTGTCCTAGTATTGAAATTAACCCGATTATTAAAAGGTAAAAGGACACATTTTTTCTTCTTATTTAAATTCAGATTCTTCAAAAATTTTTGCTTGAAAAGTTGACAGTTCTGCATCATGCCAGCTTCCGGGAGGCAAGCCTGCCTTTCGGCATAGATTATCTAGAAACTCAATTTTATTCCAACCCATTTCTGTTGCGACCTGAGGAAGAAAAACTGCTTTCCTACCGTTTCTTACCAGCACAACTCCATCTCTTCCAAGAACTATTTCATCAATACTTTCTATTTGTTTGGAAGGTGTAAGCACAGATATTTCAATTTCAAGTTCAGACAGTTCATCAGTTGTTACCGGCATAAACCTTCTGTCGCTGAATGCAGATTCTAAAGCCATTGTGCTGACAACTTTATATAAAGGCATATCCTCTTGCATATATCCAATGCATCCGCGCAGTTCACCGTGTTTTCTTAATGTTACAAATGCGCCTAATTTTTTTTGAAGCACCGGATCAGCACTTTCACTTTGAGTGACTTTTTTAGAGTTTAAATATTGAGTAATGCTTTCCCTCGCAAAAGAAAGTAAATCCTTCTTTTGTGAATCATTTAAATCGAACTCTTTTTCTTTTTTCATTTTATCATTTTTATTTATTGAAAAAGTAACAGCCCCATATCCTACGACGCGATCTTTTCCGGCCATGGGATTATCTCCGGAATTTGAATAATTTATTATTGTACATGTGTCTGCACCTAATTCTTTTGCAGCAGTCATTGCTGAAATAATTGGGCCTTCTCCGCATGCACAAGTTAATAGATTTTGTGTACCCTTCATCATTTGGCTGTTTATAATTTTTACAAAATATTCTTGATCCATTTTACCTATAGCATCTAAAGTTTGGTGATCAACATCTTCGGCATCTTTATAATCAGGATAATGGGAAAGATCAGAACTTGCAACAATCAACGAATTTTTATTTTTTAAGACTCCAGCTAATGCTTTGCCGAAATTAACACACAAATTAAAGTCAGATGATCCGACAACAATCGGTAGTATTTTAGTATCCGGGAAAAGATATTGAATGAACGGAAGCTGAACTTCAATTGAATGTTCTTTAGCATGTACTGCCGGATTAAACACGCAATCTTTATCTGAATTTAATAATTCACCGGCAGTTTTTTCATCTATTTTAGCTAGACCCAAAGGTGTCTGAAAACCTTGCCGCGGATAAACAGAAATTTTATTAAAATTTGCCGTTGTATGATTTGTTCCTAAAATTACTATCAAATCGTATTTATAATTTTTTGCCTGGATATAAGCGTCTGCTGCCGTTTGACCGGAAAATATATATCCGGCATGAGGTGCAATAATGGCCAAAGGCTTTCCAACATTTTTGCTCACTGCATGATTGAAAAATTCTTTAAGAGATGATAATAATTCGGAAGAGTCTGCAGGATAAAATTGTCCGGCAAAAACCGGGTTTCTTACTTTCACATCCGGATATTGTGCATTGCATTGCACGTTTCCATTAATAGTTAAACTTGTCATGATAATTAAAAAATTAAATTTGTTAATTGATTTTGTTTTTAATCTATATAAATATTTTATTAAAATAATTTTTTTCATAAAATACTCAAGTATTAATTCCAAACCCCTGCAATTGGGAATTTGCAGTACTCACATTTCCCGTTATTTATGTGATTTTCAAGAACAAAAAAAGATGTCCGCTTAATAATTACTTTTTTGCATGATGGACAAAACGTATTATTTCCTTCATGTCCGGGAACATTGCCTATGTAAGCATAATGTATTCCATAATTCATTGCAATATCTCTTGCCTCCTCTAACTTAGAAATTGGTGTCGGAGGCAGATTTAGTAATTTATAATCCGGATGAAATCGTGTAAAATGAATTGGGACATCAAAACCTACTTCATCAGCAATCCATTTTGCCAAATCGGTGAGCATTTCCTTCGAATCATTTAAAGTCGGTACAACCAAATTAACTATCTCAAGATGTACTTTTGTTTTTGAGATTTGCTTAATACTCCTTAATACCGGATTAAGTTCGGCGTTACAAACTTTTTTATAAAAATCTTCACTATATCCTTTCAAATCAATTTTAATTGCGCTTAGAACTTCGCACATATCACTAAGCGGTTCGCTGTTCATAAAGCCGCAGCTTACCAAAACGCTTCTTATATCTTTTTCTTCGGCATATTTTGCTATATCAATTAAATATTCCGTAAAGACGGTCGGTTCATTGTAAGTAAATGCAATTACAGGGACATTCTTTTTATATGAAGCTTCTGCAATATTTTGAGGAGGTATAAACTCAGTAGAAAAATCCTCAGGCTTGGCTTGAGAAATTTCCCAATTCTGGCAGAATTTGCAAGAAAGGGGACAGCCTGCTGTTGCTAAGGAGAAAGCTTCAGCCCCCGGAAGAAAATGATAAAATGGTTTTTTCTCAATAGGATCAATATGAATTGAAACAGGATGGCCGTACACTAAGCTTCTTAATTTGCCGTTGACATTTATCCGCGCTCTGCATTTTCCTTTTTCACCTTCTTTTATTATACATCCTTGCGCGCACAACATGCACTTTACAATTTCTTCGCTGTGCTTGTACGGTTTGTCTAAATCGGTATCACTGCTTGAATGACAATTTAAACAATTTACATTTTTTGTAGAAGTTGAAATCCAATAGCGGGCTAAAGGAGCATTTTGCAAAAGACCTTCGTCTACCAATCCGTCAATAAATGAAGGAACTTTTGTTGAATTTAAGGATTTAAAAATATGAGGATTTGAAAGAGCTATACCTGTTCCGCCTAAAAAAATTCCTAGCTGAGCAGTTCTTTTTATAAAATTTCTTCGGGATAAATTTTGTCTGTCCATTTTAATAAAAGAGAATTAATCTTTTATGAAAATAATTTAACAAAGTAATTGAGTAAATAACTTTAAACCCGAAATATGTTATTCTAAGATTTCCCCGTACAAATTTGGAATGAATATATAAATATTTATTAGAATAATTTCTTTAGTACTTTGAAAAGTACTAAATAATCAAATAAATTATTAAATACCTCCAATAATATTTAAAATGGGTTGGACAATGTCAAGGGAGATATAAACAATTAAATATTCTAAACTTGATCTTTACAAAGTAGTATTTTGTTATTAAATAGCCGGTAAATCAAATATAGAGAGTTAGGCATAAATTTGTTATTTTTAACATTAAGTTAAAAGGACAATTTATGAATGATTTATTAAAGAGAATAACTTTTAATCCCGAACAATGCGGCGGACGGCCGTGTATAAGAGGTATGCGAATAAGGGTATCCGATATTCTGGGACTTTATTCTTCCGGATTGTCTTCAGATGAAATACTTAAGGAAATGCCCGATCTGGAAGCAGATGATTTAAAAGCTGCGCTTCTATATGCAAGCCGTAAACTGGATCATCCGGTAATTGCAGCATGAAAGTTTGGCTCGATGCTCAATTGTCGCCAATGATTGCCGACTGGATAGACAAAAATTATAATGTCTCTTGCACAGCAGTGAGAGAGTTGGGATTGAGAGATGCTTCCGACATCAAAATTTTTAATGAAGCTAAGAAGGCTAATGCCGTTATAATCACAAAAGATATTGACTTCAGTATTCTCCAAGATAGGTTGGGCTCGCCGCCCAAAATAATTTGGCTTACCTGCGGGAACACTTCCAATAAAAAATTAAGAGAAATCTTTACGGCTAATCTACAAAAAGCTTTTGATTTACTTACCGGCGGCGAAGAATTAGTTGAAATTAATAATAATTAATATCGTTGTATGTACAATACTTTGGTGAATGAAAATCAGAAAGCGGGAAATTATAAAGGCAAGTAACAACATGAGCTATTTTGACATCCTCATTGGAAGAATAAATACTCTGTAAAAACTTTTTAGTTATTCAAATTCGAAATTTTAAAGATAAACCTTGGTTACAGTGACTCTGACACTACATGGACTGATACAAGTTACACAAACTCCAGTGGCAATTTTGTAACAAACAATGGTTATTCTTTTGACAGGAAATTTTACGGGAGTCTTTACTCTGGTGGTTTTGTTAAGATTGAATCAGATAGCACACCTCAGAAAATAACTATTGAAAACATTACAGGAATAAAAGACAAAACTCCAAGCAAGCTTGAATTCAAGCTTGACCAGAATTATCCCAATCCATTCAATCTGACGACGACGATAAGATATGAAGTGCCTAAAACAAGTTTTGTTACAATAAAAGTTTTTAACATTATAGGTAAAGAAATTGCAGCTTTAGTAAATGGTAATAAGAAATCCGGTGATTACAGTGTTAAATTTAATGCGATTAATCTTTCCAGCGGTATTTATTTTTATAGAATGCAAGCTGGGAGTTTTGTTGAAACTAAGAAACTAATTTTAATTAAATAAATCTTTAGGTTTTAAGCTAAAAAATTTTGTTTAGTCTTTCAGCGGTTCTCTATCTGACAGGGCGTTTAATAATCCGCCGACCAAAAGCGTAGCAAGCACCCCAATTAAAGTGAACCAAGTCCATGCAACAAGTTTAAGAGAAATAACTGTAATCATTATAAATATACCTGCAACAAATCCTGCAAGCGCATCTTCCTGTCTTGCTTTTTTAACTAATATTCCGAGTAAAAAGGTTCCAAGCAATCCGCCGTAAGTGAACGAAGCAATACTTAATGCGAGTTCTACAACTGCCTGTGAAGTATTCATAAAAAATATAGCAGCACCTACGAGTAGAATTGCCCACATAATTGTAAATAAACGGGATATCATTAATTGTTTTTTATCGTCGCCGACTTTTCCGAAAAAAGGAACATATAAATCCATCATGGTTGAAGAGGCAAGTGAACTCATTGATCCTGCTAATGTAGAAAGTGCTGCGGCAAATAAGCCGGCAATTATAATTCCGGTTACACCTGGCGGCAAAACATCAATAATAAAGCGGGGGAATACGGTATCCGATCTTACATTCATTACTCCGTAATATGCATAAAGCATAACTCCGACAACTAAAAATATTGCAAACTGAATTATTACAATAATTCCGCTTCCAATAATTGCTTTCTGACTATCCTTTAATGTCTTTGTTGTAAGAAGTCTCTGAACAATTAATTGATCCGTACCGTGGGATGCCATTGATAGGAATGCTCCTCCTACTATTCCACCAATAATTGTGTAAGGCTGACTAAAGAAGCCCGAAATCCCGTTTTTGAATCCCCAATTAAAAATTTCAAATTTATTTGATGAAGCAGCCGCAGCTGCAACAGAATGCCATCCGTCAGGTAAAAGGTGAAGTAAAAATATTCCGGCTAAAATAGCGCCGCCCAGGTATGTGAACATTTGAATAACATCAACCCAGATTACTCCTTTAACTCCGCCTGTGTATGTATAAACTAGAGCAACAAACGCCATTATCAATATTGCTTCCGGGTAAGAAATATTAAGCATCAACTTTAAAGGAATAGCTGTAGCAAATAATCTTACACCATCGGCTGCAACGCGCGTAAATAAAAACACGATCGATGCCAATGATCTTGTTTTCCCGCCGAATCTGTTTTCCAAGAAAGTGTACGCTGTTTTAAGATTACCTTTACTATAGGCGGGTAGAAATAAAACCGCTACAATTATTCTTCCGATTAAATAACCAAAAGTTACTTGAAGAAAATTTAAATTGGTTAGATATGCTAGTCCCGGAATGGAGATGAAAGTTAAGGTGCTCGTTTCGGCCGCGACAATTGAAAAGCAGACAGCCCACCACGGAACGACTTTAGAGCCGAGGAAATAATCTTTTACTGATTTTTGCTTTCCTCCGGAAATCATACCGAAGATAGCAATGCCTACAAGGTAAGCAACAATTATTATATAATCTAAAATATTACCTTTCAAAAATTCTGCCTATCATTTTTTCAACTCTTCAAAGGCTTGATCTACTGTATCGCATACAGGCAGAACACGGTCGAGCTGAGTTATTCTTATTAAGGAGTGAACTTTTTCCGAAGGAGCAGCAAGCCTCATACTGCCTTCCGACGATTGAAGAATTCTATTGGCAACAAGTAAAGCACTTAAACCGGAGCTGTCGCATGTTTCAACTTCACTTAAATCAACAATAAACTTGTTGATGCCTTCCACTTTTAATAGTATAGTAAACTCCCCTTTAACGAGACCGGAAATGTTTGTATCCAGCCGTTTTTCATTTAATTTAAATATAGTTATGTCCCCGACTCTCTTGGTCTCAAAGTTCATAAAAGTCCTTTAAAACATTTGCAGGCAATTTAAGAAATTTTTGTAAAAGATTTCAGGATTATCATCTGAATTTGCTATTTGAAGATTATAATATCTGTCGGAATTCCTTTTTCTAAATCCGATTCTTACCTGAGACTGCACAAGATTTGCAGCAAGACTATTAAATAAATTCTCTTCCTTACTCAAGTCCAGCACGGCACTAAACTGATATTCTTTTAATTTTTCTTCAAATTTTTTGTTGGGTAAATCTAATTTTGATAAATCAGCAATACCGTAATCAATAATTCCTTGTCTAAACTTTAAAGGTAAAGTATTAACTCTGTAATCATGAGTTATTAAAGTTACCATTTTCCCACTGTCAATCAGAGCTTTTATTACATTTACAGCATAATAAAAGTGACTTTCGTTTTCGGGCATGAGAACTAGAAACTGATGTGTATTTTTGTAAAGATCTTTAAATGATTGCTGCCCCATACGAAGATGTTTTAATTTTCGATTAACAATTATATGAACTATTCTATTTTTAATTGAGCTAAACATAAGAATTTTATTTATTCTAAATAATTAAGGAATTCTTCCTCGCTTAATATTTTTATTCCTAAAGATTTTGCTTTATCAAGTTTTGAACCAGCGCTTTCCCCGGTTAAAACATAATCAGTTTTTTTACTTACACTGGAAGTAACTTTGCCTCCGAGAGCAATAATTTTTTCGCTTGCTTCCTCCCTTGAAAATTTTGAAAGTGATCCTGTCAATACAAAAGTTTTATCTGTGAAAAACGAAGCTGTTTCTTTCTTCTTTTGAGATTTGAAATTGAGTCCGTGCTCTTTAAGTTTTAATATGACGTTTAAATTCTCTTTGTTTGCAAAGAATTTTTTAACACTGCTGCTTATGCTTGGTCCAATTTCATGAATATCAGAAATTTCTTCTTCGGATGCCTTAATCAAATTATCAATAGTGTTAAAATGATCTGTCAGTTTTCTAGCAGCGCCAGCACCAACGTAGCGGATACCCAAAGCGAATAAGACTTTGGAAAAGGGCTGTTTCTTACTTTCTTCTATTGCATCAAGAAGATTGTCAACGCTTTTTTCTCCTAATCGTTCAATAGAAATTAAATCATCTCTTCTTTGTTTGAGGTCATAAATATCTGAATAAGTTTTTAAAAAACCTTTTTCCACAAAAAGATCAATCAGCGCTTCGCCTAATCCTTCAATATCCATTGCTCCTCGCGCTGCAAAATGTTCCAGCCTTCCTTTAATTTGAGCAGGACATTCTGCGTTTTCACAATAATAAGCAACTTCATTTTCCGGATTGAAGAGCTGTGTACCGCATACAGGGCATTTGGTAGGAGGTGAAGTAATCTTACTATTTTTCTTCCTCTCATTTAATACAACTGCAACAACTTTAGGAATTACGTCTCCGCCTTTTTCAATGATAACCTTATCTCCCTCTCTAATATCTTTCCTTCTTATTTCATCTATATTATGCAGTGTTGCCCTGCTTATAGTTGAACCGGATAAAAAAACCGGATCGAGTTCTGCTACAGGAGTTACTGTACCTGTGCGGCCTACCTGCCAGGTTATTTTATGTATTATTGTAAAAGCCTGCTTTGCTTTAAATTTAAAAGCAACTGCCCATCGCGGCGATTTTGCAATACTACCAAGTATTTTTTGCTGTCTAATTGAATTAACTTTAATTACCGCGCCGTCTATTTCGTATTCTAACGAATCTCTTTTTTCTTCAAGTTTATGGCAAGCATTCAAGACTTCGTTAATATTCTTACAAAGTTTATACTCGCGGTTTACATTGAAGCCAAGCATTTTTAAAATTTGCAGATTTTCAGACTGTGTTTCAAATTCTTCTTCGGTACTAACCAGCATATAAAGAAAAATATTTAATGGCCGTTTCGCAACAATCTTGGGGTCCTGCATTTTTAAAGTACCGGCAGACGAATTTCTTGGGTTGGCAAATAGTTTTTCACCTTGGTTTTCTCTTTCATTATTAAGTTTCTGAAAATCCTTAATCTTCATGAAAATTTCGCCGCGGGCTTCAAAATCGTTTAGCTTATATTTTGTTGAATTGAGTTTCTTCAGTTTTAACGGAACTGATTTGATTGTTTTTGCATTAACGGTTATTTCTTCACCTGTGGTACCGTCACCTCTTGTAGCAGCAGTTTTCAAATATCCATCAACGTAATTTAAACTCACCGAAGCTCCGTCAATCTTTGGTTCAACTACATATTCAATGGTTTCATTATTCGGCAGCAGGTTTTTTATTCTTTTATCAAAATCGAAAAGCTCTTCTTCGTTGTAGGTGTTGGCGAGACTTAACATTGGAACCTTATGTATGATAGGATTAAAATCTTTTGTTAAATCTTTTCCTACTCTTTGCGTGGGAGAATCCGGTGTAATTAATTGGGGATTTTCTTTTTCAAGCTTTTCAAGTTCTTTAATTAATTCATCATATTCTTTATCGCTTACAGATGGTTCAGCAAGGACATAATATTTATAATCATGTTCTCTGATTAGTTCTCTTAACTGTTCGATTTTTTTTTCTAATTTATTTGCCATTTACTGTTGTAAAAGGGTTGGAGGGTTTTCCAAATACTTTAAGCCTGAACTGTCTATAAATATATATTTAACCTGCTTATTTTTACCTTCGAAATTTAACTGTTTATTATTTAAAAAGAACTTCATTGCTCCGGCATTCCCTACAATTAAGTTAAAACTGTTTTTTGCCTTAAGAATTTTTTCTGAATTCGGGAAAAAGGTATACTCGTCAACTTTTGATCCGTCTAATAAAATTTTTACCCAGGAAGTATCTGAAGTTTGAACCCGCAGGGTTAGACTATCTGAAGTTACAGCTTGTTCCGTGCTGGCAGCCTGCGGCTTTTTTGTTTCTTCAACATAGCGCTGAGTATTTTCTTTCCTAACTTCATTATAAGGTTTTTCAGTAACAATTATTTCGGAGCTGCCTTTTATAAATGCAAAATATATTACAAGCAAAATTACAACTGCACCGCCGATTAAAATCGCAAGTCTTATTTTTTGTTTGGCGGCATTATAAGGCTGCGGGCTTTTTTTATTTTCGGCCGGTTCTGCAAATTCATAAGCCGGGGGTTTAGGAACTTCTTCTTCTGCAGGCTTAACTTCTTCCAATTCAATTTTGGGCTTTTTTATTTCTTCTTCTACATTCCCATTCTCATCGTATGGCTTATTTTTTTTTGCAGCTTCAAATTTTTTAAAAGTAACTTCTACATCTAAACCGACAAGCCTTGCATATTCCTTAATGAAAGCTTTTATATATAAGTCTGGTAAAAAATTAAAATTACCATTCTCCATATATTCAAGAAACTTTAAATCAATTCTTGTCTTAGCTGCAATTTGCTGCAGAGTTAGTTGGCTTTTAGCCCGAGCTTCTTTTAATTCTTCTGCAAATTTATTTAACATTATTCCATTCTGATTAGTTTATTTTATAAAATTAATTTTTTATTTAACAATATAAATAATCAGCAATATTATTATTGAATTTTAATGAGCTTTGCAGCGAAAGCACCATCCATATGATGAACATGCGGCAAAGTTTGAACACAGCCATTTTCATCAACAAGTTCCGGAGGAAAAATTTCACCCGCATTTTGGAGTTTAAATTCCGGATGATTACTAAGAAATTTTTTCACAATTTCACCATTCTCCTCTGGCTCAATTGAGCAAGTACTGTAAACAACAATTCCTTCTGATTTTATCAGCGTGGATGCCTTTTCTAATAAACTGTATTGAAGCTCATTAATTCTCTTTAAATCTAATAAATCTTTTTTCCATTTGATATCAGGTTTTTTAGAAAGAGTTCCGGAACCTAAACACGGAACGTCGGCTAAAATTCTATCGAATTTGTCGCCCTCATATTCAAGTGCATTTACCTCTTTAGTTCTTACACAATGAATTCCTAGTCTCTCCATATTTTTCCGCATAATTTTTAACCGGCTTTCATACCTGTCAAGTGCAACTATTTCGCCTTTGTCCTGAATTAATCCGGCGATATATGCCGTTTTACCGCCAGGTGCTGCACATAAATCTAATATTTTCATGCCTGGTTTTGCTTCAAGCATCCGGCATGCTAGTCCGGCACTTTCATCTTGAACATAGAAATAACCCTGTGCGAAATATTCCCAAGCAGTAATATTTGTAAGATTTTGAAGCTGGAAAAATTCTGATAAATATTTACCGAGATTAAACTTTAGATTTACAGAATTTAAAAGTTCATTAAATTCCTGGGGATTTGTTTTAAGCGCATTAATTTTTAAAGTTAAATATGGCTTTTCATTATTAGCGGCTAACAGTTCTTCTGTCCCTTTGCGGCCGAATCTTGCTAAATATCTTTTTACCATCCACGATGGGTGAGAGTAATATGCACAAAGATAGCCGGGCAGATCTTCCTCTGGGTCGGGGTATCTTATCCCTGCTTTATTTCTTATAATATTTCTTAAAATAGCATTTGTAAGATCGGCAGGTTTTTGTCCTTGTAATTTTTTTACAAATTCTACTGCCTCATTAACTACTGCATGATCCGGAACTCTATCGAGAAACAATATCTGGTAAAGTGCAACTCTAAGACCATTTTTTAAATTGGGAATGGCCTTAGAAAACTGTCCTTTATAAAAGCCGTTCAGAATCCAGTCCAATCTGCCCATCCACCTAATTACGCCATGGACAATCTCATACAGAAGTGCTTTATCTTGTCCGTTTAATTCCGTATTTCTCATTTCATTATCGAGCAGCTTTTCAAGATATGCATCAGTCCGTTCAACTCTATTAAGAATTTTAACAGCTAACCCTCTTACGCCTTCATATAAATTTTGTATTGTATGTTCTTCTAATTGTGTCATAATATCAATAAGGGTAGCCCCGCTTTCTCCTTTCTTTCTTAGTTAAATCAAAAATTTTTCTGAATAATTTTTCTTCAGATTCGTGCATATCTTTATTTCTTCTCTGCATTACTCTTTTTGCAGTTTCAATACTTCTTTCGATATCGTAAGTTGTAACCGCGTCACTTCCGCCCCAGGAAAAAGACGGTATATATTTACCGGGAAACCCTGCTCCAAAAATATTACAAGAATACCCAACAGTTGTTCCAGTATTGAACATTGTATTAATTGCTGTTTTAG
>Ga0102950_1000210_pt1 | contig 15242 bp, 10 predicted proteins | sample SalPon2A_B_D2_MG_FD_78505 | JGI IMG/M metagenome (GOLD analysis project Ga0102950, IMG submission 78505) | Soil microbial communities from South San Francisco under conditions of wetland restoration - Salt Pond MetaG R2A_B_D2_MG | ecosystem: Environmental > Terrestrial > Soil > Wetlands | place...
CCCTGTACGGTGTCCTCGCTTCCATAATCGGCACCAATCCTCTTCCGGGAGTAATTTTTTCCATCCTGCTGGTCGCAATGATGGCTTTCCTTACAGTGAACCTGAATAATTCTCTTTTCTTTATTAACCAGAGAACATTTTTACCTGCCCTGATTTATATTCTCCTGAGCGGGCTTTTTCCTGATTACCAGGTAATGAATCCTGCAATATTCTCTGCTATGTTTCTGATGCTGGCGATAAGACGTATTATGGATTCATACAGGATACAGGGGATCTCATACAGTTTTTTCGACGCCGGACTGCTTATCAGTACCGGAAGCCTTTTTTATGCGAATATTATTTGGTTCGGTATCCTTATTATTATTGGCATTGCATTGTTGAGAATGAGTAACCTGAAGGAAATACTTATTGCGATAATTGGGTTACTGACCCCATATGCTCTTACATTCGGAATCTATTATTTAGCAGGAAAGGATCTAAACGACCTTGTAGCCGTTATCAGATACAATCTTTTTGTTAAGCAGTCAGTGTATGTCTTTTCAAGGTTCTCTGTTGCAGCTATTGTGGTTATCTGCCTTGTAACGGCAGTAAGTATAGCTACTTTGTTTATGGAAATGAATAAGAAAAAAATACAATCAAGGAAGACATTCTCTTTGTTGATATGGTTGTTTATTATTTCACTGGCTGTTTATTTTATTTTTTCATCCGTATCAGTTGAGATATTATGGATAACATCAATCCCGCTAAGCTATTTCATAGCTCATTACCTTATTTTCTCAAAGAGCCGGATTATCCCTGAAATAGTGCTTACCCTGTTATTCCTTATGATATTTCTTGTTCAGGCTGTGAATTTCAGGTAAACGGAGGCTACCTTATCATCGATACCACACCCACCCCTGCTCCCTGGTGGCCGTCGTAAAAATCAAAGTACAGATTGTATATACCGCTTTTATTGCAAACAAAGTCGACAAACGGATATGTTTTGCCATTAGTATCATATGATGAAAGTACTGTTCTGTTAGAATTATCCTTTATTGTGAGGATCAGCTTACCTCCCGATCCCTGGGAGTTACAGAGAGAGAACCTGTATTTAGTGTTTTTCCAGAGAGAGATACTTGCCTTATATCTTAATACTGTCTTATTATTTGCACTCTTCCCCAATTCGATACGGAAATCTTTTAAAAACTTGGCATTGGATCCTGCGCTTAATGCACATTCACTACGCAGATCGTCAGTTACCTGACCGTATGACATTATGCCTGCCGTAAGTAAAACCGTAAGAGTTAATAAGAACTTATTCATACTATTTATTTAAAATAAGCTTGTCTCTGATTGATTTTGTTATCTCAACTATCCCGTTGAGCTGTTCCTTTGTCATTCCAACATTACTTGTCTCTGTCTGGGTCACCACAAGTCCGCCGTTCTTTTCTTTACTTACCGGTTCTCCCTGTGTATATGTTATTCTTATGTCCCTGTACCTGTCTTTAATATTCTGCAGGTCATTGCACAGACTGGTATATTCAGGATCGTGATTGCAATAGGGATTAATAAGCATCAGGAGATCATTAAGAATTATCTTCTGTTCTCCTATCCTGTCACTGAGCTTTTTGTCGGGATAAAGTTTAACTACCTGGGTGGCAAGATACTGCCCTTCGAGCCATACGCCTATGATCATGAGCGCAGACAATTGTCCGCGGTTATTATCCCTAAGGTAAGTGTCTATTTTACTATATGAGTCAATAGATAAGAACAGGAGAGAGTCGAGGTTGGATTTATTTTGAGACAGTCTTTTTATTGTCTCAAAATCGAAAAACTGACCAACATTTATGTCATCGGCAAGTTTCCTTATTGATGTGAGAACGTCGAGTGACGATCCTGTCCTTTCATAAATGTTCAGGTATCCCAGATCGGCACCAAGAATCCCCAGTTTGAGAGCTTTGTCAAAACTGGTACTCTGCTTGTTGGCATCTATCGAACCGGCAAGGTATTCCTGGTTGAAAGGTACATTGAGAGTCTGAAGCAGGTTTGCTATCTCTACCGGGGAAGTTATGTTTTTTGAAATATCGGCTATCGCTTCCGGGCTTAGCTTTTCAGCTTCAGAGACCGGAACCGAATCTGCCTCCGGAAATACAAACTCGTTTTCTTTTGTCGATGAGTTACGACAGGCGAAACACAGAGCGACAATTAGTGTTATGAAGATTACCTTTCCTTTCATCCAGGTATTGCTTAGGTTGAAACAAAAATACAAAAAAACAGGTTAACAATATATTAATTCTTCTTTTTAGAGAATTTTATATTATCAATTATATATATCACTTTACCTAATAAATCAAAATAAAGCACGAAATACAGGACTATCGTACTTAAAAAAACAAGGGCAATATCAAAGAAAAATGTATCGGCTTTGATACCGAAAATATATTTTGAAGGAGCATAAAAGTGAGTCCGGAAATCAAAGAATCCTTCTTTTTCCGGATCAAGATAGATAGGGTCTATATTCTGGACAAGAAAATTATTATAAACAAGTATCTTTTTCCTCTCATATGGTTTAGTTACAATTTCCTCCAGCTTGTAGTTATAATATTCATTTTCCAGTTTCCTTAACAGAAGATCATTTGCATAATAAAACTTGTCTTTAATATCTGTTGCTTCTGATGAGAGTCTGTTAAAGAAAAGATCTGCCCTGTTAAGATATGCTGATAATGAATCATATGTGTCGGGATTAAACCTGCCGGATGTAAGGTCATTAATGTAAGCGAACCGGAGTACAGGGTATTCTGCTGACAGTTTGCCAAGTTCATTTTTAAGTAAGGGCAGTTTGGTATACCGGACTTTTCCGGGGTTTGTTTTTACAATGTCATCAGACTTATCCGGTATGGGATTTCTCCTGTATTCAAAGAGACTTGTCTCCAGTGCATCCCGAAGAGCTCTGAGTCTGTACACTTTATTGAATTCGGCTTCATTTATTTTCTTTTCCAGGTCGAAGAAGGTATCACCCGCCTTATCGTACCTGACCTGGCTGTACCTGTTATCCTTGAACTGTGATACCATAAGTGCTTCATAAGTCCACCTTGTTGGCATAAGTTCCGCTATCAGCGGCACTTTGTTTACATTGCCTATTTCCCTGTTAAGCTTATCGAATGGAAACATTGCACCGCTGAGTACCATCATCGGAATTATAAGAAGGGGTATAATGATATAAATTGTTATGGCAGAATTGAATGAGGCTGAGATATTAAGGCCTATCATATTGGCACAAAAGGCTGTGGCAAACAAGGCCAGCCAGTAGTGGAAATACATCCCTTTGATGCCAAGGATCGGGTTTGCTATTATTATAAAAAGAAATGACTGCAGGGATGATATAATAATAAGGATGCTGACCTTGGAAAGGAGATAACTTGATCTGCTGAGATTGAGGAAATGCTCCCTCCTGAGGATTTTCCTGTCGCGGAATATCTCTTCTGCACTTATTGTAAGCCCCAGGAAAAGTGCAACAATAATGCTCATGAAGATATAAATGGGGATATTCTCATTCTCTGAAAAAATATAAATATTTGAATCGGGGTCGGGAATATAGCGGATCAGGAATGAAAGAACAAATCCCAGCACCGGCGCTTCAAGTAAGGTGAGAAGGACATATTGCCTGTTTGAGATCTTGCTTTTAATATCCCTGGCCAGGTAAATCAGGAACTGTTTTATTTTACCCGGCCTGTTTAGGTTCTTGTGAGGCGGTTCCGGATTGTCGGGCAGCTTTCTGAAGGGATATTTCTCATTATATTGTCTTGCCCATTCTTCCGGACTTGTCTTTCTTTTATCAGTGTATTTCCCGAATTCATCAACTACCTGTGTCTCAATTATGTTGAAAATTGTCTCAGTGTTTACATTACCACACATCGGGCATTCTCCCTGGCTGGCATTTATCTGTGAATCGAGTGTTTTAAAATAAACCACCGCATCAACAGGGTTCCCGAAATATGCCATACACCCATTCTGATCGAGTATTATCACCTTGTCGAACATCTTGAATATTTCAGATGATGGCTGGTGGATTACAGTGAAGATCAGGGTCCCTTTAAGTGTAAGATCACGGAGTATATCCATCAGGTTCTCCGAATCTCTTGAAGACAGCCCTGAAGTAGGCTCATCAATAAACATCACGGCAGGTTCCCTTATAAGCTCGAGTGCTATGTTAAGTCTCTTTCTCTGTCCGCCACTGATCACTTTGTTATAAGGGGTCCCCACCTTCAGGTCTTTCTTTTCAAGCAGACCCAGGTTTGAAAGAGTAAGCTCTACAAGGTTCTTAATTTCCTCACCGGATTTATCACGGAAACAGAGTCTTGCGGCATAATAGAGATTTTCAAATACGGTCAGTTCTTCGATGAGCAGATCATCCTGAGGCACATATCCAAAAACCCCTTCAAGCAATTCATTATCGCTGTAAATATCTATCCCGTTCACAGAAGCCGTACCGGATGTCGGCTTATGCATCCCGCTCAGGAGATTAAGAAGGGATGTCTTACCCGAACCACTTGCCCCGAGTATGCCTACAAGCTTACCTTCTTCTAAAGCAAAACTGACATCATTTACTGCCGGCTGTCCTTCACGAAATTTATAAGTAAGATGTTCTACATTAAATGAAAGTTTATGGATGATAACCCCGGACAGGAACCTGGAATTTATATCACTGTAGTAAAAAGGATGCCCCTGTTGTGATCTTATTGAGCTTCCTTTAGCCAGTGAATACACTACACCTGCTGTTATCGGAAGTCCGTTCAGGTAAAGCTGATCGCTTGAAATATATTTCACGAAGTACAGGTCGACACTGGCGACTCTTAGAATAATTATCCTGGTGTCGTGGTACCCGGTGTGCATTCTCCGGCAGAGCTCACATTGGTCATTATCCTTGCTGAGGACCAGGATAGCCGGATTGATCAGCTGAGCCGGTTCATCATTTTTCACAAACTGTTCTGCTGAGGCAAATTCTGTCGGTGATATTCTGAATACCTCGGCTACAGTGTTTATAATATTCATCCTCTGAACGGTGAACTGTTTGTCGGCATTGACAAGTTCATAAAGGCGTATAAGCGCAACAAATTTCTGGGCCTGGTTCAGTGTGCGATTGATCTTTTTGCATATCCCGAGTATCTGAACAGAGTCCTTAACTGAAGGCGCTGCAGAGCTAATAACGGCTGATCTCCTGATAACAGGTCCGGCATGCTTGTCGAAAAGCGCCATATATTCATCAACACTTTCACGTGAAAGCTGTTTACTGAGGAATTTCATTATATACTCACGTTCGTTGATGAGTATACCTCCGTCCTGTTTGACAATCAGGGCAAACAATTCCATCAAAGCTTTCAGGATCTCTTCACTCATATATTGGTTGCGACACTTATGTTATTCCAAAAAACCGAAGTTAAAAAAAATATGTTTTTATCTGCTATCAGACCTGACAAATTTGGATGCAATCCATCCGGGAATTATCAAAACGCCTGCAAGTAAAAAAGGATAGTAACTGATTATTCGCCAGATAAGTGCCATGGCAAGGGCAACACCGGTGGCATTTGCCTGGCTCACCGGAATCAGGTCAGACAGGTATCTGCCAAGTATCAGTTCGGCAAAGCCGCTTCCTCCCGGGGTTGGACTAACTATCATCATTATCCACATAACAAGTTGCCTTGTAAATATCAGGAGATGGTCATTAATTGTAAAGAAGGCAACAAGTATCGCATTTACAACTAGGTATCTCGAGGTCCATGTGATAAAAGTGGTGGCTGCTGCCCATCCCCAGAAGGAAAGAGTCTTTTTCCTTAGCTCCCCAGAGCTTTCAATTATATCATCCCCGGCCCTGGCAGCCCCTTCCCGCCAGCGTTTTATAACGGGAAGCCTGAAAATGCTTACAAGGATTTTCTTAATAAGGTGCGGATTTACAAAAAGACCATATCCTGAAAGAACAACCCAGGCAAGTATTATAAGGTAGCCAACAACTGCTATTATAACAAGATTATTCAACAGTGCGGTACCTGTACCTTCCATTGAGGTTATGAATATTGTTTTCCAGCCCATGACTAGGAGCAGGATCGGGAACAGAAGCACAAAATAAAGCTCATCGAGGAAGGATGTAACCAGTACAACGGCAGTGCTCCGTCCGATATTTATACCTTCCTTGTGAAGAAAGACTACAGCAAAGCCTGTGCCTCCGACAGTTGAAGGGGTAATGGCTGATGTGAATTCCCAGAGCATTGTAACCCTGAATGCCTGTAACCAGGTAATATCTCCGTCGGTCAGCACTTTTATCCTGGCCATATATCCAAGGGTCCTCAGACCTACAAAAAGAAAAGCAATTACTAACCAGAAAAGTGAAGACCATGTGAAATCAATTTCACTTAATACCCCGGCATCAATATCCCTTACTATCAGCCATCCCAGTATAGCAAGACCAAGTACTACGGGAAGAATTACCTTACCAGGCTTCAGCTTACTTACCATCTTATAATGACTGTCCTGAGTCATAGAGTTTCAGTTATGTATTTGCAGTGTTTATAAAGCAGGCACCAAAAAGCTAAAGATGAACAATTTTCCTGTTATTTGCAATTAAAGAGTTACTGCCATGAAGTAAACAGCTCCTTCCTGTAAAAGTATTTTGTGTAAATTTGAGTATAACAGTTGTAGCCTGTTTGAATAAAAAGGGTATAACCATTCAGTAAGTGAATTTAACCACCCGGCATCTATATAATACAGTTCGGCATAATAAAGTTTTTTAACAACACCGGAATAATTTATTTTGTCATTGTTAACGGAATATCCGTAGCTAACGGATCAGAGGGCAAACGATAAGCAACTTATAAATTAAGGAAAGTATGAAAAAGACCACCCTGCATGATGTTATGAATCAGCGAAAGCCTCTATCACATATAGTATTTATACTTTTTTCACTCATTGTGGCTGTGTGGTATGTGTTATCAGGCAGGGATGACTCAAATGCCGTTACTTTTATCAGCCTTTTCTTTCTTCTGTCACTACAGCTTGAAGTTTTTATATTTTTCGGGAATCTTCTCTTTGCCAGTTTCAATTTTGAAAGAAGCCCGGGCGTTGTTACCCGCATGGTGATTATACGTTTCACATTGTTTATTGCTATTTGTCTGACAGCATCATTTGTTCTTTATATGCTTACCGAATATTCAAATGCATTAATTAAGGGGAAAGACCTTTCAGAGGTTTTTCCCGCATTTTGGGAAAATACATCTTCGGATTGGTTCAAATCTACCCTTACAGGATTATCATTCGGAGCTGTAATTTTTATTGTAATACTATGGCAGGCAGCCCTGCACAGGGAACAGAAGCTTAAAGAGGAGAACCTAATCTTCCTTAATGAAACATTAAAGAACCAGGTTAATCCACATTTTTTATTCAACAGCCTTAACACTCTTTCTTCACTCATTGCCACCAGCCCTGATACAGCTGAGCAGTTTATCCAGAAACTCTCGTCGATATACAGGTATATCCTCGAGAACAGCAGAAAAGACAGGATCCTGCTTACTGAAGAACTGGAATTTATTGATAATTATTTCGGGCTTTTCAGGATAAGGGACGAAGGGAAAATATTCCTTGTTATAGATGCCGCTGATGCAGATAAATATTCTATCCTTCCGGTCTCACTCCAGATACTGGTTGAGAATGCCATAAAGCATAATATGGCTACCAGGGAAAATCCTCTGACTATATCAATTTTTACCATGGATAATAATGTTGTTGTTGAGAACAACCTGCAGACAATGGCAACTTCCATAAAATCAACCCGCATAGGTCTTAAAAACCTCGGAGAAAGAGTAAGGATCATTACCGGGCGTGACCTTGTTATTGAAGAGACTCCAACCCGGTTTATTGCAAAATTACCTTTACTGACATGAATATACTGGTTGTAGAAAATGAAATGCCTGCAGCTGATAAGCTTGTGAGGCTTCTGAAAAAGACCGATCGTTCAGTCAATATCACCGGTGTTGTGGAAACAGTGGAAGAGACTATAAATAAATTACATGACGATCTCCGGCCCGACCTTATTCTAATGGACATTCAGCTTGATGATGGTCTGTGTTTTGAAATCTTTGATACGATCAATGTAGATATTCCGGTTATTTTTACGACGGCTTATGATGAATATACTCTTAAGGCTTTCAAGGTGAACAGTATAGATTACCTTCTCAAGCCTGTCGATGAAGAATCACTGAGGACTGCTTTGGCTAAGTTCAGGAAACTATATGCCGATAATGACCATTTAAAAAGAGATTTCAGGCAAATCCTGCATGAGCTCAGGAACCAGTACCGGTCGAGATTTCTGATAAAAATTGGAGAGAAATATAAATCCGTTGCTTCTCCGGAAATCTGTTATTTCCATATTTGTGAACGGAATGTTTTTCTTAATGATATCAATGGGAAGGACTATGGACTCGATTATTCCCTTGAGCAGCTTGAAGGTATGCTTGATCCGAAGAAATTTTACAGGATCAATCGTGAGTGCATAGTTAATATTGATTTTATTTCCTATATGAATAGTTATTCTTCCAGCCGGCTGCAACTTGTAATTAAAAACAGGAAGGAAGAGGAAAAGTTTGTTGTTAGCCGCGATAAAGTGTCTGCCTTCAAGAAATGGGTCGACAGGTAGATCAATAAGCCTTATTTAAATATTCCAGGTATAGCCTGTTGGTGGCGGAGAAATTGCGCAAATAACCGGTTAATCACATGTTGGTACAGCTTTGATCACTGAAATTGGTCAGACAATCAAATTCCTTATTATTTCTTTGGTAAGCCAGTCAAAAATGATCAATTTTGACAAATAACCTGTATTATGGAACTGATTTGTTTTAGAGATGAGGAATCACAGGTTGTTTGAAATAAAATGAAAATACTTGTTTGCGAGGATAACAGGCTTGCCAGGACAACCCTTTCTTATATTCTTAAAAAAGAGGGATTTGAGCTGGAAGGTGCCGAAGATGGCAGGGAGGCATTAACTCTTTTAAGTAAGAATGTGTATGATCTTATTATAGTTGATATACATCTTCCTTTCAGAAGTGGCCTGGAACTGATACAATATGTGAGGTCAGATCTTAAACAGAAAACACCGGTTCTCGTTCTTACTGCTTTCAGCGACCCCCAGATGCAACAGCAGGCCGGAGAACTGGGTGTCAGCGGCTATATTATAAAGCCTTTTAACCCCGCCGATATAATTCTTCTGATCAAGTCTATTCTCACCGAAGGTAAATGAAAAGGTACGCTTGTCATTATTTAATCTCAATCTTATTTCTTGGCTTCTTCAGGATCGTACCTCTTATTGCCCAGGTGAATACTGATCCGGAGACAGAATTTCAGCGGATCAGGACTATAGCTTTCAGCGGCGATTATAAGACAGCTGCCACCGAGGCCAGGAAACTTGTAAATATGTACCCGTCATACGGTGATGCAAGGATATTACTGGGTCGTATCCTGGCCTGGCAGAAAGACTACAGGAATGCGGCAGCAGTTATTGATACCCTGCTCATGACAGAGCCTGGTAACCAGGATGCGCTCTCTGCACGGCGTGATATATCGTTATGGTCGAAGGATAACACCCCTGTGTCTACGGATATAAGGGCCGGTTATTTCTTTGATACTTTCAGGGAACCGTACTCTAGGTACTGGCAGGTCTTTAGTGCGGGTGCCGGACACAGGTTTAAGCCGGGTCCTGCTTCCGCTGGTATAAATATTGGTAACCTGATTGCCGGAGACTCCCAAACAATAAAAACAACTGAGATACAATTAGAGGCTGAAGCCTATCCGCATCTCTCGGATAAAAACTATGCATATATCTCATATGCTTTCAGCCCCGGCTCTTATTTTCCAAAGCACAAGGCTGCCTTCGAGTTATGGCAGGTCATGAATTCGGGATGGGCAATGTCTGCAGGATTGAATTATTACCATTTCGACAGGGATTTCTTTATAGCAAACCTGGCTGTGGAAAAATATGTGTCAAATTACTGGCTTGCCCTGAAGGGATTTGTCTATTTCAAGGATAATGGCCCTGCAACTTCTTTCTATCTGAATGCCAGGCGTTATCTTAACGATAAGGACTATATCCAGGTAACCCTGGGAACCGGAACTGCACCAGATGAGCCTTTTGATATACAGGAACATCTAATGCGTCTAAGCGCAAACAGCCTGAGGCTTGCTTATAATAAACAGCTGACTTCAAAAATTACATTACGCCTTAATGCCGGTTATTCACGTGAGGAATACAGAGCAGATACCTGGAGAAACAGGTTTGAAGGAGGGATAAACTTCACCTATGCTGTTAATATGAAATAATGAAGTACATTGTTTTTTACATATTGTTGCTTCTGGTTACTGATGCCATACCTGCATACTGCACTCCTGCCAGGCCGGCAACAACCGCGGGAAATACCTTGGATCCGGGCCTCAGGGAACAATTGTTAAAAATCATACCGGATGGCTTTATTCCTGTAAACGATCCGGGCTATGCCTTACAGCTTGGCGCCTTCAGGCTGAAATCAAACGCTGATGCCCTTCTGAAAAAACTTACAGGTCATCTTAAAAGAGAAGCTGTTATAGTTAAGGAGGATGGTTATTACAAGGTCAGGGTCCCGAGCTATGAAGACAAACCTGATACCCTTGAAAGACCTCCGTCTGCTTCAGTTCTTATTCGGTCCGATTCACTGTTAACATACTCACTGCTTAGCCGACTTTGTATAAAGCCTGATTATTTTGATAGTCATTTTTTTACAGGAGTACTTGATACAATAAAGAAATCGGCTGCATCAGCAGGAAAGATATTCTTTCTAAAAGGTGAGAGCCCGTGGCTGAAGAGAATCAATTATTTCGGGAAATCAGTATCTTTTGTCAATGTATTGATAGTGGCCATTGTCACCTCAATCACAATTATGTTCATACTTCTGTTTATAATCCTGCTTAACAGGAACAGGCTTGAAAAAGAGGAGAAACTTCAGCAGTTCCTGCTTGAGAAATACCAGAGTATGATAATTGATTACCTGTATGGAAATACAACAGCCGATGAGTTCCGGTCAATCGCATCCGACAACTACAGGCGACAGGTCCTTATTGACCAGCTGATAGACGTAAGTGTTAACCTGAAGGGCGACGCCAGTAATAAGTTGCTTACCCTTTACAAGCATCTCGGACTCGACAGGGATTCCATAGCAAGGGCCTATGATCACAGGTGGCACAAGAAGATAAAAGGTTTTCGTGAACTGGCTTTCATGGATATAAAAGATGCTAATGCTGCTATTTACAAAGCACTTAACTCGTCAAACGAAATACTCAGGATGGAAGCCCAGATAGCGCTTGTACGACTTAGTGATGATAATCCCTTTGAGTTTCTTACTCATCTTACAAGGCCTTTCTCCTTATGGGAACAGATTACACTCCATGAACTTATTATCCAGCATGATTTGCCAATACCTTCCTTCAGGGTATGGCTTCATTCAACAAACCCTACCGTGGTGATGTTCGCACTAAGGATGATAAGAGAGTTCAAACAGGAGGAATCGGAGGACAGTTTAAAGAGTGTACTCCTTCATCCAGATCCTGCAGTAAGGAAACTTGCTGTACAGGTGGCCGGTGATATGAAGATGCATTCCACTCGCGAGGTGATGAGGAGCATGTATAAGAACCAGGAATATAACATCTGCCTGGAGATAATAAGATCGCTGGGTAAAATGCCCGATCCCTCTATGATAGGTTTTCTGAAGCTTGTTATCGACAAGGAAGATGACGTACAGCTTCAGATTGAAGCTACAAAAGCAATGGAAAATATTGGGGAAGAAGGAATAAGTGCACTTGTTAAACTAATGAAATCAGAATACAAGAATTATAATATTATAATCAGGCATGTGCTTGACAGAAGGATATACTAAAGAACAATGCATTTCATTTTTGCAAATATTATTTTCATACTTACAATAATCCTTTTCGGGTCGTACCTGATACTTGGGATATTTTCCGCCATTGCACTAAGAAAGTATCTCAGGAAGAACAGCTATGTCAATTTCAATTCACTAATGTTGTCACCCCTGAGTCCTAAGATATCAATAATTGCTCCTGCTTTCAATGAAAGTAAAACTATTATAGATAATGTCCGGACTCTCCTTTCATTGTATTATAATAATTTTGAGGTGATACTTGTGAATGACGGTTCTACAGACGATACATTTGAAAAGATTAAAAATGAATATGAACTGACAAGGGTCAATTATTATTTTGATTACAGGATACCGTGCGAAAGGATAAGGGGAGTGTATAAATCAAAGAATCCGTCATTCAGCCGTCTGACAGTCATTGACAAGAACAATGGGGGTAAGGCCGACTCGCTTAATGCCGGCATCAATATTTGTAAAAGCAATCTTTTTGTTTCGGTTGATGCTGATTCAATAATTGAACCGGATTCGATCCTTAAGCTTGTCAAGCCATTCCTTGAGGAAAAGGACCGTAAGGTGATAGGCGCAGGCGGGGTAATAAGAATTGTCAACTCATGTGATGTGGAAAGTGGCCATATCCGTGAGATACATCTTCCCCGTCAGATACTGCCACGTTTGCAGGTACTTGATTATACGAGGGCCTTCCTTCTTGGAAGGATGGCATGGAGCCAGCTCGATGGACTGATGCTGATATCAGGGGCAATGGGTATCTTCGATCGTGAGACAGTTATCAAAGCCGGGGGGTACAGCATAAAAACCGTAGGGGAGGATATGGAGCTTGTACTCAGGATGAGGAGGAAGATGGCAGAGGAGAATGTGAAATATGAAGTAACATATATTCCCGATCCTCTTTGTTGGACAGAAGTGCCGTCCGATTTCAGATCGATGAGGAAACAGCGTACAAGGTGGACCCGGGGCCTTGTGGAGTCATTAAGAGCTCATCGTAAAATGTTTTTTAATCCAAAATATGGAAGGTTGGGTGTACTTGGCTATCCCTACTGGTTTTTCTTTGAATGGCTCGCCCCCCTTATAGCCTTTTCAGGATTCCTTTATACAATTTACCTTATTATCCTTCATTCTATTAACTGGCCATTTTATCTTCTGCTGTTCCTTTTTGTATATACTTTTGCCGTCTCCCTGTCGACCTGGGCCGTGCTTTTTGAAGAGGTTACCTTTCATAAATACAAGAAAAAAAGAGATGTCCTTAAGTTATTCGGAGCGGCCCTTGTGGAGCCTTTCTTCTATCCCATGCATACATATTTTGCTGTAAGGGGGAATATTGAAGCTCTCAGAGGTAAAAAAGGATGGGGATCGGCTAAAAGAAGCGGGTTTGTTAAACACAAAAAAAAACCCGGTCGCAAAGATTAGTGCTGACGTAAAAAAGAGCCGGACACTGATATACAGGCCCGGCTCTTCTAAAAATCTGCTTATTTAAAAATACAGGTAAAAATCTAATTTATTTTAACATCACCAAGTGAGTTGTTGGAATAGGTATTCTGATCAAGAACAGGATTGACTCCTGTCCCAAGCCATAATCCCCATGCTTCGGAATATGAAAAACTGCAGTTTGTAATAGAAGGTATGCCATCAGGTGTCTGCAGGCATGAAACCAGTCCCGATTGTGATGAATACCCGCCTCCGTATGAGAAATCGCAATAGTTAAGTACTGAACCATTGGCTGTGCCGTCGTCGAAGAAGATACCCTCCCACTGCCCGGGAGATTCACTTCCCACGGATGCACTTGTTGTAAAAGTGATCCTGTCTGTTGATGTACCGTTTGCCACAAGTACTCCATACTGGTTTGTGCTGTAACCCACTCTGAATGCACCCTGCTGTTCCAGTTTTATTGTTGTACCTGCCTCTATTGTAAGTTTGGCAGTTGTCGGACTCTGGACATAAATAGTACTTGTTATTACATAAGGGCATGTTTGTTTATGCCAGGTCTCATCTGCACGATCGTAATTATCACCATTCACCTTAATACCCATTGTACTTTCTATATTGTTACCCGTTCCTATTGTATGTACATTGTTGGAAAAGACACTCATTGCAAAATTATTATTATCGTGCAGGTGGTTGTTGGTGAATGAGCTGAATAATCCCTTGATGCCTGCTCTTATTCCGTAACTGTCGGAGTAGCTGACTTCGCAGTTCTCCATTGATATGGAACAGTTATCTACTACAACCATTCCTTCTGATGAACTGTAACCACCACCATATTCAATATTACAATATTTAAGGGTAGTATTGGGGCTTGTACCATTATAGAAACCGATCCGGTACCAGCTGCCCGGCGCCTTGTTTGTCCAGGCCGAAGTTATTACAATGGGTTCTGTTTCGGTACCTGCTGCAATAAGAGTAGCAGCAGAACTTGAAGAATAAGCAACCAAAATGCTTGTATTTGATTCCAGGGCAAGAGTAACTCCGGGCGATAGAGTCAGGGTTGATCCCGTTTCATTTCCAATATAAATGTCACCTTCGACAATATATTTAACACCATGATTCAACCATGTTGCGTTGTCAAGATCAAAATCACCGCTTTTGATTGCTATATCCTGTCCGGGAGCAATATCGTTGTTTGTCCCAATAGACGATACGGCATCGGGGAATACCCTTATTGAGGAGTTGTCACAATTGGCTATGCTGTTATTTGTGAATGATTCGAAATACCCGGTTCCGTCTACATTAATACCAGAGGAAGAACTGTAGCTGATGTTACAGTTTTCAATTGTTACAGAGGTAGAGCCTAAGTTGATCATCGCACTTGAGCTGCTGTATCCTCCTCCGTAACTTATCAGGCAATATGTAAGGCTGGAAGTGGTCATTGTTCCGTCATCTAAATTGATCATATCCCAGTCTCCCGGTGTCGGAACATCTGAATCAGATGTGAAAGTGATGGGCTTATCGGCTGTTCCGTCTGCTTTAAGACCGGAATTATCATAACCCTGGCCAATTATTAGTGATGTGCCTTCCTTAAATCTCACAACAGCTCCCGGTTTGATTGTAAGGACAGCTCCTTCGACATATACTGAGCTTGTTATAAGATGGATTCCTTCATCCCAAACTTCATCGGCGTCTATTACACCGGAATGTTCAGTTACTAGAGAAGCCTCCACGGTTATGCCGGAGGTCGTTGAGGCAGTATTCCCGTCTGCATCTGTTACACCCAGTACAACATCGTAGGTTCCTGCATCGGCATACACATGATCAGGATTCACATCAGTGGAATGAGTTCCATCTCCGAAATCCCAGTAATAA
>Ga0102950_1000211_pt1 | contig 15237 bp, 12 predicted proteins | sample SalPon2A_B_D2_MG_FD_78505 | JGI IMG/M metagenome (GOLD analysis project Ga0102950, IMG submission 78505) | Soil microbial communities from South San Francisco under conditions of wetland restoration - Salt Pond MetaG R2A_B_D2_MG | ecosystem: Environmental > Terrestrial > Soil > Wetlands | place...
ACTCCCGAAGGTGCACGTGATTTTGTTGTCCCTTCAAGAATGCAGCCCGGAACCTTTTATGCCTTGCCGCAATCGCCACAGACACTTAAACAGCTGCTGATGGTTGCAGGCTTCGATAAATATTTCCAGATAGTTAAGTGCTTCCGCGATGAGGATCTCAGGGCCGACAGGCAGCCTGAGTTCTCACAGATTGACTGCGAGATGTCGTTTGTCGACAGGGAAGACGTACTTAATACTTTTGAAGGACTGGCAAAATATCTTTTCAGGCAGATCAAAGGCATTGAATTCAGTGAGCCTTTTACAAGGATGCCCTACAGGGAAGCAATGGAAAAGTATGGTTCAGATAAGCCCGACCTGAGGTTCGGCATGATTTTCAATGATATTACAGATACTGTAAAGGGGCATGACTTCCCTGTTTTTGATTCAGCTGAATACGTAGGTTGCATCTGTGTTGAGGACTGTGCTGCATATACAAGGAAACAGCTTGATGAACTGATTGAATTTGTAAAGAAACCACAGGTAGGTGCCAGGGGGCTCGTATACCTGAAATACAATGAGGACGGGTCATTAAAATCATCGGTGGATAAATTTTATTCACAGGAGGACCTTAAAAAGTGGGCCGATACTACCATGGCTAAACCAGGAGACCTGCTTCTAATCCTTGCAGGTGAGAAAAAGTCAACACTGACTGCCCTCTCTGTATTAAGGCTTGAGATGGGGAACCGCCTGGGATTAAGAAAGAAAGATGTCTTCTGTCCCTTATGGGTACTGGATTTTCCACTTGTGGAGTGGGACGATGAAGAAAAAAGGTATTTTGCCATGCACCATCCATTCACGTCACCTGTTCCTGAGGATCTTCCTTTTATGGAAACAGATCCGGGCAGGGTACGTGCCAATGCCTACGACCTTGTGATCAACGGCGTTGAGATCGGCGGCGGATCAATAAGAATACATGATGCAGGTGTCCAGAAACAGATGTTTAAAGTGCTGGGATTCAGTGATAAGGAAGCATATGAACAGTTCGGGTTTCTGCTTGATGCCTTTAAATATGGTGCACCTCCCCATGGCGGTGTGGCCTTTGGCTTCGACCGGTGGGTCGCTATGTTTGGCGGACAGGACTCTATCCGCGATTTTATAGCATTCCCCAAGAATAACTCCGGGCGTGATGTTATGCTTGAAACACCGTCACAGATATCTGGAAAACAACTTGAAGAGCTTCAGATTGTTGTCAGGTGGAAAAAGAAGGAATAATACCTGCTATTCAGATTTTATTTTTGTCTTAATTAGTATCACTCCTCCGTAGGCCCTTGATCCGTAAATGGCAGCTGCAGATCCTTTGAGTACCTCAATGGATTTTACTACTGTTGGTGATATGTTTTCGATGTTGTCTGTAGGAACACCATCAACAACTATCAGAGCAGGTACATCACCGAAAAGGTCCTTAGATCCCTGTATGACAACTGTATGCCCGTTAACCCTTACTCCGGTAACTTCCCTGGCAATCATATCATAAATAGACCTGTACGATGCATATTTTTTATTTGAACCGTCGATTGAATTAATCTGGGTGGTGACGTTCTTCTTCTTCACTGTCCCATAACCAACGCCTACACCTTCTTCACCGTTGTCCTGTCCGGCATTTGCCTGTTTGTCCTGTACTGAGGAAAAGGTAATATCAATTGTGTCTCTTCCATTTATTGCTACTTCCTTAATTCCGCTGCCAAAGGTGAATACCCCTATCTTCTGGGCTGTGGGCTTAACCTTGATTTTATATTCCCCTTTAGCATTAGTCATGGAGTTGGTCTTGGCACCATCAATCATAATTATTGCATTAGATATAGGAGTGTTGTTGGCATCTGTTACGGTACCTTCAATAAATACTTTCTTATTCTTTTTGCTCTTCTGAGCAGATACTGTTGTGACACAAAGTACTGACAGCAGCATAATAAACAAAATCCTGATTTTCATGGCAAAAAAATTTATTTATCAAATTAGTGCAAATACTAAATAACCTTATATCCCGGAGCTTTCCATCAATATCATTTTCTTCAAAACTCCCTTAAATGTATTGTTCACGACATATAAAAAGACAGCAAAAATCACGCCAATAAATATTTCCGCTTGCAATTTACAGCATGTCCACTGCAAGTTATATCCTAGCGATGAAATGAGCAAATGTAAAATGTTAAATTATGTTACCGATGAGTGTTGCAGATGTAGATCTTTCAATTATAACATTTACGTATTCTCCTTTTATATGACCTGCTGCAGGAAAAACAACAACTTTATTCTGAGAAGTTCTTCCGGCAAGATTGTCATCCGACCTTTTTGAAAATCCTTCAATGAGTACTTCATGAACTCTCCCGATATCATTTTTTTTCGACCGTGCCGATAACCTGTTTTGCAGGGCTATCATTTCATTGAGTCTGGAAGCTTTTATTTCTTCAGGAACATCATCCTTGTATTTTCTTGCAGCTTTGGTGCCTGGTCGTTCACTGTACCTGAACATATATGCAAAATCAAAACCAACCCATTCCATAAGCGATAAAGATTCTTTGTGATCTTCATCTGTCTCTGTACAGAACCCGGCTATCATATCTGTTGAAAGTGCACAGTCCGGTATAATCCTTTTAACTGCTTCCACACGGTCCATATACCACTCTCTTGTATAGTCGCGGTTCATAAGTTTAAGGATCCTGCTGCTTCCGCTCTGAGCAGGAAGGTGTATGTGTTTGCAGATGTTACTGTGTTCTGCCATTGTGTGAAGAAGTTCATCGGAGATATCCTTGGGATGGGATGTTGAGAACCTTACCCTCAGTCCCTTATCGATTGCTGCCACTTTGCTGAGTAGTCCGGGAAAACCAACCGGGTTGCCTGTTTCTTTCCATTTATATGAATCAACATTCTGCCCCAGCAGGGTGACTTCCCTGTAGCCCATGCTGTAAAGCTCGTTAACCTCTCTCAATACGGATTCAGGGTTACGGCTTCTTTCTGCTCCCCTTACATATGGTACCACGCAATATGCACACATATTGTTGCAGCCTCTCATAATGGATACAAAGGACGAAACACCGTTCTTATCCATCCTTACCGGTGATATGTCAGCATAGGTCTCTTCCCGCGAAAGCAGGACATTAACTGCCTTATGGCCCGATTCCGCTTCCTCAACGAGCAATGGAAGCTGCCTGTATGCATCCGGCCCGGCAACAATGTCCACTAGTTTTTCCGTATCAAGGAGCTGTTCCTTAAGGCGTTCAGCCATGCAGCCTATGACTCCTATTTTTAATCCCGAATTCTCTTTCTTTAGATGTTTTATAGCTTTCAGTCGTCCCCAGATACGCTGCTCGGCATTGTCCCTTATTGAACATGTGTTTATAAGGATAAGGCCGGCATCTTCAATCTTTTCGGTGGTTTCATATCCCGATCCTGAAAGTATGGATGCCACAACTTCACTGTCTGCAACATTCATCTGGCATCCGTATGTCTCAATATATACTTTCTTACTCATTGTTCTGATCAATCATATTTAAAAAACCGGGGATAAGGAGTTGTTTGTTACACAGAGCTACACAGAGTTGTCTCTTCGTCCTTCCGTGCGTGAGTCCCTTCGTCGCTGGCTGGTACTTCCGTCCCTTAGTCTTTCTTTTTCACTGCGCCACAAATCTATGAAGTATCAAAGAATTATTTAAATTTGCATCAATAAATTTAATATTAAGAGTATGTCAGGTCATAACAAATGGTCAACAATTAAAAGAAAGAAAGGTGCGAACGACGCCAAGAGAGGTAAGATATTTACCAAAATTATTAAAGAAATAATTATTGCAGCCAGGGAAGGCGGAGGGGATCCCGATTCCAATGCCCGACTGAGACTTGCCGTTCAGAATGCCAAAGGGGCCAACATGCCTAAAGATAACATAGAGAGGGCCATTAAAAAGGCGGTGGGAGCTGATGCTGAGAATTATATCGAGACATCATTTGAAGGTTACGGTCCGGGCGGCATTGCAATTTTTGTAGAATGTCTTACAGATAACAATAACAGAACTGTAGCTTCGGTGCGTGCTGCTTTTAACAAGCATGGAGGGAACCTGGGGACTAATGGTTCGCTGAGCTTTCTTTTCGAAAGGAAAGGTGTCTTCACCGTTTCATACGAAGGTTCAAATCTTGAGGACCTTGAACTTGAGATGATCGATGCAGGCGCTGAAGATTTCGAGGTTGAAGGTGATTCCATTACAGTAACATGTGCAAAAGAAGATTTCGGTAGTGTAAACAGGAAGCTGAATGATCTGGGAGTGGAAATAGAGGAAGCCGGTTTGAAACGAATACCCAATGACACCAAGGAACTCGATGTTGATACGGCAAGAAAGGTCCTTAAGCTGATTGATATCCTGGAAGACGATGATGATATCCAGGCAGTTTATCATAACCTTGAGATGACTGAAGAGCTGGAAGCTGCTCTGGAATAGGTCAACTGCATCTAAATATTCCCTTATGAAAAGGCTGTTACCCTTACTTGTTCTTATTGTATTGTTTTTATCATGCAGAAAAAGCAAAGACTCTGGTGATTTCCTCAGGGAGAAAAGCTTTGGAAGCGGAACTGCTTTGTTTATTGCGTCAACGAATGATTCCGGACTCGTAGTGTGCGGGAGCTCCGACGGTAAACCACTGCTTGTAAGACTTGATAATTCCTTTTTCACAATGCTTGAAGTATCTGATATTGAGGCGGGGTCATTCAGCTCGGCCTTGTTCGATACAACCGGATATGTGACAGGAGGTAACAGTGGGGGCGATATCCTTCTGTGCCGTTACAGCAGAACAGGAAGGCAGTTATGGAGAAAAACGATCGATGCTGGTTACAGCATCGGTCTGACAAAGATATTTAATACAGGTTCAGGTAATATACTGGCTGTTTGTTCCGCAGGTTACGATTCGGTCAGTTCAGGATCAACAGGATTGTATTTTGTAAGACTCGATACAACAGGAGTGATTTTAGCTGAAGATAACATACCTTCTGCCTCATTTATTGCTGCCGGTGATGCTGCTCTCGATGCAGACGGGAATATTTACCTGGCGATCACAAGGAAAGAAGAAGGGGCAAAGCCCGTTGCTGTTGTTACTAAATTAGATGAGCAGTATCAGAAACTCTGGGAAACAGATCTTTATAACAATCCGGAATTCAGCGCTTCGGCAAGGGGTATTATGCTTGATCCTTACGGTAATATATATGTTACCGGGGGTACTGAAGTTGCAACATCAGGAGGAACACTGAGCAATACTTTTGCCGTATCGCTCGATAATGACGGGAGTATAAGGGATAACTGGAAGAAATACCCTGAAGAGTTAAATGAGGGAGCTGCCTTGTTGCCTGACGCTTCAGGAAATATACTAGTGCTTAACAGGTATTGCTGTGTTGTGAGTGTTCTGGGAGCGGATGACGGATCTTTAATGGACCGGATCAGGATATTCAGCCTTTGTTACCCGGATAATACTGATGCCTTTGGAACATCTTTTGCTCTGTCGGGCAATAACATAATGGTTGCCGGATCGCTGGGAGGCAGCTTTTTCACAGGTCTGAAATCAACCCGGTAACAGCCAGGGACACTATAAAGTAAGAAAACAGTTGAATCTGTTTTTTTAATGCCGGCGAAATATTATTTTTGCGCCATGATAAGGAAGTTATTTTTGTTATCTGTAATTCTGTGTTTTTACACGGTATTTAGTTCAGCCCAGGCATTCGTAAGTACTGCCAGCCTGTTCAAAAGACCGTTAGTTACCAATAACTCAGGATCGCTGAATATTATCCAGAACAGGGCACTTGACTCACTCATCAGCCGTTATATTATGGTTAATAATGAATTGCGAATTGAGAACGATCATTACGGGATGCCGGGGTACAGGATTCAGATCTTCAACAGTTCTACGAGAAATGCAAGGGATGAGTCAAACAAAACAATGGCCGAATTCCTGAGTAAATTTCCTGATATTAAGGCATATGCCCTTTATGCACAGCCGGGATGGTTCAAGATCAGGGTAGGCGATTTCCGGACAAAAGCAGAGGCTATTAAGCTTTTCCTTGCTATCAGTAAGGACTATCCTGATTCATATCTGGTTCCCGATTTTATTAATTTCCCCGACCTAGTTAAAAAATAGTTATGAGCGATAGTATAAAGCACGAATGCGGCATTGCAATGTTAAGGTTGCGCAAGCCGTTGGAGTTTTATATTGAGAAATATGGTACATGGAACTATGGTCTCCAGAAAATGTACCTCATGATGGAAAAACAGCACAACAGGGGCCAGGATGGTGCTGGACTGGCAGGCATTAAGATGCAGGTCCCCGTTGGTAACAGGTATATTTACAGACATCGCTCAAACCTTGCAAATCCCATAAAGGAAATATTTGGCTATATATACAGCGATATTGAAAAGCACCAGACCTCTAACCAATTTAATTACAGTGATATTCAGTTTATAAAGGAAAAGATGCCTTTTGTATGTGACGTGTATCTCGGACACCTGCGTTATGGTACATACGGAAATTACAATATCGATTACGTACACCCTGTCAGTCGTGAAAATAACTGGAAATCGAAGAACCTTGTAATGGCAGGGAATTTCAACCTAACCAATGTTGGTGAGGTATTCAGCAGCCTTGTTGAACTGGGACAAAATCCTGTCGATTTCTCCGATACAGTCACAATACTTGAAAATGTGGGGCACAGGCTCGACGAGGAAAATGAAAGGCTCTTCCGTAAGTTCAAGGATGAAGGATACTCAAAGAAGGAAATCTCCCCGCTTATTGAAAGGGACCTTGATGTAGCGTCAGTGCTACGGAAAGCCAGCCGGAACTGGGATGGCGGATATGCAATGGCAGGTATGGTCGGGCATGGTGACGCTTTCGTGATGAGGGATCCTGCAGGTATTCGTCCTGTTTATTATTATATTGATGATGAGGTCGTTGTTGTGGCTTCTGAGCGTCCTGTCATACAGACAATTTTCAATGCCTCTTATAATGACGTCATAGAACTTCCTCCGGCAAGCGCCCTTATAATAAAGACATCCGGCGAAGCATGGGTTGAAAATATAAGGGAGGAAGCAGAACCAAGGAAATGCTCCTTCGAAAGGATTTATTTCTCACGAGGTACTGACACGGATATTTACAGGGAAAGGAAAAAATTAGGGGAACTCCTTACTACCCGTGTACTCAAGTCTGTCGATTACGACCTCGATCATACTGTTTTTTCATATATACCCAATACTGCTGAGAGTGCTTTTTATGGTCTTGTAAAGGGAGTGGAGGATTATCTTAACCAGGTTAAGGTAGATCATATTCTCAGCCGGGGGAAATACCTCTCAAGGGAGGAACTGGAAAAAATTATCCAGCAACGTCCGAGGGTTGATAAAATTGCGGTGAAGGATGCCAAGCTACGGACTTTTATTTCGGAAGATAAGGGTCGTGATGACCTGGTAGGACATGTCTATGATGTTACTTATGGTGTTATTAGAAAAGGCGTTGATTATCTTGTTGTTATTGATGATTCTATAGTGCGTGGTACAACGCTTCGAAGGAGTATCATAAGGATACTAGACAGGCTTAGTCCAAAAAAAATAGTCGTTGTATCATCCTCCCCGCAGATAAGATACCCCGACTGTTACGGGATTGATATGGCTAAGCTGGGTGATTTTATTGCTTTCAGGGCAGCTATTGAACTGCTTAAGGATAATGGACAGGAACAGCTTATTAAAGATGTTTATAAAGAAGCTGTTGGCGAACTGAAGAAACCCGTGGAACAGATACGTAACGTGGTAAGAGAGATATACAGGCCTTTCACCGCCGAGCAGGTGTCTGTTAAAATATCTTCGATGCTGAAATCGCAGGAGATAAAATCGGAAGTAGATATTGTTTTCCAGTCTGTTGAGGGACTGCATGAAGCCTGCCCCGGACACCTGGGTGACTGGTACTTTACGGGCGACTACCCGACACCAGGTGGCAATAAGGTTGTAAACCAGTCTTTTATAAATTATATTGAAGGCAGGAATATAAGAGCCTACTGATTCTGGTGAGAAAACCAGGTTATCTCGAAGTCTTTCTTGTATGAAGCAAGATGCCTGTTGATCTTTTCAACATATATATCCTTGAGAGTGATCATAATACCTGTCTCCTCAACATTCCCGAATTTATGATTTATAAAGGTGCCGAATGTTCTCATTGTGGGCGACAGATTCATATATGCATTAATGAGGGGTGGAATATTTTCATTCAGATTCCGTACCTCTCTCGATAGTGTTTTATAGTCTTCCCTGTATCTCCTGCCTGTAAAAATCGCTTTCATTTCTTCAGTATGCATGTCGATGGCTGCTGGCTCTATAGGGGTAACCATGTTATCCGGATCGCTGAAATGCTTTTTCAGGAAATAGAGGATCATGTTTCTCGCTTTCTGATTGAAGTGAGTGTACATTGTAACCTTACCAAACAGGTATTTAAGATGGTGATTGTCAATTACTATGGCTCCAAGGCCATCCCAGAGGTTATCAAGTGCATAAAGGCTCTTCCTGCCCTTTGCCCTGCTCTGGTAGTCGGGATGGACAAAGGATCGTCCAAGCTCCATAATATGGGGATAATATTTCGAAAGGAATTTGTCTGAAAAATGGAAGTAAGCTGATGAAGCCAGTTTTGTTATATCACATACTGTGCAGCCTTTCTCAGGAAAATAGAACCGATAGCCACCCATAATCTCCCTGCTGTCAGGGTCCCAGACAATAAGCTGTTTCTGAGGGTCAACCGGCGCTGTGTCGAACTCATCTATATCAATCTCCTTTCCCGTCCCTCCACCGGCATGGCGGAATGTTATCTCCCTTACACGACCTACTTCATGCATAAGGGCCGGAGAGTCATTGTTATCGAAAACATAAACCTCGTTATTCCCATTGTTTGTTTTCCGGAGCAGCTTGTCCGGCGTTAATTCAGCAATGATCTGATCCTTTGGTAATGCAGCAACAATAGGTTTCATGGATATTGACGTGGATGGAACTTATGTTACGTATTATTTCCTGAATAATACTCCGCAAGTTACTTATTTTTTCAATTGCTTGTTTATTTGGGGATAAATGAATTAAGATCATAGGATTTTGTCTTAACCCATTCTGCCCATTCAGGGGGTGACTTCGACCTGTCGAAAGTCTCCCAGGGGATTATATCTCCAAAAACGAGAAAAATCTCCCTGTCCTTTTGCCTGAACATCTCATCTGCAAGGTAAAGCATCTCTATATTGGCCTTCAGCCCAAGGCCCTTACGTATATTGGCCAGGTTATAAAAGAAATTTGAATTCCTTCCCGAAAAATAGGCAGGAATTATGTCACGTTTATGTTGAATGGCTTTAGTGATGAAGCTTTTTTGCCATTTGAGGTCGCAAATGACTCCCCTGCGTTTCCTTGAACATAAACCGGCAGGGAAATAGAGGATCTGGCTATCGGAGGCATATGCTTCTTCTATCCTTCTGGCTGCATCCCTGCCCTGTGCCCCATGTTTGTTGACAGGGAGGAAGATGCCCGACATGTTTTCTATATGTGTAAGTATGTCATTTACAGGAAATCTTATATCATTATAGTGTTTCGCCAGCTCGTGGATGAATACAAGACCGTCGAGACCTCCCAGAGGATGATTGGAAACAAATATATACCTGCCTTTTTCCGGAAGCTTTTCAAGACCTGATACCTTATACCTGATGCCGAAATGATTCAGCCCGGCAGCAATCAGATCAGCGTCCTTACGATTCCCGTAAAGACCGAGAAATTCATTTAATTCGTCCTGATGTACAATTCTTTTCAGGTACCTTATTAAAAAGCCCGGGACAAGCTTTGCCAGGGAAGGATTCTTTGCAAACAGTACTTTCCCAACATCTATATGAGGGGCAGCTTTTATTTCTGAATCGACCGGCATAACACAAGCAGTTTTAGTTCAAACAAGGATCAAAATTACAAAAATTATCAGGTAATGATCAATTAATTGCCTTGTCTTAAATTGTAGTGATGCTTTCAGTCAACTTGCTTCCCGACACTTAAGGTCAGGGCAAGCCAGCGGGCTTTCCCTTTCAGGTGAGACTTCAGCCTCTGACCATTATGGCTTTCTCTGACCACCGTAGCTTCGGTGAAGGTGGTGGCTGACAGAGGGACCTTTAATACCATAACTGTTGTTCTTCTTTAACAGGAGAGGATTTTTCATATGGAAAAATCACCTAAAACATCCTCAAATCTTCATTAATTGAGCAAAAGTTATTAACAACCAAATAAAAAAAGTGGGGTAAAGTGGAGCGAAGTGGATATTTTTTACTTATTTTAGCCTTTTAATAAGAATTCCGGATATGGCCACATTCATAGGTGATTACACGTGCAAGGTGGATGTCAAGGGGCGGCTCATACTGCCAGCGGCATTCAAAAAGCAGATGCCTGCTGATGCACAGGATCATTTTGTGGTACGAAAGGACATATTCGAAAACTGCCTTGTTCTCTATTCGATAGAAGACTGGAACAGGCAGCTCGACAAGATAAGAAAGAGGATCAATCCGTACAACCGGGAGCATAACAGGTTCCTCAGGAATTTCTTCAAGGGAACAGCCGAGCTGACTCTTGACAGTAATAACCGGCTTTTGATACCTAAAAGGCTGATGGACCAGATAGGAGCAGCAAGGGATATAGTTCTTGCCGGTCAGGATGGAAGGATTGAGATATGGGCGGCAGATACATATGACAGGATTGACATGCCTGCCGAAGACTTTGCCGACCTGGCTGAGAAACTGATGGGTGGAAGTATTAATGAGCCTGATATATAATGGTTTATCATATTCCCGCATTGCTCAAAGAGAGTATTGACGGGCTGAATATACAGCCCGGAGGGATTTATGTTGACGTTACATTCGGGGGGGGAGGACATTCGATGGAGATACTGAAGCGTTTGAAAAATGGCAGACTGGTTGCTTTTGATCAGGATGAGGATGCCAGGGTAAATGTGCCCGACGATGAAAGATTTATCTTCCTGAACCAAAACTTCCGCTTTCTGAAGAATAACCTCAGGTTTATCGGAATAACAGCCATCGATGGTATTTTAGCTGACCTCGGTGTCTCTTTCCACCAGTTCGATGAACCTGCTAGGGGATTTACATTCAGACAAGATGCTCCTCTTGATATGAGGATGAACAAAGGAGGAAGGATGACAGCAGCACAGCTGCTTAATTCCCTTGATGAGAAAGAACTTTCAGATATATTTTACAGGTATGGTGAGCTGCATAACTCAAGAAGGATAGCAAGGGAGATAGTTGCTTTACGCCTGGTAAAACCTGTAGAAAGAGTAAGTGACATCACCGGGATACTTGACAGGCTTGCTCCGGCAAGGCAGGAACATAAATTCTATGCAAGGGTCTTCCAGGCTTTGAGAATAGCTGTCAACCATGAGATGGACTACCTGAAAGAGATGCTTGAGCAGTCGCTTGAATTACTGCATGTTGGAGGAAGACTGGTAGTTATAACATATCATAGCCTGGAAGACAGGCTTGTGAAGAATTTTATGAAGACCGGCAATTTTGAGGGTGTAGAGGAAAAGGATTTCTACGGGAATATAAAAAAGCCTTTCAGGATAATAAACAGGAAAGGGCTTACTCCGGGTGAGAACGAAATAGCAGACAATAACAGGGCAAGAAGTGCTAGGTTAAGAATAGCTGAGAAGATCTGACAGATGGCCGATATAAAGGACGATAAGGAAAAGAACAGGAAGAATGGCAGTTTTATGAAAGAACTGCTGAGCGGTAGTATGGTCTCGGAAAAGATCATTCTGAAGAATCTCGGTTATATCGTTTTCATAACATTCCTGGCTGCTCTTTATATAGCTAACAGGTTCCATGCTGAAAAGATTACACGTGAGACATCAAAGCTCCAGAAAGAGGTAAAGGACCTTCGTGCTGAATCGCTTTCAACTTCTGCCCAGCTGATGTATATAAGCAGGCAATCGGAAGTGGAAAGGATGATTAAGCAAAGAGGCCTGAACCTGGAAGAGTTAAAAACACCACCATATAAATTGCTGGTAAGTAAATAGATAAGAAACAAATGGCAGTAAGGGATGAAATAGTATGGCGCAGTGGCATTGTATATTTTGCAATAGCCCTGCTTGCTGTTGCCCTCCTTGTACGTATTCTCATCCTGCAGTATGTACAGCATAACAAATGGGCTGCCATGAGCGAAAAATATGTCTTCCGCACTGCCGAGATACCGGCAAACCGTGGTGACATTCTTACAGAAGATGGCCGGCTGCTGGCCAGTTCGGTTCCTTATTACACAATTTACATGGATACTCGAAGCACCGGTATGTCAGGCAAAACATGGTCGGATGGTATCAATGGCCTATCAACAGGTCTTTCGCGACTCCTGGGAGAACGTTCAGCTTCGGGCTGGAAAGCTCTTATAACAGATGCAAGGAGAAAGGGAGACCGTTATTTTCTTATCAGGCGCAGGGTTGATTATGAAACGCTTAAAGAGCTCAAGGAATTGCCAATCTTCAGGGAGGGCAGGTATAAAGGGGGACTGGTAGCTCAGATGGAAAATCGCAGGATTTTTCCTAATAACGACCTGGCAGCCCGTACAATAGGATATGTAAGTGCAGGTGACGAGGCCAACAGGGTGGGCATCGAAGGAGCCTTTGACAAGGATTTGTCGGGAAGGAATGGTGTGGCAGTGGAACAGCGTCTTACCGGTGGTGACTGGATTATGGTTGATAGTCCCAACAGCGTTGATTCAAGAGATGGTGATGATGTTGTCACTACAATAGATATAGATCTCCAGGATGTGGCTACGACAGCTCTCCTTAACCAGCTGAGGAAGAACAAAGCCGATCATGGGTGTGCTGTTCTGATGGAGGTGGCTACCGGCGATATTAAGGCTATAGCTAATCTTGATCTTGGAAAAGACGGTGATTACCACGAAACATATAACTATGCTGTGGGAGAAAGTACCGAGCCGGGTTCCACTTTCAAATTACCGGCACTGATGGCGGCTCTTGAAGACGGGGTTATTGATACCGGGGATATTATTGATACAGGTGACGGCACGGTGAAATTCTATAATAAGGTTATACGTGATACCAAGGAAGGAGGATATGGTAAGCTAACTGTAAAACAGGTCTTCGAAAAATCTTCCAACGTGGGAACATCCAAGCTTATTTATGAACATTATAAAGATAATCCCCGGGACTTTGTGAATCGCCTTTATGCCATGAGGCTGAATGAAAAACTGGGACTGCAGATCAAAGGGGAGGGAACACCGCTTATAAGATACCCCGGTGATAAGCTGTGGTCAGGTCTTTCACTTCCTATGATGTCGCATGGCTACGAGGTGGAACTCACTCCATTACAGATACTGACCTTTTACAATGGTGTGGCAAATAACGGCAGGATGATGAAACCAAGATTTGTTACGGCCGTATTGCATAACGGACGTGTTGTGAAGGATTATAACCCACAGGTAATAATCAATTCCCTCGCTTCAAAATCCACAATACGTAAAGCAAAGAAAATGATGGAGGGGGTTGTTGAGCACGGAACAGCAACAAACCTGAAAAATGCGGATTACAGGATTGCCGGCAAGACAGGAACAGCCCAGATAGCACAGGGCAAAAGCGGTTACCGCCAGGGTCCGAGGATGCTGTACCAGGCTTCTTTTGTAGGGTATTTCCCGGCTGAGAATCCTCTTTATTCATGCATTGTTGTTGTTAACTCACCATCAAACGGGGTTTATTATGGTAATGTGGTGGCAGGAACTGTTTTTAAGGAGATATCCGACCGTGTATATGCCACACGCTTCTTTCGTGATTATAAGCTTGAAAATAAGGGGATTGATCCTTCATATCCCGAAGCCGGCAATGGTTATCGTGCCGATATTAACGAGGTACTGAAGAACCTGGATGCCACGTACAGGAGAACTTCTAATAAGGAATGGGTGAAAACCCGCGAAAGCGGCGACACAATACGGTTAGCAGGTGTGGATGAAGAACCCGGGCTTGTCCCTGATGTGAGAGGCATGACTCTGAGAGATGCCATGTATCTCCTTGAAAGCCGGGGACTGCGGGTGAGGATAAACGGGAAAGGAAAAGTAATGCGACAGACACCGGCGCACGGAGCAAGATACTCCGACAATACTGTTGTAACTCTTGACATGAATCTGTGATATGAAGAGACTTGATGATATACTGGAAAATATAGATGTTATTTCTGTAAAAGGAGTAACAGACAGGGATATTTCTGTTATTGAGTTTGATTCAAGGAAAGTTACGAAAGGAGCTCTTTTTATTGCAGTGAAGGGTTATGTCTCCGATGGTCATAACTTTATTCCTGATGCCATCCGCTCAGGAGCTGTTGCTGTAATCTGTGAGAAGATACCTGCTGACGCCCGGGAAGACATTTGCTGGATTAAGACCGGCGACTCTGCAAAGGCACTCGGCCAGGCAGCCTCCGGCTTTTACGGTAATCCATCTTCGTCATTAAAGCTTGTCGGGGTAACAGGTACCAACGGAAAGACAACAATAGCAACTCTTCTGTATAATATGTTTACAGGACTGGGATATAAATGCGGTCTTTTTTCCACGGTATGCAACTATGTTGGTGCCATGGAATTTCCTGCAACACATACAACGCCTGATCCTGTCATGCTTAACAGGCTCCTGGCTGAAATGGTTGAATCGGGATGCGATTACGCCTTTATGGAAGTAAGTTCACATGCATCTGACCAGAAACGTATTGCAGGTCTTGTCTTTGCCGGAGGTGTTTTTACAAACCTTACACACGATCATCTCGATTATCACAAGACATTTGATAACTACCTGGCCGCTAAAAAGAAATTTTTCGACGGATTATCTGCCGATGCCTTTGCCCTTGTTAATGCCGACGACAGGAATGGTATGGTGATGTTGCAGAACTGCAGGGCAGCTGCTTACACTTTTTCGTTAAGATCGATGGCTGATTTCAGATGCAATATTATTGAACAGGGTTTTGAGGGAATGCAGTTGCATATCGGCGATACAGATGTATGGACAAGGTTCATTGGTGATTTTAATGCATCTAACCTGCTGGCAGTATATGCCGTATCAGAACTGCTGGGGGCAGCACCTGGCGAGATACTAACTGTGCTGAGCGATCTGCAACCTGTGGCCGGAAGACTTGAAGTAATCAAGTCGGCAGATGGTATTTCTGGAATTGTTGAT
>Ga0102950_1000212_pt1 | contig 15177 bp, 17 predicted proteins | sample SalPon2A_B_D2_MG_FD_78505 | JGI IMG/M metagenome (GOLD analysis project Ga0102950, IMG submission 78505) | Soil microbial communities from South San Francisco under conditions of wetland restoration - Salt Pond MetaG R2A_B_D2_MG | ecosystem: Environmental > Terrestrial > Soil > Wetlands | place...
GAACCTGTTTGGTGTTGAAGTAAAAGAAGTAGAAAATAATTCATAATCAGTGTAACCAATCTGAATCTTCTCCCGTCAAAACCCTTGTAGCTAAAGTAATATCTAACTGGAGTCCCTATGTTATTTCAGGATAAATTCTTCAAATTTCTGCGAATATTGTCATTTTTAGCCGGTATTCTGGCTGTTATTATCTTTTCCGGCAGCAGGGTTGAAGTCAGTAAAGACTCAAAGTCCGTAGAATTCTCAAATAAAATTGATTCTTTTATACAAAAAGTTATAAAAGAGACAAATTATAAAGCGGGTTTTTCGCTCTCAATTGTTCATGGAAACAAGATTCTATTTTCAAAAGGATACGGTTACAGAAATGTAGAAAAGAAATTACCATTAACAAATGAAACCCCAATTTATATAGCGTCAGCAACAAAATCTTTTGTGGGAAGTGCTGCAAAAATATTAGCTGATGAAGGTGTGCTTGATTTGGATGCACCGATTAGCACCTATTTGCCCACATTAAAATTTAACTCACCGTTATCCGCAAAAACAATCAGCATCCGTGATCTACTAACGCACAGATCGGGAATTGAAAATATACCGGTGGTTTTACGAACGGCCTTTACGGGCGCGCAAACGGACAGTTTAATTTTAAAATTATTTAATAAAAGTATTTTTAAAGGACACTCGTTTCGCTACACAAATTTAGGCTATGTATTAACCGGGTTAATCATTAATAAGCTAACTGATAAACACTGGCAGGATATTCTTGAAGAAAAAATATTTAAACCTCTCGGGATGAATTCAACTCACGCATATGTCTCTTCCTATTCAAATACTGAGCTTGCTCAGCCTTATACAGTTATAGATGGGAGGGCTGAAAAACTGGAATACATTAAAACTGATAAAACTATGCATGCAGCCGGCGGCATAATAATAACTGCCAAAGATGCTGCAAACTGGCTTTTGTTTAATGTTAATAACGGAGAATTTAATGGTCGTAAAATTGTTTCTGAAAGATCAATGAATGAAATGCATTCAGCACAGATCGATCTCTCGAAGACTTTTTATAATTACAAGAGATTTGCTTATGGGTTCGGCTGGTATTTAGCCGACTATAACGGTGATCTTTTAATTCATCATTTTGGCGGGTATGCTGGTTTCAGATCTCACATATCATTTATGCCAAAATATAAAATTGGTGTTGCTGGATTTGTAAACGATGATGGAGAAGGTTTCTTTCTACCAGACCTTGTTGCTGATTATGCTTACAATTTATTGAGCGGAAAAAAAGACGCTGATCAGATCGCGGAAAAAGAATACGCGGCATATAAAGAACGCATTAATAAAAGCAGAGAGAAATCTGCCGTTAAAAAAGACGAGCAGAATTTCTTAACAAAAAAAGAAAGAATTAATTTAACTGGAACCTATTACAACAAAGATTTAGGAACTTTGAAAATATTATACCGTGGAGGGGTGCTTACAGCAGGTATTGGTAATCTCAACGGAAAGATTACAGAGCCACAAAAAGACTTACTGATTGCTGATATGGTTGCGTTCAAATCAAAAATAATAATTAATAAAAATGAAAAAGACGACAATATCATTTCAATTACTCTGGCATCTGTTCCCTGGCCGGACACAAAGTTTATGAAAATAAAATAAGAGTTTTGAGAGGCTCTCTCAAAAGGGGAGTCTCGTTTTTCCCACATTCTATTCTTTACAATTAGTGAAAAGTTGATAAATTTAGCTTAAAAGCACAAAGTAATTAGTTGTAATCTGTCATTAGCCTAATCCACATATCACAGCAGATCTACCGGCCATAATAAATTTATATACACCGCAACCTTTTTTCAATAGATTAAGTCTAAACTTTTATAGACACAGCTGGAAATTTCATAAAATACTTGGAGATAAATAAAATGAAAAAAAATCTATTTCCACTGGCATTATTGATGTTTGTATTTTTAGCATCATCTGCCTGTGCGGGGGAGAAAACAAAGACGTACAGCATTAAAGATTTCACAGGCGTTTCTGTGGGAAGCGGAATGCAGGTTACCGTTACTCAATCCAATAATTATTCTATTTCTATTACGGGTGATGAAAAAGATTTTGAAGATTTAATGGTTGAAAAAAGAAACGGGACACTTGAAATTTATTACGATAGAAGTGGATGGGGATGGTTCGGCCATCACAGGAGAGGTGATGTTGAAGTGAAAATTACTATGCCCGAATTAACTGCAATTGATTTGAGCGGCGGAGCAGAAGGAAATATTTCAATGAATGTTGATGGAAAGTCATTTAGTGCTGAGACATCCGGTGGCTCAGAATTAAGAGGAACCTTGACCTGTGGAAATTTAAGTGTGGAAACATCAGGCGGCAGCAGGATTGAACTTTCAGGTAAGGGGAAAAATCTCAGCGCGGATGGTTCCGGTGGGAGTAAAATTAAATTGAAAAATTTTGCCGTCATCAATGTTAACGCAGATCTTTCAGGTGGTTCAACTGTTTGGGTAAACATGGATGGTACCTTAAATTCCGATCAGAGCGGCGGCTCAAGATTATATTATTACGGTAATGTTTCTCTCGGCAATACAAGCTTCAGCGGTGGTGCGGGAGTTTCAAGAGGCGATTAATGTTTTCTGTAGAGACACGTGCCTTCCAACCCTTGGAGGGATCGCGTGTCTCTACTAATATTATTTCTCAGGTATTGTTAAATTGTGCATTCGTAAAAAAGACAGCTTATCCCAGTATCCTCTCTGGAAAACTATTTTATCATTTTCAATTTTAAAAAACCCGCAGCCTCTTAAACCCAAAGGGTCTTTCCATTCTAAAATTCCCCAGTTTGCATCCTCGAATATATTCTCTACAATGCAGGTCATTTTAGCATTTGAAAATTCTGTCATAAACATATTCCGGATAGCTTCTTTTCCTTTTACCGGCTCATTGGCAACCTGGTGATTTATTGCATCTTCAGAATAAAAAGATGCGAGTTTATCTGCATCGGCTTCATTAAAGGCATCAACCCATTTTTTTATTAATTCTTTCGGTGACATTAAATCAGTTTGATTTTGCAATTATTAAACTTTTAGCCGCTTCAACCCAGGAATCCGAGTCATTCAGGCTTTCAACAAGTTGTACTTTTTTTCCACCGTTTTCAACGAAGAGCTGTTGGTATTCATGACCAATTTCAATTGTTGTTTCAAGACAATCTGCTACAAAAGCCGGACTGAAAACCAGTAATTTCTTAGCGCCTTCTTTTGCTTTTTCAATTACCGTTTTATCAGCGAAGGGTTTCAGCCATTTGTTATCTAGTCGCGATTGAAAACAAACAGTGTATTTTTCCTTCGGAATGTTCAGCTTTACAGCGAGTGCCCGTGTTGTGGCGTAACAGGTTGCCTTGTAACAAAATTTATTGTCTTCTGTAATTTCATTTTCGCAATTGTGATCAGAGCATGGTTTCCCATCATCGTAAACCTTATCAACCTGTCTTTCCGGGAGTCCATGATAACTAAACAAGATGTGATCGTATTCTTCGATATTATATTTCTTTGCATTCTCAACAAAACAGTTTATATAACCTTCGTCATCAAAAAACTGGCTGATAATTTTTATATTGGGAATTACCCACCAATTTCTTATTATTTTCATAGCCTTATCAATTGCAGAACCATTTGTAGCCGAGGCATATTGTGGAAACAATGGAAGTATTATTATCCTGTGATAGTTTTTCTTTCTCATTCTTTCTAGAACAGATTCCATTGAAGGACTTTGGTACCTCATAGCGAGTTCAATTTCAAAATCACCACCGATTACTTTCTGCAACTTTTTTTGAAAATTTTCACTGTAATAAAGTAGAGGAGACCCGTTTTCTGTCCAGAGTTGCTTATAAATTTTTGCAGATTTCGGAGCTCTGAATGGTGCAATAATTAAATTCACAAGCAAGGTTCTTGCAAGCCAGGAAATATCGATCACTCGTTCATCGCTTAAAAACTCTCTTAAATATTTTCTGACATCCGGTACAGAAGGACTATCCGGAGTGCCAAGTTGAATAAGTAAAACTCCAGTTTTTGCCAGCATTTATATTCTTTTTTTGTTTTTGGAAATGATTAGGTAAAGATATGAATTTTCATAGAACTTTGCGGGTATGTTTTTAATACAGGCAATTATTTTTTTCCAATATTTATACTGTATTCTTGGTTTGCATTTATCTGATTAGAGTTTAACTTTAATAAAGGACTAAGTTTAACAAAAACAGGAAAAAATATGAAAGGACATGTTGTTAAAGTACTTGCAGTAGAAGAAGTGACCCACGATGTAAGAAGATTTAAGGTTAAAAAACCGGAAGGCTATAGTTTTACCCCTGGGCAGGCAACCGAAGCATCCATTAATAAAAAATTACTCAAAGATGAAAAGCGTCCATTCACATTTACAGGCTTAAACGATTGGCCACTGCTTGAATTTACAATTAAAGTTTATACAGATCATCACGGGGTAACAGAAGAGTTGGGAAAAGTTAAAGAGGGCGATGAGTTGATAATTAGGGATGTGTGGGGTGCGATAAATTATAAAGGACCCGGAGTTTTTATTGCCGGGGGTGCAGGTGTAACTCCTTTTGTTGCAATATTCAGACAATTGCAGAAAGAAGATAAACTTAATGGAAACCGCCTTATATTTTCCAATAAAACAGAAAAAGATATAATCTTAAAAGATGAATTTCAAAATATGCTGGGGAACAAATTTTACAATACGCTAACGGAAGAAAAAAACGATAAATATGATCACGGTAGAATAAACGAAGAGTTTTTAAAACAAAAAATTAATAACTTTGAACAGGATTTTTACGTCTGCGGACCGGATTCATTTGTAAAAGACATAACTAATACACTAACAAAACTGGGGGCAAAATCGGATTCTGTAGTATTTGAGAAATAATTTCTAATTCGGCAATGTATATCGAAATTCATTTTTTGCCATTTCGAGTACATTGCCGTTTTCTACAAGGTACTCAATATAATCGCCCTCGCTTCCTTTCCAGTCAATCGCAAATTCGATTCCATCTTTGCCCTGAAAAGCTGCAAGCACTTCAAACATTCCGGGCTTTACGTAACCATTATCGCCTGCTCTCCACGTTCCGCCCGGATCATATTCTCCATAATTATCTTTGATAAGTAAATTGCCGGAAGTGACAAAGACAAAAGAAAACAATGCCGTGTCTCCCGATAACTCATAATTAACAGCGTATAAACTTCCCCTGTTATCAATTTTAGCAATAGGGAACGAGTTTTTTATTTTCCTGCCCATTTGAGATTCGAGAGAATCAAGAATATTTTTATCAAGAAATTTATTCTCCGGTTTTAAGTTCTTGATATATTTTCTTTCTTTTAAAAAATCATCCGTCATTAAAATATTTACATTTTTATAGCCGACCTTTTGATTGCCTGTCTCAAATAAATATCCGCTGCAATTTGTAAAATTACTATATACTTGTTGGAAATCTTTTTCTTCATCTCCGGATTTTTTTCCTCTATAGGTTACAGGGATTATTTTTCCTTCTTCTGAGATTGTATGAGTGTAAAGCTTTGGGTCGGGAAGCGTGTCACTTATTGCAAGAATGTCTTTACCATTAGTATCGCTAAATGCAAATATGATGCTGTATTCATCAAAACTGATTTGAGTAAGTTGTTGATCTGAATAATTATTTTTAGAGACGTTTTTATTCCGGTCTATTCGGGAGATGTTTTTAACCTTGTCTGGCTTTAGCCCCTTTGAGCATCCTTGTATTGAGAGGGAAAATAAAAGACTAGTTATTAGTAAGAAACAACTCTTTTTCATAATAGCATTATTTATAAAAAACATATAATGAAACCTAATAAATATCTTTGTAACCAGATAAGGCTTTTAGAATAATCAGTAATGAATTTTTACCGGGTTGTTCATATTTTATTTGGCGGCTGATTTACCCTCAGTAAGTTCATATAAAACAAGTCTTTTACCTGATTTAACATATAACGAATTATTATATAAAACAATGAAATTAAATTAATTCTGTTAATTTCCGCATAAAACTTTTTATATATTAAGAATTATAAATTTGTTAATCATTTAATTAAAGCCGGGAATAAATATGATACTAAGAAAGATATCCGGAGCAACAGCTCTGCTTTTGATGATAATTTTTTCAGTTTTAATAAGTGGTTGTGGTGATGTTAATAAAGATAAAGGCAGCCCGGATTATATAAGTCAGATAAAACAATGGCGTAGTAACAGGATAGAAAATCTGAAGAAAGATAGTGGCTGGTTAAATCTGGCGGGTCTTTACTGGCTTAAACCCGGGAAAAATACATTTGGCACAAATCCCGGCAACGATATTGTTTTCCCAAAGGGAAAAGCTCCGGGCATGGTTGGTATATTTACTCTAAAAGATAGTGTGGTGTCAGTAAAAATAGAACCTGGAGTTAAAGTAACATCAGGTGGAAAGTCCGTAAAAGAAATGATTTTAGAAAATGATATGTCTGAGAATACAAACATACTGGAACTTGGGTTTTTAAGATGGTTTGTAATTAAAAGAGGCGACAGGTATGGAATAAGACTACGAAATCTGGATGCTGATCTTGTAAAAGAATTTAACGGTACAGAAGTTTACCCAATTGATAAAGACTGGAAATTCAACGCCACATTTATAAAATATGATCCTCCTAAAATTATTTCTATACCAACTATAATTGGAACCGTTGAAGAGGACACATGCCCGGGCGCGTTATTATTTGATAAAGATGGAAAATCCTATAAGCTGGATGTTATACAGGAAGGAAATCAGTTCTTTATAATTTTTGCAGATAAAACGAGCGGCGTGGAAACTTATGGGGCTGGAAGATTTCTTTATACAGCTGAGCCCGATTCAAACGGAAGAGTAGTATTAGATTTTAACAAAGCGTATAATCCGCCTTGTGCTTTTACACCCTATGCAACTTGTCCACTTCCGCCTAAACAGAATTACCTTAATTTGAAAGTGACAGCAGGCGAAAAAAAATACGGACATCATTAATTTCTTTTAAGATTGGAAATTTGATTAGGAATTAAGGAAATGAAGTTTGCAATATATATACTATTGATATTTTCTTTCTTTAATCAGGTTCAACAAAAGCAATATTCCCCGCTAACCCGGCTTTTTGAGAAAAACGGACTTGAGATTTACTTTATCTATTACAGCGAGGGCAACGGAGTTAAAAATAACGGGGTTGTAGTTTATCTGGCGAACAGAAATGATTACGCTGTGTCATATCAATTTAACCTCATATTTCGTGCAGGAAAAACAGATAAATCCACATTGGTTTCGGGAAGCATGAAACCTCTTGAAAGCCGGACAGGCAGTAACGATGGATTATATTTTATACCTTATAAAGATAAGAAATCTATAACCGAGGTGGGAATTTCAGGGTGTAAAGTAAACCTTTTTAAGTAGAGACGAGAGAAAGCATGTCTCTACCAGTGGTTTATTTTTTCAATTTATCTTTAAAGAGCTTTTCAAATTTTTCCAGTTTTGGCGCAATTACATAAACGCAATAGCCCTGGTTGGGATTATTGTTATAATAATCCTGATGATATTTTTCTGCTTTGTAAAAAACTTTAAATGGAGAAATCTCAGTCACTATGGGTTTATTGTATAGCTTTTCTTCGTTAATCTTCTTTTTAGCAAATTCAGCTAGGTCTTTTTGTTTTTCGTTGTGGTAGAAAATTACCGAACGGTATTGTGTGCCGGTATCTGCACCTTGCCGGTTAAGTGAGGTCGGATCGTGAGTTCTGAAAAAGACAATTAATAATTCTTCGTAACTAATTTCATTCGGATCATATACAATTTGAGAAACCTCTGCGTGACCCGTTTTGCCGGAGCAGACAGCTTCATATGTCGGGTTAGGAACAGTCCCGCCGGAATACCCGGAAATGACTGATTTCACTCCCTTTAATCTTTCAAAAACTGCTTCGGTGCACCAGAAACATCCCTCTCCAAAGGTGGCGGTATCCAGTTTAGTACTTTGATCGCTCATATTTATATTCTCGTTTTTTGTGATTTTGTTTGTCTTGGGTCTGCACCCGACAGTTAATACCATTGCAGTAGTTATTAAGATAGTCAATAATTGTTTCATTTTTTCATCTATTCTTTTGTTATTTTATAAAATAACATACTTAATAATTATCACAAATTTGTGCCAAAAAATTAACATTTATTTAAATGATGGAAATAGAAAAACAGGAAGTTATTCGGCTTTTGAAAAAGGATGAAATTTATAATCTCAGCATAATTGGCTTTATTCAGGAAAATAATCTGGAAAAATTTATTCGTGTAGATAATTCAGTTCTTGTACAGGGATGTAAAGAAGAAAGGTGGATTTATTTTTCTGGTGATGACAAAAAAAATTTTAATGAATTGATAAAAAAATTGTGTCCCGGAGATAGGTATTTCGGTGCAATGGATGACTGGATGATTCACTTGCTGACTACGGATAAAAAAATTAGCTGGTTAATAAATGCTTATCAGTTTCATTTTCCTCCGGAAAAAGAAACTCCGAAAAACAAAATTGAAACGAAACGACTTACGGTCCGGGATACTGAATTTTTGATTTCTCAATCAAATTATAAAAAAATACTAACTGTGCAATATTTAAATGAAAGGATTGAAAAATCAATAAGCGCTGGTATTTACAGTAACAAGAAACTTGTAGCCTGGGGACTGACTCACGATGATGGTTCACTCGGAACTTTGCACGTTCTTGAAAAGTACAGGAGAAAGGGTTATGCAAAAGAGATTACAATTTCATTAATAAGACAGTGCCGGGAAATTGGAAAGATTCCTTTCCTTCAGTGTGAAACAAAAAATATTCCAGCACAAAAACTTGTTGAAAAAATGGGCTTTGAAAGGGACCGCAGAGTATCCTGGCTGAAACTTAAGTAAAAACTACCTTAAAGAGCTCTCCCCATTATTTGCTATTTATAGTCCTTTGTGCTAACTTAGTTATGAGCATATGCTCAAAACAATAAATTATGGGCAGACCAAAAAAATATCGTAAAATAAATTGTAACCCGGGCGCTATGTATTTTAAACCGCGCGGCGTTCCTATGAACTGTCTTGAAGAAGTTGTCCTGGAAGCGGAAGAAGTCGAAGCTATACGGCTTGGCGACCTGAAAGGTTATTCACATGAAGAGTCTGCAAAAAAAATGAAAATATCGCGGCCGACATTCGGTCGGATTATTAACCAGGCCAGGATGAAAATAGCGGATGGAATACTTAACGGGAAAGCTCTTCGCATTTCCGAAGAACTGGCCGACAAACTAAGCAACACACTTTTGTTTAACTGTAAGAGCTGTGGATACAAAACCCGGGTAAACAGAAATAATATTTTAGATGTGTGTCCTAAATGTTCAACTAATTAAAGGGGGAAAAAAATGAAAATAGCAGTAGCAAGTAATGATTTTAAACACGTAACCGGACATCTTGGAAGATGTAAATCTTTTCTTATTTATGATACCGAAAACGGTAAAGTAATTGATAAAGAAGTGCGGCAGAATACATTTACACACCATGCTCAACACGGACACCATCACGGCGAAGCGGATGGACACGGACACGGTGAAGGACATCATCACAGTCATGCCGCTTTAGTTGATAATTTAAATGATTGCAACACTCTTATTTTTCAAAGCGGAGGATGGAGGATAATAGAAGATCTAAAACAGGGAAATATTATTCCGTTTCTGACAAACGAAAAAATAGCAGATGAAGCGGTTGAAAAATATCTGAAAGGAGAACTTGTTGAGAGTGGAGAAAATGCGTGTAACCATCATTAATTAAGAAAAATAAATGCTGAGTAATTTAACCGGCACTATTACAGAAAGCATACAAATCACTTTTTTTGTTCTGATTATGATGGTCATAGTAGACCTGATTAATGTCTGGAGCAAAGGCAGATTTGCGTCCCTGCTCGATTCAGCGGCCAGATGGAAACAATATCTTGTTTCCTCTGCCATAGGGACAACTCCGGGCTGCATGGGAGGCTTTGCTAATGTGAGTCTATATATGCATGGTATGATAAGTTTCGGGGCACTTGCCGGCGGCATGATTGCGACATCCGGAGACGAGGCCTTTGTAATGCTTGTTATGTTTCCCGGTACAGCTATTGTTTTATTTGGCGTTTTGTTTTTCATAGGATTATTCTCTTCAAAAATAATAGACTTTACCGTAAAGAAATTTAATATTCAAACCTGCACGGATTGCGAAGTTAGACAATATCACAATAATGAAAGAAGCTTAAAGCATTATTTAAAAGAACACATCTGGGGACACATAATTACACACCATTTATGGAAAATATTTTTGTGGACCTTCGGTGCTCTGATATTTATCGAGTTTGGTTTACAGTACTGGGATTTCAGTAAGTTATCACATGAATACACTTTTGCTGTTTTAATTATTTCGGCGCTGGTTGGATTGATTCCTGAATCTGGTCCCAACCTTGTTTTTGTTACTATGTTTGCAACAGGGGTCATTCCGTTTTCAGTTCTGTTGACAAACTCAATCGTGCAGGACGGACATGGTCTGCTCCCGATGCTTTCTTATTCAGTAAAAGACTCAATTAAAATTAAATTGTTTAACCTTGTAATTGGTTTGGTGATAGGAATAATCTTATATTCGGCAGGATTATAAAGCTTCAGAATATAATAACACTCCCGGTTTATCCGGGAGTGCTATAAAAGCAGTGCAGATTTTAGTAGGATAAATCGCTCACTTCAATAATTTCCGCCTCATTGTCATGCTCTCTCAAAAATTGTATCAGCTCGCTGTTGAAATACTTCTGGTGCCTGGCTTCATATTCTTTCAGCCATTGTTCCAGCTCAGAATGAGAAAGTGAACTTTTGACATAATTAAGTTTCTCCTGGTCATCAAAAATTCTGTAATAATACATTTTTTTCTCCTCCATTTTACCCCCGGTTTATTTTATGATAGAATTTCCTGAGCGTGTAATATGTCTGTAAATAACCCGTCTTTAATAGACTCTGAATTTTTTCTTGCGTTTGCCAGTGAAGTAAGTACATAACGGTTTGCTATAAAAACTTTTTTAGGCTCAATCTCAGCCTGGTCAAGCAGGAGATAGCCCACAATTAAATATGTGTATAACTCAACCAGATCTTTTGCTGCAACATCCTGGAATGCTGTATCTTTCTTTTCGATTACATATTTCAGACAATCCTTAAATATTTCTCTTATTTCTTTTAAATGGTTAACAAGCGGAGCAACACCACCTTTATAGTTCTTCTTTTCATACTCGTCGAAGTTTTCAGAAAGAATGTCATTAATAACACCGCCGTTGGCAGCAACTATCTGAAGTTGTGAAGTGCCCTCATAGATATTTGTAATTCTAGCATCACGTGCAAGGCGCTCTACCTTAAATTCCCTCATATAACCTGTTCCGCCGTGTATCTGCAGGGCATCATAGGTTATTTTATTAGCCGCTTCGGTCAGAGTAAATTTTGAAATAGGTGTTAAGAGATTTGCTTCCTTTGTTACTTTTTTCAGATGAATATTATCTTCACTGAATGGTTTTCCCTCACTTTTTAACTTATTTATCTTTTCTTCCAGTCTTTCTTTAATATCAACTGAATAAGAGGCATAATAAAACAGGGCACGGTTTGCTTCAAGCATTACACGCATATCGATCAACATATTTGAAATAACCGGTATGTTATAAATAGATTTACCGAACTGCTCTCTTGCTTTAGCGTATTTTAATGCTTCGTCGAAAGCGGCCTGTGAAATTCCCAGAGCCTGCGCCGAAACACCCATTCTTGCGCGGAACATCAGATCAAGGACGTATTTTATCAGGCCGAATTTTCTCTGACCGACTAGTTCTGCCGGTGTATCATTAAACTGTAATTCACATGTTGGTGAACCGTGAATGCCCAACTTATGCTCAATTCTTCTTACCACAACAGTTTTATCACTCTTGCAAACAAACATACTGAGTCCGCGTCCGTCCTTTGTTCCTGGTTCAGATCTTGCAAGAACCAAAAGAACATCACCGTTGCCGTTAGTGATAAACCTTTTCACGCCCTTTAAAAACCACTTACCTTTTTCATCCTGGTAAGCCTGAAGTTTTACAGCCTGTAGATCAGATCCAGCGTCAGGTTCTGTTAATGCCATAGCTCCTGTAAATTCACCTGTACAGAAACCGGGGATATACATTTGCCGTTGTTCTTCGGAACCGAATTTCTTAATAGTGTCGCCAATATCCTGAAGCCCGAAAATATTCATTAAAGATGCATCCGCACGGGAGACCATCTCTATTGCCATCATATAAAAAGTAAATGGAAAATTTAACCCTCCGTATTTTCTCGGGAAAATCATTCCACGAAGATCTGCTTGAGTAAGCTGTTTTAGATTTTCCTGTGTTCCAATTGCATAGTAGACCTTTCCGTCTTTTAATATTGCGCCATCTTCATCAACACCTGCTGCGCGATCTGCTATATAATTTCCGGAAATATCGCCAACTATCTCCAGCACTTTACGGTAATTTTCAATTGCGTCTTCATAATTAGCCGGGGCATAATTATATTCTTTAGCCTGTTCATAATTATCTTCAGCAATATCAACAACATTTTTTAGATCAAGATTGTTGAAAATAAACTGCAGATCGCTGTTATCGTTGAAAAAATTAGGCATCGTTTTTCCTATTTCAATTTATGTTTATAAGCATCGATGAACTGTGGAATTACAACCGTTGCATCACCAACAACCCCGTAATGGGCTATGTCAAAAATAGCGGCCTCCGGATCTGAATTAATTGCAATAATTTTGCTGGAATCCTGCATTCCTGCTCTGTGCTGAATAGCACCGGAAATGCCGATTGCTATGTAAAGTTTCGGACGAACAGTAACACCGGTCTGGCCAACCTGTCTGTCAGGTGTAACGAACCCGGCGTCAACTGCAGCACGGCTTCCTGCAATTTCGGCCCCAATAGTATGGGCGAGTTCTTCGACCATCCTGAAATTTTCTTTTGTACCGAGTCCATAACCGCCTGCAACAATAATTGGTGCGGCTTTTAAATTTACTTTATTTTCTTCACGGTGCTGTTTTATTATTTGTAAAAGATCATCAATAGGTTCCGGTTTATATTCAATCTTTGTGATCTTTTCTTTTTTCGGTTTGTCAAGCGGACAAAGTTCCATTACTCCTTCGCGTACAGTTGCCATCTGTGTTGGTACATCCGGAGTTATAATTGTGGCGATAATATTCCCGCCGAAAGCAGGACGAATCTGAAGCAAAAGCTTTGAATGATTTTCGTTTAAGTATTTCACATCTGATATTTGCAGATCGGTACAATCGGCCGTAAGTCCGCTTTTTGTGTGTGAAGCTACACGCGGTGCAAGATCTCTTCCAATTATTGAAGCTCCAAATAAAACTATTCGTGGAATATTTTCTTTTACGAGGTTTTGTATAATTCTAGCGTATGGAAGCGTCCTGAAATCCCTGAGTGAAGGATGGTCGATCACAATAGCTTCATCAGCACCATAATTAAATGTTTGTTTTGTAATTTCGTCTGTGTCTGAACCGATTACAATGGCTCTTAAAACCCCACCCATAGTTTCTGCAAGTTTGTTTCCTTTGCACAGAAGTTCGAAACTTACATCAGCAGGTTTACCGCTGCGTTGTTCAATAAATACCCAGACTTCATTTTTAAAATCCATTTTTCTTCCCTTTAACCAAAAATGTGATCGCTCATTAGCTGGTCGATTAATTCTCCGAGCCCTGCTTTTGTTGCCTCAATTTTATTGTGCCCACCGCTTGCAAGCACAACAGATTCAACTTTAAATACTTTAGTCGGAGATCCTTTCAGTCCGCATCTTTTAACATCGATATTTAAGTCGTCGGTAGTTAGTGTGTTTATATAAAGCTTGCGTTCTTTGTATTCGTGGACAAGTTTATCTATATATAAGAGTGAATTTTCTTCGGTGAGTTTTTCAAGTTCAATTAGAGATTTGGCGCCTTTATATGCCATTACTCTTTTTGCGCTGAAAGGCCGTGGAGCAACAACATCTTTTAAAACTGTGAGCAATACCGGAAGTTTGCTTTCAACAACTTCATAGCCGCCGTCTATTTTTCTTTTTATTTGAATCTTATCTTTTTTTAACTGAACAATTTCTTCTGTGTAGGTTATCTGTGGGATGTTTAATTTTTCTGCTGTCTGTGGACCAACCTGGGCTGTGTCACCATCAATTGCCTGGCGACCGGCAAAGATAAAATGATAATCCCCTATTTGTTTTATGGCTTCACTCAAAACATATGATGTGGCAAGTGTGTCAGCACCTGCAAATTTTCTGTCGCTTATCAGATAGACATCGTCTGCACCCATGAAAAGACATTCACGAAGAATATCCGATGCACGCGGCGGTCCCATTGTTATGGCCGTAACTTTTCCACCATAACGTTCTTTTATCTGGAGGGCAAGTTCAAGCGAGACCCTGTCTTCAACATTAAAAATAGCCGGTAATTTTGAACGGTTTACGGTTCCATCATCTTTCATTACCTTGCCGGAAATGTTGGCAGTATCAGGAACCTGTTTAACAAGCACGATTGAATTGTACATATTTCCCCATAATTTTTATGGTAGGGAGGAAGGATGGAATAATCCCTAAGTCCTGAAAACCGCACAAAAAATATTCCATAGTTGGTGGATTGGTAATTAAGCTAAAATGTAGAGAAATTAAGCAGAAATGTATATATTCTTTCATTTTGGAGAATAGGCTTAATTGATGTTTCTTACTAGTGGGAAGAAGAAAGCGGGGAATAACTAAAATTAAAGGCTGCCCTAAAGATAAAGGCAGCCTGAATTATAATTTAATTTATACCGAATGAAAGAGAAACGGTCACATTTCTTGGAAGCCCCGGTTCCAGATATACAGGAACCCCTCCAACAATATCGGGATTTACAAATGCTGAACCGACATATTTTGTATCTGCAAGGTTATTCACAGAAAAAAATCCGCGCATATTAATATGTTCACCTAATTTTATTTCTCTATTTAACCCAATTGCCGCGTTAAAAATATTGTAAGAAGGAACTTCTATTGTGTTTGCATCATTAACAAAATAACTACCTGTTCCATTTACGCTGAAACTGAAGAACAATCCCTCTA
>Ga0102950_1000213_pt1 | contig 15128 bp, 11 predicted proteins | sample SalPon2A_B_D2_MG_FD_78505 | JGI IMG/M metagenome (GOLD analysis project Ga0102950, IMG submission 78505) | Soil microbial communities from South San Francisco under conditions of wetland restoration - Salt Pond MetaG R2A_B_D2_MG | ecosystem: Environmental > Terrestrial > Soil > Wetlands | place...
ACCCTCCCCCGCCCATCTCTCATAATCACCCTTAGACAATTTTCCATTCGACCAGGGAGGTTCCGTGCGGGAGATCCACAAAGTTGCCATTCTGGGAGCGGGAACCATGGGAGCCCGCATCGCCGCCCACCTTGCAAACGCCTCCATCCCCAGCGTACTTCTTGACATCGTGCCTGAAGGCGCCGCGCCCGGCGACACGAAAGCCCGCAATCGCATTGCACAGTCCGGCCTGGACGCGGCGCTGAAATCGCGCCCGCCGGCGTTCTTTGTTCCGGAAGCAGCGCGGTTAATTACCGTTGGAAACTTTGACGACCATCTTGCCCTGGTCGGCGATTGCGAATGGATTATCGAAGCGGTCACCGAAAAGCGCGAAATCAAGCGCTCGCTCTACCAGAAAGTCCTGCAGCATCGCAAGTCCGGCGCCATCTTCAGTTCCAACACTTCGGGCATTTCGATTGCGAGCCTTGCCGAAGGCATGCCGGACGACTTTCGCCACAACTTCCTGGGCACTCACTTTTTCAACCCGCCGCGCTACATGAAATTGCTGGAGCTGATTCCCACTCCGGAAACCATACCGGAAGTAGTGGAAACCATTTCGAGCTTTGGCGACCGTGTGCTCGGCAAAGGAATCGTCCATGCGCATGATACGCCGAACTTTATCGGCAACCGCATTGGCGTTTTCTTCACCATGGCGGTTCTCCACCGCATGGCGCAGGATGGCTTCAGCATCGAGGAAATTGACCTGCTGACGGGGCCCTTGATGGGCCTGCCCAAGTCCGCCACCTTCCGCACCACGGACATTGTGGGCCTCGACGTGATGGTCCACGTGGTCTCGAACCTGGCGGAAGCCCTTCCCGATGACGAGCGGCGCGACCTTTTCACGCTGCCCGATTTTGTCCGCGATATGCACCAGCGCAAGCTGCTGGGCGACAAGACGGGTGGGGGCTTCTACAAAAAGATCAAGGCCGCCGACGGATCGAGCGAGATCCTGACCATTGATTTGAAAATTTTTGAATACCGCGAACGGCAGAAGCCGAAATTCCCCTCGGTTGACATGGCCCGTAGCATGGAAGACACAGGCAAACGCGTTGCGGCGCTGGCAGATTCGCCCGGCCGCGTGGGCGATTTCTACCGCAAGGTGCTGGGCGATTGCTTCCACTATGCAGCCATGCGAATTCCTGAAATTTCCGACGACATCCCTTCCGTTGACAACGCCTTGAAGTGGGGATTCAGTTGGGAGCTGGGACCGTTCGAATTGTGGGACGCGGTGGGCGTGGAGAAAATCGTGGGCCAGTGGAAGAGGGAAAAACGCCCCGCGCCGCCGCTGGTGGAGAGCCTGCTCGCCAGTGGCGCGAAGACTTTTTACACATCGAGCGACGGAACAAGACAAGTTTTCGACCTTGCCTCGAAGCGATACCAGCCGGTGGAAATCCCTCCGGGCATCCTGTTATTGCCATCCCTGAAAGATCGGAAAAAGGAAGTCAAAAAGAACGCCGGTGCCAGCCTCATCGATCTGGGCGATGGCGTGGCCTGCCTTGAGTTCCACTCCAAAATGAACACCATCGGGCCGGACACGGTGGAGATGGTGCACCATGCCCTGCGCGCTTTAAACGATGGCTTCGATGCACTGGTAGTCGGCAACCAGGGAACCAACTTCTGCGTGGGCGCAAACCTCATGCTGCTTCTGATGGCCATTCAGGAAGAAGAGTGGGACGAAGTGCACCGCATGGTGCGCGAGTTCCAGGCCGCCAACATGGCGCTGAAATACGCTCCCAAACCCGTCGTGGCCGCGCCGTTCGGGCTCACGCTCGGCGGCGGAGTTGAAATGGCGCTCCATTGCGCGCGCATCCGCGCGGCCGCGGAAACCTACATGGGATTGGTGGAAACCGGCGTGGGGCTGCTGCCGGCGGGCGGCGGCACCAAGGAGATGCTGGTCCGCGCGCTGGACGCTGTTCCCCGCGACGAGCACGCCGATCCCTTTACCTACGTCAAGGAAGTATTTCTTAGTATTGGCATGGCCAAAGTGTCGGCAAGCGCGGAAGACGCGCGCAAGCTCGGATACCTGACCGCGCGCGATTCCATCAGCATGAACCGCAACCGGCAGATTGCCGACGCCAAGCAACTCGCCCTCGACCTTGTAAAGCTGGGCTACCGTCCCGGCGTTCCGCGTACCGACATTCGCGTGCCGGGGCAGAGCGCCTTTTCCATGATGAAACTGGGCCTGCACCTGATGCGGCGGGCGGAACGCATTTCCGATTTCGACGTGACAGTAGGAACGCACATCGCAAGGGTGCTGGCGGGCGGAGAATTTACGTCGCCCCAGGCGGTTTCTGAGCAGTATCTGCTGGACCTTGAGCGCGAGGGTTTCGTCAGCCTGTGCGGCCAGAAGAAAACGCAGGAGCGCATCCAGTATATGCTGAAGAAGGGCAAGCCGCTGCGGAACTGAGGGTTCCGTCTGGGAGGAAAAGAATGAAAGAAGCTGTCATCGTTTCCATTGCTCGCACGGCAGTGGGCAAAGCGCCGCGCGGGACGCTGCGCAACACCCGGCCGGATGACATGGCCGCGGCGGCCATCAGCGAGGCGCTGAGGCGGGTGCCCGGCCTCGAACCCGCCGATGTGGAAGACGTGATTCTTGGCTGCGCGATGCCCGAAGCGCAGCAGGGCAACAACGTGGCGCGGATCGCGTCACTGCGCGCCGGGCTGCCCGTCACCTGCTCAGCGATGACCATCAATCGCTTCTGCTCATCCGGCCTTCAGGCGATTGCGCTGGCGGCAGAAGGCATTATGGCCGGCTTTGGAGACGCCATCATCGCCGGCGGCACCGAGAGCATGAGCATGGTGCCGATGGGCGGGTACCACTTTTCTCCCAATCCCTACCTGGTGGACCACTATCCCGACACCTACCTGAGCATGGGCCTGACCGCGGAAAATCTTGCGCGGAAGTATCAGATCACCCGCAAGCAGCAGGATGCCTTTGCGTTGCGCAGCCACCAGCGCGCGCTGGCGGCCATTGACGCGGGCCGGTTCAAAGAAGAGATCGCGCCGCTGGAAGTGGTGGAAGTAGAGATGAACGGCGGTAGCAAGCCGCAGACCCGCAAGACCACTTTTGACACCGATGAAGGCCCACGCCGCGATACGTCTCCCGAAGCTCTCGCCAAGCTGAAGCCCGCATTCCACGCCGCGGGGACAGTGACGCCGGGGAATGCTTCGCAGATGAGCGATGGCGCTGCTGCGGCCGTGGTGATGTCGTCTGAAAAAGCAAAAGCCATTGGAGCAAAGCCATTAGCTCGATTTGTAGGCTACGCCACCGCTGGCACACTGCCGGAGGAGATGGGCTTGGGTCCCGTGTTCGCCATCCCAAAGGCGCTGAAGTTTGCGGGCCTCAAGCTGCAGGATATCGAGCTGATTGAATTGAACGAGGCGTTTGCTGTGCAGGCGCTGGCCGTCATGCGCGAAGCCGGACTTGATCCGGAGATCACCAACGTCAACGGCGGCGCCGTCGCGCTTGGGCATCCGCTCGGTTGCACGGGCGCCAAGCTCACAGCCACCCTGCTGGGCGAAATGAAGCGCCGCAAGACGCGCTACGGCATGGCCACGATGTGCATCGGCGGCGGCATGGGCGCGGCGGGAATTTTTGAGAACCTTCAGTAAATTTCGAGGCTGCCGCAGGTACTTTTACGATGCAATTTTGCCCCCTATGGGAGACGAAGCTTTTTCGCCACTGAACAACCAGACGGAGACGAAGGATTACCGGTGTAAGTTACACATTCCACTCCGGAAAATGAGGAACTCATGACTACCGGCGAAGCAAAACTGAAGGTCAAAGGTGGCAGCTTTCTCATCGAGCAGCGGAAGCCCGATGAGATCTTTACGCCGGAGGACATGACGGACCAGCACCAACTGATTGCCCAGACAGCCGAAGAGTTCATGCAGAAGGAAGTCCTTCCGCGCGTTCGCGAGATTGAGGAGAAAGATCCAAAGCTGCTGCGCGAACTTCTCAGAAAGGCTGCGGAAATCGGGCTGAATGCCACCGACATTCCGGAGAAGTACGGCGGCTTGGAACTCGACAAAATCTCCTCCATCATCGTTGCCGAAAAGACCGCCCTCAATGGCTCGTGGACGGCAACCATCGGCGCGCAGGCCGGCATCGGCGTTCTGCCCATTGCCTATTTCGGCACGGAAGAGCAAAAAGCGAAGTATGTTCCAAAGCTCGCCAGCGCTGAGTGGGTGGGCGCTTACGCGCTGAGCGAAGCAGGTTCGGCTTCCGATGCGCTCAACTGCAAAACCCGCGCCACTCTCAGCGCTGATGGCAAGCATTACATCGTCAACGGCTCGAAAATGTGGATCACCAACGGCGGCTTTGCCGACGTCTTCACCGTGTTCGCAAAAGTGGATGGTGAGAGTTTCACGGCGTTTATTGTAGAGCGCGGATTCCCGGGCGTTTCACCGGGCGCCGAAGAACACAAGATGGGTATTCGCGGCTCATCCACCACGCCTTTGAATTTTGAAAATGTTCCCGTTCCGGTGGAAAACGTTCTGGGCGAAGTCGGCAAGGGGCATTTGATTGCCTTCAACATCCTCAACGTGGGCCGGCTGAAGCTGGGTGCGGGATGCGTGGGAGCGGCAAAATATCTCATCGCCGAATCCGTGGGCTGGGCGAGGCAGCGGGAAGCGTTTGGCCGGAAGATTGCCGATTTCGGCCTGATCAAGCAAAAGCTGGGCGAAATGGTTGCTCTCACCTACGCTACGGAAAGCCTTTCATACCGCACGGGCGGCCTGATCGACGGGATGCTCGAAGGTGTCGATCTGGGATCTTCTGACGCGAGTGGACAGATTCTTGCGGCGTTGCGGGAGTATGCCGTCGAGTGTTCCGTCCTGAAGGTGGTAGGAACCGAAACGCTCGACTGGATTGTTGATGAGGCCGTGCAGATTTTCGGCGGTTACGGTTTTTCCAGCGAGTATGAGGTGGAACGCGCCTATCGCGATCAGCGCGTAAACCGAATCTTTGAAGGAACCAATGAAATTAACCGACTGCTGATCACAGACATGCTGTTGAAGCGGTCGATGAAGGGCGAGCTCGGGCTGATCCCTGCCGCCCAGAAACTTTTGGATGAAGTTCTCAGTTCCTCTTCAGGTGAAGCGGTCGAAGATGATGAGCCGCTTGCCGATGTGGCGGCGGTGCTGGAGGGCGCAAGAAAGGCGGCGCTGCTGGTTGCCGGGAGCGCCGTGCAAAAATACCTGCAGGCGCTGGCTGAAGAGCAGGAGGTGGTTGCCGTCATCAGCAACCTGGTGATGGAGATTTACGCGCTGGAAAGCGCGCTGCTCCGCACCCGCAAGAAGATCGGCAAGTCTTCCGCTGATGTCTGCCGGACAGAAATGGAGGCCACACAAATCTTTGCCTATGAGGCCGCCGACAGGATTGAAGTGGAATCGAAGCGCGCGTTAGGAAGAATTACCGAAGGCGATACTCTGCGAACACACCTTGCCATTCTGCGGCGGTTCTTGCGCCGGACGCCGCCGGACCTGATCGGGCTGAAGCGGCGTGTAGCCAAACGCGCCATCGAACTCGGCCGCTACCCTTTCGCTTAGCGTCGGTTCATTCTCGGACCGTTTTCCCCATGTTCAGTGCGCGCTTGAAACTCAGGTGGGAGGGCTACAAACTTTTCAATGCTTTCACAGCTCCTGCAAGGTCAGACACAGCAAGGACCAGATCGGATTTTTTCCCTTCTTTCGCAATCGTCGCATAGCTGTAATCGATGTTGATGTGCGCTTTTGCAAGACGCTCCGCAATTTCTGCCAGCGTGCCAGACTTGTCCGGCAGCGTGATCCTGAGCACCTCCTCTTCCGTCACTCGCAAGTCCAGATCACGGAGCACTTTTCTGGCACGGGCGGGGCTGTTGACCAACAGCCTGACGGGAATCTCGCTCCCGTTGCCGTAGCTAGTGAAGGCCATGACTTTGATTCTTGCCCTGGCCAGCGCACGGGTGACGCGAGCGATTTGTCCGGGAGCGCTGTCAACCCAGACGGAGACTTGCCTGGCCTTGCTCATTGTGGGTTCCTTTCCAAACAGCCGCGATATTCTGAGGATACGCTGAAATGGTTCCGGGTGTAAACGGCAGCCGATCGTGCCGGGGCCCCGGCATAATTCCCATTTTAGAAATCCAGGTGGCAGAGATTTGTCAGGGTGATTGATCCACGCGCTAACTCGGTATAACTTGTCAGTCGAAGCATGAGGAGGAGACTGTGAAGCCAGTTGAAGATGTTCGAGTGGTTGTAGTGGGCAGCAGCAACTTTGATGTGGTAGTCAATGCCGACCGGCCGCCCCGCGAAGGAGAAAACATTCTGGCGACGAACCTGAAGTTCTTTCCGGGCGGCAAGGGCGCCAACCAGGCGGTTGCTGTCAAGCGCCTGGGAGCACAGGTGACGTTCATCGGCGCGGTGGGTGAGGATATCATTGGCGATTTTCTGGCAGGCCACCTGGAAGCCAGCGGCATTGACACTCACTGGCTCCGGCGGGATCGTGCGCGATCGTCGGGATGCGCTTTTATCAGCATCTACCCCAGCGGCAACAATTCCATTGTGGTTGATCCCGGTGCTAACCGCACGCTTACACCCAAAGACATCGATCTCTCGCAGGAAGCGATAGCCGAAGCCGATGCCGTCCTCACCGTGCTGGAAATTCCCATGGAAACGGTGGAAGCCGTGTTGCGGGCGGGGCGCAAAGCTGGCAAGTTGACGGTGCTGGATGCCGGCCCGCCACGCCAGTGTTCGAATGAAATCCTGAAGCTCGCAGACATCGTTTCACCCAATGAGACGGAGCTTGAGGCGCTGACTGGGAAGACGGTGAGCGGAAGGAAATCGGCCGAAGAAGCAGCCCGGAAACTTCTGGGCCTGGGTGCGGAAACGGTGGTGGTGAAGATGGGCGGCGACGGCTCCATGCTGGTCACTGCAGAAAGGTCGGTCCACTTTCCGGCCTCGAAAATCAAAGCAGTTGATCCTACCGCGGCCGGCGATGCGTTCACCGCGGCACTGACGGTAAAACTCGCCGCAGGCGAAAAGCCCGAGGATGCCATGCGCTACGCCAACCTGGCCGGCGCGCTGGCCGTGACCCGGCTGGGGGCGTTGCCCTCACTGCCAACGCGAGAGGAAGTGGAAGCCTTCGGTGCTGGAAAAGGCCCGGCATAGGGCCCGCGTGATGCGGAAAATCAAAAACCTTTCTTGAGAATCACGTTCCCGAGAAAACCGCGATTCTGGCCCTCGGAATCCACCACGCGAACGCTGACCCGGAATGCGTCTGCCGGAAGCGGGATCCTCCTTTCCAGCCGAACAACACGGCGAGGATCAACAGCCTGCAACTTCTGCCGGCTGAGTTCCTTTCCCATGGCGCTGTAAAAAACCGCTTCAGCGGTCCCGGGGACAAACACCCCAAACACTCCCTTCAAAGTCACCACGCTGCCTGTGACTTGTGCGGAAAGTGGCTTGCTGATGGCACCAACCCAAACGGCCTTTACGATTGGATTCGGCAGCCGCGTGGGCGCCCAGTGTACAGTGAACTCATACTCCTGGCCGGGATCGAGCGTGGCGTAAGGGCTGAGCACCTCAGTTTCCACGAAATACGGAGTCTGTTTGGGATCGTCGGGAAGCGTCTGGAAAAACGGGCCGCGCGAAATGTGCCCGGGGCCGTCGTTCCAGGATTCAACGGACGCATTATCGGGATACTTCTCGCCTGGGAAATATTTGAAAGTTTCCACCAGGCAGGCGTTTTTGTGTCCATTCACCACGGCATACCAGCCGGCATTGGAATCCGCTGCCACCTTGCCAACCATGTACTTATAGTGGACGCGCAGCATGTGCCCGTTATCGATTGCCTGGTAGCTGGGATTGCGCACATCGCCGTAAGGATGGTAATAGCCCGTGGGAAACATGCTGTGAGGGTTCAGCGGAATGTACACGTAAAGGTCAGGGTTGGGCTTGGACGGGTCATGCGCGTCGGAGGCATCGTTCTGGATGAGGTGCCAAATGCCCCAGCGAATCTGCCGCTTGCTGATGTTGCGCATCACCTGGTCAACCTGGACGCGAGTGGTCCCCGCAAAAACATGAAACGTGCGGATAAACTGCACACCTGTCCGCGGATCGGGCGGGCTGGTCACGCGAACGGCCACCTCCTGGGGTGTGTTCTTCACCACCTCGGATTTGAACCGGCTGCCGTCGAGGATGTAATAGGGAATGCTGGGCCATTCGTTATCGTTCATCCAGCCTTCCGGCGCTGGCCACACTTTGTCGCCGCCATAGTTGGCCCACCCTGACTTCAGATTGTCCTGGCTCTCCGGCAGAATCTTGCCCTGAAGCTGCTTGTTCACAAAAAAGTAGCTTTCATCGCCCAGTTTCAATTGGATGGCGCGGCCACCGATTTCCGGGGTCACATAGAGCGTGATCAGGCCGTTCGTAAGGAGGTAAGCCTTCCAGCCGTCGAACTCGGTAGTCTCGAGTTTGGCCTCGAACGAAGGAGCCGACGCCGCCATGATTGGCCTTGCGGAAAACTGCAGAAGTATTGCACGGGCAACCCGAAAAGGCTGTAACTGTCTGAGCGGAAAATAAAGGCCGGGAAGAAGAATGAGAACCAGGAAAGCCAGAATCATGATTGATCGGCGTCGTTGTGTCATACGGTTCCTTTGAAATGAGAGTATCCAACCCTTTGAAATCCTAAAAAGGTTGGCTCGTACCTTAGCGCGCCGCGGGCGATTCCGCAGAGATCGCTGAAAGCTGGTGTGCCAGGTCGCGCACGGCCGGGTAGAGGTTCCGGTAGACCTCGTAGTAGCCATCGTAGGCCTTGCTGTTTGTCTCACGCGGATACATGCACTCGCTGACCTGGATGGCCTCGCGCGCCGATTCCTCCACCGACGAATAGATTTTCGCGCCGGCACCGGCCAGCAGAGCGGCGCCGAAGGCAGAACCCTCTGATGTCTTCAGCGTCACCAGTTCCTTGCCGTAAACATCCGCCTGGATCTGCCGCCAGGTGAAGCTGCGCGAACCGCCTCCCGAAGCGCGGATCTGCTCCACGGGAATTTCAAGCTCGCTGAAGATTTCGAGCGAGTCGCGCAGGCTGAACGCCACTCCCTCCAGAATGGCGCGAATCACATGCCCGCGCGTATGGGATGCCGTGAGACCGAACCACATTCCGCGCGCTTCCGCATCCAGATGGGGCGTGCGTTCGCCCATCAGGTAAGGCAGAAACAGCAGGCCGCCTGAACCGGGAGGAACGCGCTCGGCTTCCTTGATGAGGAGTTCATAAACATCGGAACCCGTCTCTCCCGCGTACCAGCTTTCCACCGTGCCGAAGTGGTCGCGGAACCAGCGGAGCGAAAGCCCGGCGCCCTGGGTCACGCCCATCACGTGCCACTTCCCGGGGACGGCGTGGCAGAAGGTGTGGATGCGCCCGGCGGGGTCAAGCTTGGGAGCGCCGGTGTAGGCAAACATCACGCCCGAACTCCCCAGCGTGCTGGAAGTGAGTCCCGGCAGCACGATGCCGTTGCCGACGGCGCTGGCGGCCTGGTCTCCCGCGCCGCCCACCACCGGCGTTCCGGCAACCAGCCCGGTGAGCAGCGCAGCTTCCCGTGTGACCGTGCCGGTGATCTCCGGCGATTCATAGGCCCTGGGCAAAAATCCGGAATCGATTTCAAGCGCGGCCAGCATTTCCTTCGACCACTGTCGGTTTGTGACGTCAAACAGCAGCGTCCCCGAAGCGTCGGAAACGTCGGTGGCGAATTCACCCGTCAGGCGATAGCGGACAAAATCCTTGGGCAGCAGGAAGTGGGCGGCGCGCTCAAAAACGACAGGCTCGTGGTCACGTATCCAGAGCAGCTTGGGCGCCGAAAACCCAGTAAGAGCGGGGTTTGAAACCAGTTGGATCAGCCGCTCAGAGCCAACTTGCGCCGTGATCCAGTCGCATTGCGACTGGCTGCGCTGGTCGCACCAGATGAGGGACGGTCGCAACACGGCATTCGCGTGGTCCAGCAGCACCACGCCGTGCATCTGGCCGGAAAGCCCGACGGCCTTGATGTCCGAACCCTTCAGGCCGGCTTCCGTCAGCGCTCCCTGGACGGCAAGCATGGTTGCTTCCCACCAGTCTTCAGGGTCCTGCTCGGCCCAGCCGGGCCTTTCCATGCTCATCGGCTGATGGTCACCGGTGGCGGCCCCGACAACGGTGCCGTCCGGGCGCACAATCACCGCCCGCGTGCCCGTGGTTCCAATGTCGATTCCCAGAAGAAAACTCATGGTTGCACGGACCGTCCGTTACGAAGATTGACTTCCAAAATTTGCCTCATCTACAATGCGAACAGTCATAGTAATGCCAGCGGCGTCCATGAAGAAACAGCGCTAACGGAAATGAAACTTCAGGGGCAGCAAAAACGAATAATCGCTCTCGCCTGGATTCCAATCCTTGTCCTCCCTTTGGCGATGCTGGGTTTTTCCGGACCCTGTTCAAACCTCCGCGGCCTAGGAGGAGCACTCTGGGTTTTCCTGATTTCGACCGGATGTTTGCTGAGTGAAATCCGGGTTGCTCGGATTCTCAAAGGATCAGCTAGCCCTGGCAAAAAGGGAGGTTGGCTTCTATACGGTGCATCGTTTTTGCCAGTCCTTCCAGTCACTCTGGTCTCTGGTTTTTTCCTACTCATGACGGCCATCGAGACTCCGATCATAGCGTGGTATACCCTTAAGAGTCTTTGAGAAGTGCACTGTCGGTTGTTGTCGGCCGCTATGCCTTTACCTTTTCCCAAAGGCCTGTCTTGGCGGACTTTTCGATTGCCTCCATCACAATCTGGTTCTTCACGCCGTCGGCAAAGTTGGGGGACGGCATCTTGTCCTTCTCCAGTGCGACCAGGAAATCGTGGATGGCGTGAACGAACGTGTGCTCGTAGCCGATGATGTGCCCGGCAGGCCACCAGTTTCCGACGTAGGGATGGACGGCTTCCGTAACGTTAATAGTCTTGAAGCCCTGGTCACCGGGCTTATCCGTCGAGTCGTAGATTTCAAGCTCGTTCATCCGCTCCAGGTTGAACGCCAGGCTTCCCTTGCTGCCGTAAACCTGGAAGGTGTTGTAATTCCGCCGGCCGCCGCAGAACCGGGATGACTCAAACACGCCCACGCTGTTGTTCCGAAACCGTGCCAGGAAATTGGTGTCATCGTCCACGGTAACTTTTCCTTTGCCCTTGCTACCCTTTGCGCCCCAGGTAGTTGCGCCGCTGCCTGCGAGCGGCCGCTCTTTGATGAAGGTAGTCATCTGGGCCGTGACGGTTGCGATTTCGCCGTTGAGCATGCGCGCAAAATCGATGGCGTGCGAACCGATATCGCCCAGGGCGCCGCTGCCCGCAAACTTCTTCTCCAGACGCCACACCAGCGGGAAATTGGGATCCATGATCCAGTCCTGGAGATATGCGCCGTGGTAGTGATAGACGTCACCGATGCGGCCGTCTTCTATCATTTTCTTGGCGAGGCAGACAGCGGGAATCTTGCGGTAGTTGTGCATAATCATGTGCTTCACGCCCGCGCGTTCCACGGCCTGGAGCATCTTTTTCGCGTCGGCCACGGTGTTGGCCAGCGGCTTTTCGCAGATGACGTGTTTGCCCGCCTTGGCCGCCGCTATGGCCATTTTGGCGTGCAGATGGCCGGGACTCGAAACGTCAACTACGTCGATGTCCTTCCGCGCCACCACGCGGCGCCAGTCGGTTTCGATTTCCTCCCATCCGAATTGCTGCGCTGCCGCTTCCAGTCCCGCCCGGTCGCGCCCGCAGATCACCTTCAGCCGCGGCGTGAGCTTCCCCGGAAAGAAACGGCTCACCTGCCGGTAGGCGTTCGAGTGGGCCTTGCCCATGAATTTGTATCCGATGAGTGCAATGTTGATGTCGGCCATGCTATCTCCTTAAAAGTGACGAGTGATGTGTGACAAGTGACGAGCTGAAACCCGAAAAATGAACCGGGCCCTCCCGCATGTAAAGAAAACGATTCAGCCCACCTTCGTCAGACTTCGACGAAGAGCATTTAACATTTTTTTCAACTCGGAAATCAGCCCGAACGCTTCTTCCGCATCGGCCGCCGAGCAGAATCCGAGATCGGGACACAATGTCAATTGGGTGTCCAACTCAGCCACCGATCCCTCGGCATGGGACATAAAATGAACGAATTCAGCAGTGCCCATGAGTGCCTGTCCTCCCGCAATATTGGATGGGACCGAAATTGCCGCACGCCGCATCTGTGAAACTAACCCGAATTCTCCTCCCCCGGAAAGGGTTTGGTAATGGTGTATATGACCTTCGTCAGTTCCATCCCCTTCTGCCAGACTAGGAGATCCCTGTAGCTTGCAACCTTCGTCTTTGATGTGGCCTGGCCCATGTCGTGACACCCGCTAGCATTGCTTAAACTTGCCACTCGTCACTCGTCACTTTTTACTTTGTTGTTTATGTCCACCACGCCCCGGTAAGTTTTTCCTTGATAACGATTTCATTCAGGAAGGTGGCGGCTTTAGTGAGACCTTCTTCCACGGACATCAGGCTGTCTTCATGCTCGATAGAGAGGACGTCGTTGTAGCCGATCATCTGGAGCGTCGAAACGAAGTCGCCCCAGAAATCACGCCCGTGCCCGTAGCCAACGGTGCGGAAGAGCCAGGAACGGTTCTTCTCGTCCGAGTAAGGCTTGGTGTCGAGCACGCCGTTCACCTTGTAGTTCACATCATACAGGCGGGTATCTTTGGCGTGGACGTAAAAGACGGCTTTGCCCAGTTTTCGGGCCGCAGCGCAGGGATCGATGCCTTGCCAGAACATGTGGCTGGGATCGAGATTGGCGCCGATGGCCGGCCCTGACTCTTTCCTCAGCCGCAGCATGGATTCCGGCGAATAGGCGACAAAGCCGGGATGCATTTCAATGGCCACGCGAACACCGTGGTCGGCGGCGAACTTGGCATGTTTTTTCCAGTAAGGAACCACCTTCTTTTCCCACTGCCATTTCAGGATGTCCTGATAGTCGGGCGGCCAGGCGCAGGTGACCCAGTTGGGATTCCTGGAACCGTCGGAATCTCCGGGGCAGCCTGAAAAGTCGATGACGCGATTCACGCCCAACTTTTCAGCCAGCAGGATAGTCTTGCGGCTGACTTCTGCCGCAGACTTGGCGATCTTCTTGACCGGATGCAGTGCGTTGCCGTGGCAGCTCAGCGCGCTGATCGTGATGCCCTGGTCGTCGAGTTTCTGTTTGAATTCCTTGAGCTTGGCCGGAGCGTTGAGCAGGTCGAGCTTGAGGTGCGCGTCGCCCGGGTAGTTCCCGGTGCCGAGTTCGATGGTGCTGATTCCCAACGGCTTGATCTTGTCGATAACTTTCTGTAGTTTCAGGTTGGAAAACAGGACGGTGAATAGACCAACTTTCATAGGCGATCTCCGTTTGTCGGCCGCGGAGCCCGGCGGATAAGCTTGAAATCCCGGGCTGACCCTGGCCGAAGTGGGGATTTGTTTTCAGGTAAAAGAAAGGTTTAAATCTATCGGCCAGAACGGCTAACGTCAACTGTAAAATCGTATGATTGCTCTTGAGCTCCGGCAGAATCTGGGGGATAATATAGATGATCAGGGAAAAGATATGTCTGCTGTTTTTCCCCATTGACAGCAGGGGAAATATTCGGTAGACTACGAAATTGCTCTGACAGATGAATGTGCTTCAGAGTAAACGGTGGTGCAAGCCATCGTGACACCCGCGAACGGGTGGCCGGATTCCTGTCCGGTAATAGTTGTTCTTTGACAATTGAGTTGAGCAAGCCACGTCAATGCATAAGGCCTTTCAGGGCCGAATGCAAGCTGAGCGATTTGTTCTGTTCCCGTCAGGGGCAGAACAATTTCTCCCTCTGTAACCCGGAGGGGGAAGCTCCAAAAATTAGCGTGAGGAGGATCTTCGGATCTTCCAAGCGCAGCCAATTTCAAACGAGAGTTTGATCCTGGCTCAGAATCAACGCTGGCGGCGTGCCTAACACATGCAAGTCGAACGAGAAAGTGTGACTGTAGCAATACAGTTGCACCTGTAAAGTGGCGAACGGGTGAGTAACACGTAGCTAACCTACCCTCGAGCGGGGAATAACCCGGGGAAACCTGAGCTAATACCGCATAACATTCCGGTGACTTAAGCCATCGGGATCAAAGGCCCGCAAGGGTCACTTGAGGAGGGGGCTGCGCCCGATTAGCTAGTTGGTGGGGTAATGGCCTACCAAGGCGATGATCGGTAGCCGGCCTGAGAGGGCGCACGGCCACACTGGCACTGAGATACGGGCCAGACTCCTACGGGAGGCAGCAGTGGGGAATTTTGCACAATGCCCGAAAGGGTGATGCAGCAACGCCGCGTGAGGGATGAAGGCCCTCGGGTCGTAAACCTCTTTCGATCGGGAAAAATGGGCGGGTGAAGAGCCCGTTCTGATGGTACCGGATGAAGAAGCCCCGGCCAACTACGTGCCAGCAGCCGCGGTAATACGTAGGGGGCAAGCGTTGTTCGGAATTACTGGGCGTAAAGGGCGTGTAGGCGGTGCGGTAAGTTGGACGTGAAATCCCCGAGCTTAACTCGGGGCGGTCGTTCAAAACTGCCGTGCTAGAGTGTGGGAGAGGGAAGTGGAATTCCCGGTGTAGCGGTGAAATGCGTAGATATCGGGAAGAACACCTGTGGCGAAGGCGGCTTCCTGGCCCACAACTGACGCTGAGGCGCGAAAGCTAGGGGAGCAAACAGGATTAGATACCCTGGTAGTCCTAGCCCTAAACGATGAACACTTGGTGTGACCCTTCACGGGGTCGTGCCGGAGCTAACGTGTTAAGTGTTCCGCCTGGGGAGTACGGTCGCAAGGCTGAAACTCAAAGGAATTGACGGGGGCCCGCACAAGCGGTGGAGCATGTGGTTTAATTCGACGCAACGCGAAGAACCTTACCTGGGCTTGAACTGTCGTGGACTGGTTCAGAGATGAATCTTTCCCGCAAGGGACTGCGGCAGAGGTGCTGCATGGCTGTCGTCAGCTCGTGTCGTGAGATGTTGGGTTAAGTCCCGCAACGAGCGCAACCCTCATCCTTAGTTGCTCGTCCGCAAGGAAAGCACCCTAAGGGAACTGCCGGTGA
>Ga0102950_1000214_pt1 | contig 15120 bp, 9 predicted proteins | sample SalPon2A_B_D2_MG_FD_78505 | JGI IMG/M metagenome (GOLD analysis project Ga0102950, IMG submission 78505) | Soil microbial communities from South San Francisco under conditions of wetland restoration - Salt Pond MetaG R2A_B_D2_MG | ecosystem: Environmental > Terrestrial > Soil > Wetlands | place...
CCGCTACAAAATCGCCATTCTCACCATGGTCTGCTTCGGCCAGGCTGTGCCGGTGGAGGGAATTCCCGTGGAAGGCATCACCCGCATTCAACAGGTGGATTTTGCTTACGCCCACCGGCTGAACCGCACCATCCGGCTGATCGGGGCGGCGCGCAGGAAGCGCGGCAAGAACCTGGAAATCACCGTGCGGCCCATGATGATTCCGCAAGCGTCGCAGCTCGCCAACGTCTGGGGCAGCACCAACGGGATCCTGCTGCTGGGCAACAAAGGCGGCACCACCACGCTGACCGGGCGCGGCGCCGGAGGAGAGCCCACCGGCGTTGCCGTGCTCTCCGACGTGGTTGAGATTGCCAGGCTGATTGCGGCAGGAGGCGCCGGAAGCACGCCGCTGGGTTACTCGGAATGGCACAACCGGAAAATTGGCCCGCCCTCCAGGGAGACTGTGAGTTTCTACCTCCGACTCGTGGTTCGCGACCGCCCCGGCATTCTGGCGCGCGTGTGCGCCACGCTCGGGCGCCACAGAATCAACATTGACTCCGTCCTGCAGGAACCCGCCATGCCCAAGGAACACCTGCCGTTCGTTATGACGTTGGAACCCACGGCGGAGCTCCGTGTGCGGGAGGCCGTGCGTGAAATTGCCCGCCTTCCCTTCCTGGTGCAACCCCCGCTTCTGCTTCCCTTTACCGATCTCCCCTAGCCTCTCTACTGGGGCTACAGACCTCCTTTTTACTCCGTTGAAGCAACGTGACGCGGCCGCAGGTGCATCCTAATAGGTATAGAGGGGATGATGGAGCGGCGCTCAGAGAAGTCACCGAGCGTCGTTCGGATTTAAGCACCGCTCAGCAAGGGGCGTTATGGAAAAACAACATCTTCATTTCACAAGCATATCGGCAGCCGGTTCCCTTCCCGCCTGCGAGGGCGTTTTGTGACGAACTGGCCCACGCCCGCACGCCCTGAAAGAGAACCGCGCTGCGGGGCGTAACGACTCGATCACGCAGCATTTCAACTGCCCTGAGCCAGGCGCAACTGTTAACTGTTGCGTTACGCATCTTGGTGTGTTTTTACGGCCTTCGGGCCCGCACGCCCTGTCAGCGCAAAACAAGTAACGCTTCGAGGCCACCGAGCATCTGATATTGCTGTCAGGTTCAGGGTTTGACCATAAGTGCTTAATATGGCCTTGAAGATGACTTTTGCATAAAGGAGGTTTTATGCGTCTGAACTTTTTGAAAACTACGGGATTACTTTTAGTAGCGGGATTATTAATGCCTGTCGGGATGTTACTTGCAAGTACAACCACTGGAGTTCCTGCGGTAACATCCAGCAAGGCCAACTGGTATGACGCGGAACAGGCGTCGACTCTCTTTAATCGCATGAACACCCTGGCCCTCAAGACCAGGAAGGAAGTTGCCCGGCTTCAGGTGCAGGAACAGCAGCTGGATTGGAGAGCACAAGCCGCACGGCTTGCGCGCGCCAAGGCCGATGTTAACAAAATGGGGAATGACCTGATTCGACTCAACGAAGTGAAAAACAAGCTGGAGCCCTGGCAGCAGAGCCTGCTCAACAAGATCACGCGGAACCAGCATGAGATGGTTTATCAGCTGGACGCGGCAATTCACAAACTGGCTGTCCATCAAAATCGGACTTACCTTGCCTTGTCGCAGTATCCGCAAAACATCAATATCATTTACAAGAACGCCAATCAGATGACGAACACCATCAGCACCGTCACCCAGTATGCTAACGCCGAACAGAAGATGGCAGCGCTCGAAAAGATGAACAACCGGAAAGTCAGTTCCTGACAGTGGATATGGTTTGCAGAGGAGAAAAGGCCCCGCCGCAGGTGGGGCCTTTTCGTGCTTCAGAGTCAGGGGCAACGCCCGGCGCCAGGAGTGACCGAGGCCGAACGCTGAGGATTCGGCCGGTCCAGTTCCCACGGAGGTTCAACACGGCAACGCCTTTTTACTGTTCACTTATCAGTCATATGCTTATGCACTTATCCAGACCCACACAATCCGGCAGACCAAGCGGCCGTTTTTAAGGTAACAAATCCACCGGCGTGTGCATCTCAATGAGTGTCGGGTTCAGAGGCTGGCCACACCCTCTTGAAATGGCCTCAAACACGACTTGTGCATAAAGGAGGTTTTATGCGACCGAACTTTTTGAAAACTACCGGATTACTCTTAGTATTGGGCTTGTTAATGCCAGCTGGGATGTTACTTGCAAGTACAACCAGCGAAATTCCCGCGGTAACATCCCGCAAGGCCAACTGGTATGACGCTGAGCAGGCTTCGACTCTTTTCAATCAAATGAACACCCTGGCACTAAAGGTCAGGAAGGAAGTTGGCCGTCTTCAGGTGCAGGGATATGAGCTCGACTGGGAAGCGCAGGCTGGACGGCTTGCGCGTGCGAAGGCCGATGTTAACAGGATCGGGAACGACCTGCTCCAGCTCAACGAAGTGAAAAACAAGCTGGAGCCCTGGCAGCAGAGCCTGCTGAACAAGATCACACCAAATCTTCACGAGATGGTTTACCAGATGGATGCGGCGCTTCACAAGCTGGACGTCCATCAAAATCGCACGTACCTTGCGATGACCCAGTATCCGCAAAACATCAATATGATTTATAAGAGCGCCAATCAGATGACGAATACCATCAGCACCGTCACCCAATACGCTCAAGCCGAGGAGAAGATGGCAGCGCTCGAAAAGACGAACAACCGGAAGGTCAGTTCCTGACATCGGATATGGCTTGCAGGACAGAAAAGGCCCTGCCCAGGGTGGGGCCTTTTCGTGCGTCGGGGTAATGGTCAAGCGTGGCGCCAAGAGAGATCAGGACCTAACTTCGAAGATTCGGTTGGCCTGATTTCCACAGCAACATGCCCGCCGTGACGTCCCCGTCCCATTAACTCAGGAGTGACCCATTCATGCACATTTCTAATCCCGAACAGTCCGGGAGAGAAAGGGGCCGCTTCAAGGTAACGAATTCACTGCCGTGCGCATCTCACCAGATGTCAGATTCAGAAGGTGCGGGAGCGCCCTGTAAAAATGGTCTTATTGATGACTTACGCACATAAGGAGGCAATATGCGTACGAATTTGATGAAAATGATCGGGTTAGCGCTATTTATGACGTTACTAATGCCTGTAGGCATGTTATTTGCAAAGGAATCTGCGCCGACAAACAGCCTGACATCCAATACGGCTAACTGGTATGACGTTGAAGAAGCTTCGAATTTACTGGGCAGGATGCAGACCCATGCCATCAATGCAAGAAATGCTCTGGGTCAAAATCAAGTTTCAGAGACCGACCTGGCGTGGCAAATCCAGGCTTTAAACCTCGACAATGCCAGAAGCAATGTCAACAGGATGGGCGCCGATCTGCTGCAACTTGACAGAATCAGCAGCAAGGTGGAACCCTGGCAGCAGAGACTGATCTACAAAGTCACACCTCAGGTCCATGAGATGGCTTACCAGTTGGAGGCAGCAATTAACACTGTGAATGAGTATCAGTCCAAGGACCATCTTGCACTGACGCAGTATCCACAGTACGTCAATCAGGTTTGCAGGAACGCCAATCAGGTTTCAGGTACCATCAGCAACGTCACGCGTTCCGCTGATACTGAGGAGAAGGTGGCAGCCCTCCACGAATTAAACACCACGAAGGTTGGCTCCTAACGCGAAAATAGAATGGCAGTGGAAAGGCTTCGCCCTCCGGGCGGGGCCTTTCTTTTTTGGGAGGTAAGCTGATCACCGAGGGTGGACTGCCTCCATGAGCCCTGCGGCCTACTGCGCCACCTGAAACTCAAAGACGGTATCCGGAGTCACTTTGCTTCCGGGAAGAGGCAATTGCTGGATGATATTGCCCTGGACGGCGCCCGGTTCCTGGGCCTGAGAAACCTTGATGTTCTGGAATCCCGCCTGTTGCAGTTCCGATCGAACCAGTCCAACGGGCTTGCCCTGGAAGTCAGGGCAAAGGTAGGCAACAGGTGTCTGCCCCAGCGAAACCAAAAAATTCACGGCAGGGCTTTGCAGGTCCGTTGTTGCCGGAGGAGGGTCCTGCGCCACCACATGGTACGGCTGGTCCTGAGGCCAGTAAAGCGATGCAACGTCACCGATGGTGAGCCCGCGCTGCACGGCCGTAATACGGGCTGCGCGAAGGCTGCGCCCGATCAGGTCCGGGACGCTCACCTTCTGCGGTCCCAGGCTGAGGAGGACGTGGACGTCCTGGCGCGGCTTGATACTGGTTCCCGGTGCGGGCATCTGCGACACGATGGAGTCCGCCGCAACCTTGTCACTGTAAAGCCGGTCTTCGACCACCAGATCCAAGCCGAGCGCCCGGACAGTGTTCCGGGCCTGCTCCACGGGCATGTTAATCAGGCTGGGCAGTGTTTCCTGCCGGCCGTGGACGGTGAGCTTAATGGTGGTAATGGCGGAAACAACGGCCACCGTCATCAGAACGGCGGCAAGGAAAATCAGGCGAAAAACCTTCCGCACTGTGTCGTGGACCTTCATGCCTCTTCATTAATATGGCTGACAGCGGGAAAATTCGCAAGCGGCCCCGATGCCTCCCGGCCCGCCGGTGGCGCAATTTCTATCAGCCCGAATGGTCCTCGTCAGGAGCCACGGCCAGGGAATGTTCGGGTGCGGGTTCAACATGGACCAGCACGTCCGCCACCCAGTCCAGCCTTTTCCGGATGGCGAAGCGCACATTGGTGGCGATGTCATGCGATTTCCTCACCGTCAGGTCGGGATCCACCTCGAGATGAAGATCCACGTAATACTGTAGCCCCACGTTGCGGGCAAAGCACTTCTCCACACCAATGGCACCGGGAACCGTGAGGGTTACTTCGCGGATCGCGGCCATCATTTCATCGTCCGGCATTTCATCCGTCAGGCGGGATGAAGTATCCCTGGCAACCCGCATGCCGGTGAAAATGACAAACAGGCCAACCGCAAACCCGCCGTAGTGGTCTGCCACTAGAAAACGGCCGGGGTCCATCAGCGTCAACCCAAGCGCCGTAAGGGCCGTCACCGCCGATAGGATATCCACAAAATCGTTCCAGGCGTCGGCCGTCAACGCGGCGCTGCGGATTTTCTTGCCATAGTGGAATTTCAAGGCGGACATCACAGCTTTTGAAACCATCGATGCCAGCAGCGCCCAGATGCCATAAAAAGCAGGAGTCTCATGAACCTGCTGCACCCCCTGGAGCGACCGGTAACAGATGCCGATGCCCGCAACAAAAAGGATGATCCCGACAATCAGTCCGGTCAGCGTCTCATAGCGCCCGTGTCCGTAAGGATGCTCTTCATCGGCCGGCCGGGAGGCGATGGCAAAACCAAAAAATACGGCCACTGAAGCCACCACATCGCCAGCCGACTCAAACCCGTCCGCCAGCACGGACGCCGAACGTCCCAAAAGGCCCACGGTGATCTTCACCGCCGCCAGGACGCCGCTGACCCCAATACTCGCCAGCGCTACGCGCTTGCCAATCCTGATTTTGGTTGAACTTTTCAACCTCTGTCCTTTGCGGGTAGCTAGCGTTTAGCGATGAAAGCTTGCAGTGGCACCACCCCGTCCTGTGGCCGGGCGAGGCAGCGTCGAGACCCGCATCTTACCGCATCGCAAAATCCCACGCCACCGGCAACCCCTTCACCTTCGTGGCTATGGATGCCGGGCGGCAAGACCCACGGGCTTCTCCTGCCAATGGCGACACCCGCCAGAAACCCGAAAGTGCCCTTTGGTCCTGATGCGAAAGGGTGTTTGTGCCTGAAATGAAAGGGAAAAGAGAAGCCAATAGAACAAATAAGAAAAAATGCGAAAAAATGCTTGACACGATTGTGATATATCAGCTAAATTCGGACCGCGCTGGTGATATATCACCGTAAGGTGCTCCAAATCATGCCTCAGCCCAGAGTGACAGAGCCCAAAACGCTTGCGGAAAAAGCATACGACATGCTCAGCCGTTATATCGTCCAGGGCAAACTAAGACCGGGCGAGCACATTTTGGCCAAAGACCTTTCGACCCGATTGGGCATGGGCAGAACTCCCGTCCGGGAGGCTCTGCTGAGGTTGCAGAATGAAGGCATCATCATCTGCAACAGCCGCCACAACTACAAAGTCAGGATTCTGACCCAGGGCGACATCAAGGAAATCTACGACACCCTGGGAATTCTTGAGGGAGCGGCGGCAGGGGCAGCGCCGCAAATCATCACTTCTGAGGATATTGACCGGCTGGAAGAGTATAACGCGAAGATGCGGCAGTTTGCGCAAAAGGGAGACCTTTCCACGTTTGGCCGTTGGAACCACGAGTTTCACGGCATCTTCCTGGACCGGTATGGTAACCGCATGCTGCACAGCCTTTGCGACTCCATCCGGCGGCAGGTCTATGCCTACCCTGTCCAGGGCGGGTCACTGGCCAGATGGCTCGAAAAGTCTGTTCGCGAGCACCGGGAAATCATCCGCATGGTCCGAAACAACGAGGGCAGGCGGTTAGAAGAATATTTCCGGGAAGTACATTGGGGCTTTAACAAGAACCTTAGATTTATTCGGGACGCGTTCCATCCGGACGGACAGACTCCCGTGCCTTTTTAAGCTGCGGCCCGGAGGTCCCCCGGTATCGGGGCAGGGGCAAAACAACGGATGACGGTTTTTCAAAGGTAAGGTCACAGCATATTACGTCGTTTTTCCTGATAGCTGTGTCAGGGGCCTGGCTGGGCCGGTTCGGCAAAGTGAAAGCACAACGACGGAGAGCAGAGGGCAAGCCCTCCCGGCAGGCGCCGCCAGTCTTGTAAAAGATGGGTTGGGGCACAGGTTCATGGACAAAGTGGGCAGATGTAATCAATAGACAGTCCACTGGGGTTTCGAGAAAAGTTTGTCCCTAAGCGTGGCAACCAGGCAGTTACTTGTCTTGGGTCGATTCGGTAGTCGGCCGTGTCTTCCTTTTCGGAGGAACACACGGGGTCAGTTTTGCTGAGATTCGTTCCTTTATCTTGCGCATCAGGAACCTGCCTGGGCGGAAGACTGCAAGCGGCAAGTCGGGCACATAGCTTAACAACATTTTTCTCCGTGGCCCTTATGCGGAGGTCAACACATCCACACCGGGCCCGGTGAAAGTATAAGGAGGATATGCCAGATGAAAACAGCGTGGAAATATTCGTTGCTGCTGATACTGTGCTCGCTCGCTACGGGCATAGTTCAGCCTTGTTTTGCACAATCGGTCCAGGGCACCATTCTTGGAGTCGTGAGAGATCAAAAGGGTGCGGTGATCCCGGGTGCAATGGTTCAAGTAATTAATCGCGATACTTCTTTTACGCGCACGGTGACCACCGACGCCACGGGCCATTATCGTGTCCCTGGGTTGGAGCCTTCAACGTATGCGGTTGAGGTCACCTTTAAAGGGTTCAAGAAATGGCAAAGCGATCCCTTCTCACTGGTAGTCAACCAGATCCGGAGGATCGACGCGAAGCTGCAAGTTGGAAGTACGACAACCACCGTCACGGTAAGCGCCGGCGCCGGCACTGCCGTGGAAACTGAGACCGCGAGTACCTCGACACTTCACACCTCGCGAGAGTTCGCGGAACTTCCGATGAGCATTTACGGCCGCAGTTTTGTGAACATCGCGAAAAACACCGCAGCCCTTCAAAATGCCAACGGCCAGTATGTGGTGAACGGGGCGACTGACCACTCTAACAATTTCACCCTGGACGGCGTCAGCACCATGGATATGGGCAACACGCGTGTATCGCCTGACAATTTTGATATTGATGTTGACGGGATCCAGGCTCTCAAGGTCCAGACCGCCAACAATTCTGCCGAGTACGGCCAGGTCGCGCAATTCACCGCTTACTCAAAGGCCGGCACGAATCAGTATCATGGCAGTCTTTACTGGAACAACTACAACAGCTATTTCTCAACACGTGACTTTTTCGACTACACCAGCCAGAAACCCACATTCACCAACAGCAACGAATTCGCGGGAACCATTGGTGGTCCGGTCAACATCCCCGGGCTGTATAAAGGTAAGGACAAGACCTTCTTTTTCTTCTCCTACGGCGGCATGCGGTACCGTTACGGCAACCGCGGTTACATGTCCGTCCCGACCAGTGCCTTCCGGAATGGCGATTTCTCGGCACTGCTAAGTCCAGCGGCCGGCGGCACGCCCATACAACTTTTGCAGCCTAATAGCGGACCGACTCCAAGTGATCCCACAACCTGGCTGCCGTTCGCGGGCAATATCATCCCGTCCAGCCAGATCAGCTCGGTTTCCAGCACACTCCAGAATATGATCTACCCCCAGCCGAACCGGCCCGGCACGGGAGCTTATGGAGTGGGCAACAACTACACCGCCGATCCCGGACACCAGTTCAACATGGACCAGTATTCCGTCCGAATCGATCAGAAAATTTCCAACCGTAACACGATGTTCGGGCGTTGGAGCTACACCAAAACGAACGGGGATACCGTTCACGGTTACCTGATCAATGGCCTGGACGGCAACTCCGTGGGGAACATCCCGGGCCATAACATTGTCCTTTCCGACACGTATGACATCAGCCCCTCTCTGCTGAATGAAGCACGCGTCGGATTCAATCGATTGGTTTACACCAACGGCAAGGGCGCGCTCCTGGGCGTGAATTACATCAGCCAGCTCGGCTTGCAGGGCGTGGGAGGCTCTGGCGATCCCGCCTATGCCAACAACCTGCCGGCTTTCTCCTTCAACCGTTTTCGGGGCACCAGCGGGACCAATGTCAACCATGATGTCCAGAACCTTTTTGAATATACCGACAACATGACCTGGATCCACGGCAAGCACACGTTCAAGTGGGGAACCGACATTCAGCACTTCCAGTTCAATAACCTGAATCTTCCCAGCAATCACGTCGGGGCCTTCGGCTTTGGCGACAACATCTCGGGCTTCGACTATGCCAACTTCCTTCTGGGAGATCCGTCCTCTACAACCCTCGCTACGCCGGTGCCGGCAAATTATGAGCGCAGCACGCTCTATGCCTTCTATGTTCAGGACGATCTGCGCCTGCTCCCCAGACTGACAGTCAATTACGGTGTCCGGTACGAATACCAGTCACCCTGGACCGAGAAATTCGACCGCCGCTTCGGTTTTAACCTTGCAAACGGCAATCTGGTGGTGGCAGGAACCCAGATGCCCACCGATCTTGTTCCGCAGGTTGCAGCAACCCTGCCGATCGAGACCTCAACCCAGGCAGGCTTCCCTGCCCACAGCCTGATGTATGCGGACACGAACAACTGGAACCCGCGTCTCGGCATTGCTTACCGGCCCTTTGGCGGTGACAAGACCGTTGTGCGTGCCGCCTATGGGTGGTACACAACCATGCTTCCCGGAAGCGCGGGAACGACCGGGATCGGCGGCCCATGGACCACCAACACCAGCTTCAACTACCTGGGGGGAGCAGTGACACAAATGTTCCCCGATCCTTTCACCCAAGCCACTAACTACTCGGGCGTCACCAGCATCAGCGCCATGGATCCCAACTACGTCAACATGCGCACCCAGCAGTGGAGCTTCTCCATCGGCCATGAATTCATGGGAACTGCAATCAACGTCGCCTATACAGGCACCAAAACGACGCATCTCCCGGATACGATGGACTTCAACCTGCTGCACCCCAGCACCACTCCGTTCGATCCCGCAAACCGTCCCTATCAGCTCTTCAGTTCTGTGAACATAACTTCATCGGGAGGGTCATCCATCTACCATGGACTGACCGTCACTGCAGATCATCACTTCAGAAACGGCTTGCAATTCAACGCCAACTATGCCTATAGCAAGGCTATGACCGCCTATTCGCTTTGGGGTGGAACAGGCTTCCAGCAGAACCAGTACGACCAACAACTGGAATACGGGCCTGATCCACTCGTCCGCAACCAGCAGTTCTGGTTTGACGTTATTTACCAACTGCCCATCGGGCGCGGCAAGGCTTTCCTGCCAAATATCAACCCGGTCCTAAACCAGGTGATTGGTGGATGGCAGGTAGTTACACTGACCTCGATGCTGAGTGGGCAATTTCTCAGTCCACGCTTCTCCGGGGTTGACCCGGCCAATACCGGCCAGTATGGTGGGCGGCCGGATTGCGTCGGCAACGGCAATATCGGCAACATCGGAACCTCGGTGATGGCCGGCCAGCCTATGTGGAACCTCAACGCCTTTCAGGTACCGACCGGCGGGCGCGGTTACTATGGTAACTGCGGGCGATCTGTCCTGACGGGGCCTGGAAAGAACCTCTGGAACGCGGGCCTCACCAAGAACTTCATGCTTCACGAGGGAGTGCGTCTGCAAATCCAGTGGGAACTGTTCAACGCCTGGAACCATCCCAACTGGGGCAACGGCAACACCAACGTCAGCTCGGGTAACTTTGGGATCACCCATTACGGTGGCGGCGGTCGCAGCATGATGTTTGGCGGGCGCCTCACCTTCTAGCGCGCGCATAGCCCAACCGGGCACGGCAAACCACCTCCTGCCGTGCCCCTTGCAGGGGCGCAGCCCACGGCTGGTTTAAAACACCAGGCCAGCCGTGGGCACTCCTTTTTTGGCGTTACAATAGGTTCGACCCAGGAGGGGATACCGGATTGGAAAGTAAAATTGCTGAGAAGTATTTCGTCATCATTCTTTCTTGCCTTTTTCTGACTGCAGTTCCTGGATGGGCCGCTTCGAGCCAACTGAAAACAACCTTCCAGAGTTCGGTCGTAAAAGTTTTCCAGGACGAGCCAAGCTCTGGAACCACCGCCACAGAAAAGGTCAGCATGGCGCGGGGCGAGTACCAATCTTTCCAGCTCCTCGTCGCGGCGGGCGACAAGAACCTGCACAACGTCAGGGTAACGGCCGGTCCAGTGGTTTCCAGGAAGGCCGCGAAGGACGGCCCGCGCATCCACGTCAGTCTCAGCCTGGTGGGGTACGTATTGACCCACGCCAACGATCGCCGGCCGTGGGGCAAAGCAACCCATATCGGCTGGTGGCCAGATCCTCTGCTGCCCAACCGTCCTTTTGACGTGACCGCACGCCAGACGCAGCCTGTCTGGGTCACAGTGTTCGCTCCCGCCGGCACGCCACCGGGAATGTACACCGGCAAGCTGACCGTGAGGCTGGGCCATCGCCGGGTTGTACAACGCAGCTACCAGGTTGAAGTCTTCAACGTAACGCTGCCGAAAAAACAGGTGTTGCGCAGTGCAGCCTTTATGCCCGCCGGCAACCTGCAAGCGCAATACAAGGTCCCGGGCGGCATCAACGGCAAAGCTTTCCTTCGTTTGTATAAACGCTGGGAAGTATTTGCCTACCAGCACCAACTGGGCCCGGCGTTTGACATGCTGATGGGCTGGAACCAGACCCCGTTGCGCAAGCCGCTGGCAGCGGGCAGCCTGGGACCAACTCCTGACATGGTGGCCTCAAAGTTCGGGCCCGCCAGCCACGTGACGTGGCCCGTCCGCTGGAGTCCGAAAGGCTATGACTTCAGCACGGCCGAGCAATTGATTGACACGGCCCTTCCCTTTGGACTCAAGCGGTTTTGCATCGCCATTTTCGGCCGCAGCCAGACATGGCAACAGCAGAACCCCAGGACCCATGCAGCAATGGCACAATTCCTGCGGGCCTATGTGGCCGTGCTCAAGAAACGCGGCCTCGATAAATACGCCTACGTTTATAATGCCGACGAGCCGGGACCCAGAATGTGGCCCACGGTGAAGAAAAATTACGAGTTCGTCAAATCAGTGGACCCGAAGTTAAAGACCTGGCTCTGCCTGAACAACGTGAAGGGCGTGCGGGCGCTGGACGGCTTTACCGACATGTGGGACGTCTACGTCCGGCAGTTCGATCAGTCCGGCGTGGAGCAGAACCTTAAGGCGGGGCAGCCCGTCATCTGGGGAGTCTGCGTTTACCCGCACCAGCATCCCAACCTTTTCATCGAATACCCCGCGATGGACGCGCGCATTATGGGCTGGCTGACTTATGCCTATGGCGTTACAGGATTCGAATACTGGGGCCTGAACCAGTGGGGCCCCAATACCGGACACAAGGACTGGGCTTCTTTTGACAAAGGCAGCACGCACACAACCTGGCAGCACACAAAGTGGCCGCTGGGCGACGGCTGGCTTCTCTACCCCGGACCGCACGGCGAACCTCTCTCATCCGTACGCTATGAGAATCTGCGCGACGGGTTTGAAGACGCCGAGCTGCTGCTGATGTTGAATGCCCGCGGCGAAAAAGCAGAGGGCAAGGAGATTGCTGCCCGCGTGGCCAGGTCACCCGAGGATTACACTTCCAGTCCTGCGGCCATTCAAGCAGCCCACGTGGCCGTGCTCAAGGCACTCGCAAGAACCAACTCTGATAAATAGGGCTCCTGAACTGATCAGCACGAATCAGAGGAGCGCTCAGTGATGGAGGTGAACATGAGAGGTCAAAGGAAGTTGTGTTTTGTCGTGTTGCTTGCAGCAGCGTTGGTGAGCTGGGGATGTTCCCAAAGTGAAAAAGCCCCCGCCAGCTCCTCGTCCACTACGGACGCGGCTATTCAACCCTACCTGGGGCGATGGGATTTAACTGTCAAGACAGCAAAAGAGGAACGCCCGTCCTGGGTTGAGATTTCAGAGGAACAGGGTCAGGTGAAGGGTTTGATGACGGGATTTTGGGGTCATGCCATCCCGACAGGTAACATCCAGGTCAGCAACGGTGAGATCGAGTTCGCCGCGCCCAAGGGTGGTGGTTACACAGATACCATGCAGTTCAAGGGGAAACTCGAGGACGGGCAGCTTTCCGGTACCATATCAAATCCCAAAGGTATTGCCTGGCAATGGACCGGAAAGAAAGCGCCGAGCCTCCAGCGGGAAGGCTCTCTGGAATGGGGCAAGCCCGTCCGGTTGTTCAACGGCAAAAATCTGGATGGCTGGAAGCTTCGCAATCCCGGCCCCGGCGCTGCCTGGAGTGTCAAAAACGGCACGATGGTCAAGACCGCGAAGAGTTCTGACATTATCTCGACCTCGAAGTTTGAAGACTTCAAATTGCACGTCGAATTCAAATGCGACGGCTCATGCAACAGCGGCGTGTATTTGAGAGGCCGCTACGAAGTGCAAATCCAGGAGCCCACGGATAACGCTCCTCCCAACCGCAGTCTGGGCGCCATCTACGGCTTTATTGCCCCGAACCCGCCCGCCACGATCAGGCTGGGAAAATGGCAAACCTACGATATCACTTTGGTGGGACGGACCGTCACCGTGGTTCTGGATGGCAAGACCATCATTGACCACCGCAAGATTCCGGGCATCACCGGTGGCGCCCTCGACAGCAACGAAGGCGAGCCAGGCCCGATCTATTTGCAGGGTGGCGAGCATGGACAGGTGGCTTTTCGCAACATTGTGATTACGCCTGCGAGATAACCGGCTTGGAACGGCGCACGATCGTTGCCCGTTCAAAACAATTGAGTGGATGATGCGGTTCCCGGCAGCAGGAACTCCGGCTGCTGCCGGAATACGCCAGGCGTGGAAGTTGCATTGCTGGCGGGTGTGGAAAGTGTACCCAATGGAGGCAGGACCGCAAGAATTTTATATACATGGGGTTAGAACCTCATGATGTTTGATTATTCCTCATACAGTTCGGAAGGAGTGAAGATGCAACAAATTTGGCGTCCGATGGCGAAGAGTTATGGAATGAAAGTTCGCTTCCTGTGCATGGCCCTGGCCTTGCCGGTCCTTATCGGAGGGATCGCGGTTAGAGCCACTGCCCAGACGCAAACCACTGCCCAGAAGCAAGCTGCTGCCCGCAGGCAAGCCGCTGCCCGCAGGCAACAGGCAGTCATGGAAGCACGAAGCAAGGCCTTTTATCAATACCTGGAGGACCGCGGGGCCGAAATCAGCCGGCAAACTCTGAGCAACATCCATACCTTGCAGCAATTGAAAAAGGTGAAACCCAGGCTTCGACAGGAATTGGCCTACATGGTGGGGCTTGATCCCATGCCCAAACGGACGCCGCTCCACGTGAAGATTACCGGCACGCTCGACCGGGATGGCGTCCACATCGAGAAAGTCGTTTATCAAAGCATGCCCGGGCTTTACGTCACCGGCAATCTTTACATCCCGAAACAGGGCAAGAAGCCCTTCCCCGTAGTGCTCTACCTCTGCGGCCACATCCCCGATGCCTACGGAGCCAAAGTGCCTTACCAGCGGCACGCCATCTGGTTTGCCCGGCACGGCTATGTTTGCCTCATTCTTGACACGCTCGAGTTCGGAGAAGTTCCCGGTGTTCACCACGGTCTCTCAGACCAGAATATGTGGCAGTGGCTGTCGCTGGGCTACACTCCCGTAGGCGTGGAAGTCTGGAACGCCATGCGCGGCCTCGACTATCTTCAAACACTTCCCTTTGTGGACATGCACCGGGTTGCGTTGACGGGAGAATCGGGCGGAGGTTCCATCACCTGGTACACCGCGGCGCTCGACAAGCGCATCGATGTGGCCGTCCCGGCCATTTCCACCTGGACCGTGGGAACGCAAGTGGCGCTGCACGGCGTGGTGCAAAATTGCGACTGCATCTATTATCCCAACATTTACCAGCAGGACTTCACCATCCTTGGAGCCCTGATTGCTCCGCGCCCGCTCAAGATGGTCAGCGCCCGGCTCGATGTCATGTTTCCGCCTGCTGGTTACAACGCCGTCTACGCGGAGCTGAAGAAAATCTACGCTCTCTACGGAGCGGAAAACAAAGTGGCATCCTTTGACCAGAACACCCACCATGGTGACAACGTGCCGCTGCGCCGCGAGTCGGCCACCTGGATCCAGCGCTGGCTGAAAGGCGACATGACGCCCTACAACGACGGTACTTTAACGCCCATCCCGGGCTCCGAGCTGGAGTGCCTGCTCAGGCAGCCCGCCAATGCCGTGAACTATGGAATTTACGACCACTTCGTCCCGCTGGCGCACATTCGCAACTACACCAGCGTCAAGGCTTGGAACGCGCGGCGGAAACAAATCCTTGCCGGGCTGAAATCGAAGGTCTTCCGGGCCTTTCCCAAATCCACTGTTCCGCTCAACGCCCAGCTCAAGCCCATTAAGTGGACATGGGCCAACAAGTACACCAACGTCTACAACGTCACATTTACCACCGAGCAGA
>Ga0102950_1000215_pt1 | contig 15105 bp, 8 predicted proteins | sample SalPon2A_B_D2_MG_FD_78505 | JGI IMG/M metagenome (GOLD analysis project Ga0102950, IMG submission 78505) | Soil microbial communities from South San Francisco under conditions of wetland restoration - Salt Pond MetaG R2A_B_D2_MG | ecosystem: Environmental > Terrestrial > Soil > Wetlands | place...
CCTGACAGGTCCAGTACAGCACCATAGTTTGGGAAGTTTTTAATATCAAGAGTATTGATCTTATATTCCATGCCCAGGTTCATGTAGTTATAGGATATGTATTTCAGCTCCTCAGGTGACAGGAACTGAGGAAGATATCCAAGAGATTCGTATGTTGCTGATAAGTTAAGCATATGATTCAACCCGAATCTTTTAAACAGCGAAATACCGGGATACATATTTCTGCTTAATGTGTTACCTGTTTCGCCTCTTACCTCAAGCATTGGCATCAGTGTCTTTTCTGCATAGAAATTCAGCGATAGTCCATATTTCTGGTTATGATCGATGAACTGAATATATCTCGATCTTACCCTGTAGTATTGTCCTATTGATGCATCTGTTTCAAATTTGGATTTTTGAATAAGCGGATTTTTCAAAGAGAACCTTAAAATGAGTCCGGATCTCATGCCGTTATCGTAATGTACTGAAGAATAGAGCATTGTCTTTGACAACTCAATACAGTCTATCATGAGTATGAGTGAGTCATCCTCAGGGACTATCCGGTACTTCACTTTGTCGAACCAGTTTTTTCCGTAGAGCAGATCTATCCTGTCGGTTATCATCTTCTTGTCTACCTTCTGGTAGGGATGTATGTTAAGCACGCCGAGTATCTGTTTCTTTGAGATCTTTTTATTACCATTAATCCTTATCTGGTCGAAGGAATAATATTGCCTTCCCATGATATTATCAATCGGTGGTTGTGACTCAATCCTGTTAAGAGAATCTGCTATCCTTTTAAATTTTGCCTTGAAAGGCAGAGCGGCTCTGTAGCCTCGTTCTATTATTGTATCTATATTATCAAAGGATGTGGAGGAAAGGTCCTCCGTTTGTGGTTCAATCAGTATATCAGCATACTTCTTTTCCTTTTCAAAATCATCCACCCCGATAAAAAACAATAATTGTGATAAAATATCCGGCACTGTCTGCAGGTTTTCTTCCTTACTCATGTAACTTCCGGTATAAGAAGCTATCACTATCGATGCCCCCATATCCCTTGTTTCACTTACGGCGAGGTTCCGGACCATTCCCCCGTCAATAAGCAGCAAACTGTCTATCTTAAGCGGTGTAAAGATTGTCGGGACAGCCGAACTGGCCCTCATTGCATCCGAAAGATAGCCGCCTGTGAGCTCGGTCTTGGTGCAGGTAACAAGGTTGGTGGCCAGACACATAAAAGGGATGGGAAGCCTGGAAAAATCGTTGGTCGCAGAAGCAGGCCAGGTATAGTAACTTAACATTTTTTCCATCTGCTGACCATTTATCAGACCTGATGGCAATATAGATCTCTTCAGTCTTATGGGTATCCCTATTATATTATTATTGAAATACTGTTTTTCCGGGTATATAATTTTGTTTTCCGGTATCTGGTTTGTCAGAATCAGATTCCAGTCGATTGCCTTGCACAGTTTTTCGATGCTGTCTGCGGAATAACCAATAGCATAAAGGCCTCCTATTATACTGCCCATGCTTACACCGGTAATCACATCAGGCCTTAATCCGGCTTCTTCCATCACTTTCAGTACACCAATATGTGCCAGTCCGCACGACCCCCCTCCACTTAAGGCAAGTCCCACTTTCGGACGAAGTGTAACCGTCTGTGAATAGCTTGTCACCGGGGGACAGAGTAACAGGAGAAGTAATGGTGTTAAGATGACACGCAGGAGGACTCTGAAGAGACGTGACCGGAATTTTCCCGGTCTGGAAATGATGAAGGTTATCATGCGCAGCTTTCATTTCTTGTAATCAAAGATAATCAAGATATTACTTTTAAGTACATTTGCAGAATGAAAAATGGGACAATGCCTGAAGGAGAGTGGTTGCCTGTAACAAGGAAAGAGGTGGAAGGCAGGGGATGGGACAGGCCTGATGTAATCATTTTCAGCGGAGATGCCTATGTAGATCATCCATCTTTCGGACCTGCCGTAATAGGCCGTGTGATCGAAGCATCAGGCATGCGGGTAGCAATTGTCCCGCAGCCTAACTGGAAGGATGATCTCCGTGACTTCAGGAAGCTTGGAAAACCCCGGTATTTCTTCGGTATTACTGCAGGTAACATGGATTCGATGGTTAACCATTATACTGCAACCCGAAGGCTGAGGTCTGATGATGCTTATACACCCGGGGGTAAGGCCGGGTTCAGGCCTGATTACCCTACTGTTGTGTATACACAAATCCTGAAGAAAATATACCCTGATGTGCCGGTGGTGATAGGCGGTATAGAGGCATCAATGAGAAGACTTACTCATTATGATTACTGGAAGGATAGTCTGGAACCATCCATGCTTATCAGCAGCGGTGCCGACATGCTGATATACGGTATGGGTGAACAGCCTGTAAAAGAGCTTGTGAGGTTATTAATAAAAGGAGTGCCCTTCTCTTCACTTAAAACTATTCCCCAAACTGGAATTATTATTGCCAGTGACGATTCATTACCTGTACAGGCACAGTGGAAAGACATAATACTGAACTCCTTTGAAGAATGTAAGGCAGACAGGAGAATCTTCTCTGATAACTTTGTGAAATTTGAAAAGGAATCGAACAGAGTAAAACAAGCCAGGCTGACAGAACCATGCGGTATGTATAAGGTAGTCATAAATCCGCCATTCCCACCTGCGGGAGAAGATGAGGCAGACAGTACTTATGATCTTCCATATACTTATATGCCTCATCCCAAATACAATAAAAAAGGGACAATCCCCGCATGGGAAATGATAAAATTCTCTGTCAATATACATCGCGGGTGTTTCGGGGGATGCAGTTTCTGCGCAATAGCAGCGCACCAGGGTAAGCATATAGTGAGTCGCTCGGAAGACTCTGTACTGAGAGAGATCAGGAAAATAGTGTCATTACCCGGATTTAAAGGATACCTGTCCGATCTTGGCGGCCCGTCTGCTAACATGTACAGGATGAAGGGCATCAATATGGATTTGTGTATATCCTGCACCCGACCTTCGTGTATCTGGCCTTCGGTATGTAAAAACCTTAATACCGATCATACTCCCCTTACAAAATTATACAGGAAGGCAGACAGAGTTGAAGGAGTGAAGAAATCATTTGTAGGAAGCGGCTTAAGGTATGATATGCTGTTTCCTGAATGGAACGCCGGGGCAGGCAGGGCAGAAGAGGAATACCTTGAAGAGCTTGTGGTGAGGCATGTCTCAGGAAGGCTTAAGGTTGCACCTGAACACACTGTCAGAGGTGTATTGTCGGAAATGAGAAAAATGCCATTCAGTCTCTTCAGGAAGCTCAAGGGCAAATTTATTGAGATAACAGGCAGGCATGGTCTTCCCTATGAAATTGTACCCTATTTTATTTCTTCACATCCGGGCTGCAGTGAGGATGATATGAGAAAACTGTCGGAGGAAATGCAAAGTATGGGTCTTCGCCCGGAGCAGGTGCAGAATTTCACACCGACTCCCATGACACTCTCAACCTTAATGTATTATACAGGATTTAATCCGTATACCGGTAAAAAAGTATATGTGGCAAGGAGTATCGGCGAGAAAAAGCGGCAGAAGGAGTATTTCTTCTGGTACAGGGATAAAAGGGTGAACGATAATCTTCAGCATGGGAGGAAGGAACTCCGGGGCAGGCATGGACGGCAATGATATTTCTTTATTGCATGTTTTATGATCAGACGGGTGTCTCCAGGTATCGGACCCTCTTATTTGTCTTCAGGGCATATTCAATCTCACTCCTTGTTGATGATCCTATATAGCCATCCACATTGATCACGAAAATCTCATCGGCAAGGTCAATTTTTCTTTTATGCATTTCATCAAGCATTTCCTTTGTATTGTCAGTCCATACTTCATCATCGCCTGAATGCCCGAAAAGGCCGACACTTATAACGATGTATCCCTCAAGCGTTAGCTTTTTCTGAATAGCAAGAAACTCATCCCTGAACCTTGTACTTCCGCATAGAGTAACTATCTTGAACTTATCTATCATGTTCCGCCGGTTTAAGTTTCACTTTTAACATACATGTAAATATAACTATTAGGAATATATTAATGTTTGTTAATCATTGCAGTATTAAAAAAGGAGGCTGTCTTAAAATTAAATATCAGGACAGCCTCCAACCTACCTATAAACCAAAACTATAACAATATTATTCATATTCTTTGAGTATGTTTTTAACATCATCAGGTGCCACTCTTCCATAAGTCTTGTCACCTACCAGGACTACCGGGGCAAGTCCGCAGGCACCTACACATCTCAGGCTTGACAGTGAAAACTTGTTATCCGGAGTGGCTTCACCTACCTGGATACCAAGTTCTTTTTTAAATTCATCTAGGACCTTCTCGGCTCCCCTTACATAGCATGCTGTTCCCAGACAGATACTTATGGGATGTTTTCCTCTTGGAGTCATTGTGAAGAATGAATAAAAGGTAACCACACCATAAATTTTTGAAACAGGCACATTAAGGCCTTCGGATACCACTTCCTGTACCTCCGCAGGCAGGTAACCGAAGTGCTCCTGGCATGAATGGAGGACATTTATAAGTTCCTGGGGATCATTGTTAAAAGAGTTACAGACATCTTTTATAAAATCCACGTCTTCTTTTCTTAATTCTATTTTTATATGCGACATTGCCTTTAAATTTTAATATCAGGGTTTATAGTCCTATTGTTTGATAAGCACCTTTTTCTGTTTGTTGAAATAGTGAGTATGCAGCAGTTGGTGAGCTTTTTCACTGTTTGGTTGTCCGAGGAACTCTTCATACAGTTTTATAATAAAAGGATTCTCATGTGATTTTCTCAGGGGTTTCTTTTTATCTTCTGTATATAATGCCGCAGCTCTTGCTTTCAGAACATCCGAGTTGCCATGGTGAAGAGGCTGGCCGCCACCTCCTATGCAACCACCCGGACAGGCCATTACTTCTATTGCATGAAATTCGGATTTTCCTGCCCTGACATCATCAAGCAGTTTCCTTGCATTACCTAGACCATGAGCTATTCCTATTTTCAGATGTAAACCATCAAAATCTATTGTAGCCGATCTTACACCTTCCATCCCTCTCAACTCTGTGAATTCAAGTTTCTGCAGCTTTTTCCCCGTATACAATTCATAAGCTGTTCTGCATGCTGCTTCAATGACCCCGCCAGTGGTACCGAATATAACCCCTGCTCCTGTCGATTCTCCGAGAGGTGAATCAAACTCCTCTTCCTTCAGGCTGTTCAGATCTATATTGGCCTGTTTTATAAAACTTGCCAGCTCCCTTGTTGATATTGAGAAATCAACATCGGGATTTCCGTCGACTGAGAACTCATCACGCTGGCATTCATATTTCTTGGCAAGACATGGCATTATGGAAACAACAACCATGTCTTTCCGGTTGATACCAGCCATATCTGCAAAATAAGATTTAGCTATGGAGCCAAACATTTGCTGGGGCGATTTTGCTGTTGATGGTACATCCTTCAGGTCAGGAAAATAGTGCTCAAAGAAATTAACCCAGCCTGGACAGCATGAAGTAAGTATGGGAATCTTTGCTGTCTTGTCACCCTTAAGGTGGTTGTTCAGTCTGTCAAGCAGCTCTGTGCCTTCTTCCATAATTGTTAGGTCGGCGGCAAAATCGGTGTCGAAGACATAATCAAATCCAAGTGCCCGTAATGCAGCTACCATCTTACCTGTGACGAGAGTGCCGGGTGCCATACCGAATTCCTCGCCCAGGGCGGCACGAACAGCGGGGGCAGTTTGTACAACAACAGTTTTTTCGGGATCAACAAGGGCACGCAGCACACCGGGAATATGATTAACCTCTGTGAGTGCGCCTGTGGGGCACACTGCCACACACTGGCCGCAATATGTGCATGTTGAGTATTCCAGATTCTGTTCAAAAGCCGGGGAAACTGTAGCCATGAATCCGCGGTTAACAGCTGATAATGCTCCTACTGTTTGTACCTCATTGCACATCATCTCACAGCGGCGGCACATTATGCATTTATCAAGATCGCGGATAATGGATGGTGAGGTATCTTTCCTGTAAGTTGACATCTCAGCATACTCATTACCGGGTATCTCCCTTATACCAAGCTTGTGTGCCAAAGTTTGCAGTTCGCAGTTGCCTGATTTGGGACAAATGAGACAGTCTTTCGGGTGATCTGAGAGAATGAATTCCATTACAGTCCTGCGGGCGTTCAGAACACGCGGGGTATGGGTCTTCACGTTCATACCTTCCTCGCATTTAGTTGAACATGTCGGTGCCAGGTTTCTCCTTCCCGATACCTCTGCAACGCAAATACGACATCCGGCCGGTTTATTCTCTATATTCATATCATGGAGATCCATGTAGCACAGTGTAGGGATGTCTATCCCAAGTTCTTTTGCAGCCTTATATATTGTAGTGCCTTTCGGTACCTGTATTTCTTTATTGTCGATGGTGAGCTTTATCGTTTCCATTTTATTACTTATTAACTGATATATATTGCATCAAATTTGCATTTCTCCATGCATGCACCGCACTTGATGCATATGGCAGGATTTATATGATGGATCTCTTTTCGTTCACCGGATATGGCATTAACAGGACATACTCTTGCACATGCAGTACAGCCTACGCAGTTCTCTGCATTGATCACATATTCCATCAGGTTACGGCACTGTCCTGCCGGACATTTTTTGTCTGTAACATGAGCCACATACTCATCATAGTAGTTATCCATCATTGAGAGAACAGGGTTGGGAGAGGTCTGACCCAGGCCACACAAAGCAGTGTCCTTAATAACAATGCACATATTCTTCAGCCTGTCGAGATCCTCCATAGTTCCTTTGCCGTCGCATATCTGTCCCAGGAGTTCATGCATGCGTTTATTCCCTATCCTGCATGGTGCACATTTCCCGCATGATTCCTCAACAGTAAAATCGAGAAAGAATTTAGCCATGGCAACCATGCAATCATCCTCATCGAGTACCACCATCGCACCGGAGCCCATTATTGAGCCTGCCTGTATAAGGTTGTCAAAGTCGATGGGAGTGTCAAGATGTTTTTCAGCCAGACATCCTCCCGAAGGGCCACCGGTCTGGATTCCCTTGAATTTTTTACCATTCTTTATTCCTCCACCTATCTCGAAGATAACTTCCCTGAGAGTGGTTCCCATAGGTACTTCAATGAGACCTACATTATTTATTTTGCCGGCCAGTGCGAAGACTTTTGTTCCTTTTGATTTTTCTGTGCCGATGCTGCTGTACCATGCTGCCCCCTTGAGGATAATGGCAGGAATGGCAGCAAAGGTTTCAACATTATTTACATTGGTTGGTTTGCCACGGAAACCTGCTTCTGCAGGAAATGGAGGTTTGACTGTCGGCTCACCCCTTAATCCTTCCATTGAGTGAATAAGCGCTGTCTCCTCACCACATACAAATGCACCGGCACCATAACGGAGGTTGATGTCAAAGCTGAAGCCCGTGCCTAATATATCATTGCCAAGCAGTCCGTATTCCCTTGCCTGGTTAATAGCTATCTTTAGACGTTCTATTGCAAGCGGATATTCCGCTCTTATATAGATAAGGCCTTGCGAGGCCCCGATACTGTATCCGCATATGGCCATAGCTTCAAGTACCGAATGAGGATCTCCTTCAAGCACTGACCTGTCCATGAAGGCACCGGGATCGCCCTCGTCAGCGTTACAGACAACATATTTCTCTTCAGAGTTACTCCTGCGGGCAAGCTCCCATTTAAGACCTGTCGAAAATCCTGCTCCTCCGCGACCTCTTTGTCCCGATCCCTTTACTTCTTTTATGACCTCTTCCGGTGTCATTTCTGTGAGTACCTTTCCAAGGGCCATATAGCCTTCACGGGCAATATATTCATCTATATTTTCAGGATTGATGAATCCACAGTTCCTCAGTACAATCCTTAACTGTTTCCTGAACCGGCCTATCGTTTTTCCGTCATCGAGAGGCTTGCCTGTGACAGGATCTTTGTACAGCAATCTGCTAACTTTCCTGTGTTTTATTATATGTTCCTCGATAATTTCCTGTGCGTCTTCGGGCTTTACTCCTACATAATAAGTATTGTCGGGCATTACTTTTACTATGGGCCCCTTTCCACATAAGCCAAAACATCCGGTCATGATAACCTGCACGGATTCAGAAAGGTTTTTTGATTCCAGCTCATCCCTGAGATTACAAATTATTGCATCACTGTCTGAGTTGTGACATTCGGTGCCCCCGCATACAAGGAGATGGTGACTGTAATTTGACATTTTTGTTCCTCCTTATTCTTTAAGATCAATTGTTTCATAATTTACCGGGATAATCCCGTCCACCAGTTCTCCCGCCTTGATGTATTTCTCAATAACCTGGTCGGCTCTCTTCAGATCTACAAATCCAAATACAACCGGTTCCCTTCCTGGTAATTTTACCTCAATTGTAGGTTCTGCATAACAGTACCCCATACAACCGGTCCGGGTGACTACAGCTTCAATATTCCTTCTAACAAGCTGTTCCCTGAAAAATTCAAATATTGTTTTTGCCCCGGATGCTATACCACAGGTGGCCATTGCAACTTTGATCTGTACTATGCTGCCTGTAGCGGTGCTTCCCGTCTCTGCAGCAGTGTTGACTTTTAATTCATCGCGTTTCTTCTTAAGATCCGCCAGTGACTTGATCTTTGACATCCTGTATACTTATTAATTTTTTTCTCGCATTTATTATAAGAAATCAATTCCATAACTTGTAAATAATTAATAACCAATCATTAATAACCAATAATTAATGCATTGTTCATATTTTACCATACAAAAATAATGATATTAATGTTAATAAAATAACAATGTTAATAAAATAACACAATTTTATATTAATTCTAAATAATAACTGGTTGGTATTTTTTTTTAGTAGTTGTTATCGGTTTTACAGGTTGGTTAGATAAGTATCGGCTTATCAGGTTTTTAAACTCAGATCTCTGCTTCAGTACCGGGAGGAAATCACTTATAGCAAGTTAGCAGCCGGCAATAAAGGCAGGACTGGCGTTTTAAATTATTTCTGCCGGATACTGTATGCGTTTCGCCCGGATCCTTACAATTACGAAATTATGACTTGATACAGAAATTTTTTGTGTCATCATATATTGTTCTTTTACCTTAAAACAATGTTTCCTATAAGAACCCTTCCGCTTTTCCAGAATCCCCTGAAATAAGGGTCGTCAGTGACATATACAACTTCACCGCTTCCAATCTTCTCGGAACCAATGACAAGTGTATTTTTTATCTTATCCTTGTATTTGAATCCTGCAAAGCCTGAAACCGGTTCCTTGTCAAGTACATATCCTATGTTGTTCCCCTTTACAAGGAAGGGGTACCCTGCTGACCTTTTCAAAACGAACCATTCATTGCCCATACCAAAAGCATAAGGGTGTGTGTCGTCGAGATGGACCCTGTAAATACTTCCCTCGGACCTGTTGGCAAGGGAATATCTCCTGTCAGTCTCATATTCATATTTTTTGAGCAATGTTGTATCGTCGCTCCTGGTCTTTTTCTCGGAGGCTTTAAGTTCCGATCCTCTTTTCTTAACGGCACTTGCCAGGGCGGTACCTTTTTCTCCTGCAAAGATAGTGACCGCGCGCTCAAAGGCTATGACCTTTCCGCCTCTCTTCAGGAAATCCATTATTGTGTCTTTTTGTTCTTTTGAATATGATCCGGAAGTAAGGATGAGTATCTTGTATTTGCTGAGGTCCGCATTTGGTGACAGGTCCATATTGATTAATGAAACGGGATAATGGAGTTCCTGTTCAAAGTAAAACCATAACTCGCCAACGGAGGATGAGGATGTCTTTTCTCCGCACAGCAGGGCTATATCTCTTTTCTTCATCAGCGGAGCATATTCCGAGCCGAAATCGCGGCCGCTTTGAACGAGACCGGTATTGCTGGGGATTAATTCAACCTGGCATTCATTAGCTGCAGCAGTAACGAGGCTGTCGAATCCGGCACCCAGTTGTTTGTTATCGCCCCTTGCAATTATAATGCTTCCCCTGTTGAATTGCCTGTCTTCAATTTTGAAAGGTTTCATTGAATATCTAAGCTTCACATCCTTACGGTATAGTGATGCCATTAATTTCAACTCATCAAACCCTGTAAAATTTGCCAGGTAAGCATAAGGTTCCTTTTTATCAGCGATATTTATAATTTTTCTGAAACCGACTATCCCTGTATCTGGCTGTATTCTTTCTTTCAATGCAAAGGCTTTAAGGTTATAAACAAAGGGAATAGCCCAGGCAGTAAGGTCGTAACTTATTGAGTCTGTCATTTTGCTGTGTGGTTCAAAAAGAACCTCGAGAAGATGAGATTCGGGCTGATATGCACTGATAAGTATATCTCCTTTTTCTATTGTTACAATACCGTTTTTATCTTTGAGATAATCGAAGCCTGAATATTTCTTTCCTTCATTTTCGGCATAACTGTACCTGATTTGATTATTGTCAAGTAGTTGTAAAAGTGACCTGATATTCGATTTCTCGTTTGTCCCTTTTATTATAAACGATTTGTACCTGTATGAATGGTTGTTGCCTGAACTTTCAAAATACTTATTGAATTCTGAAATAAGTTTGGTGCGGTTTTCGAAAGCAACTTTGATTGTAGCCATTGAAGCCGTAAAGTGTCCGTCGATTCTTTGTTTCAGTGTAAGAGTATCGCCTGATTCCTGTTTGTATGCAAGTCCGGATGCACCGCCACCTCCCTGTTCATAGGTGAATCCCATCGCTCCGTTGAATAGTGGCCATGTGTCGCCATAGCTGGGATAGAAAAGGTCAAAATTCTCTTTTGTGAAGTAAAGCCTGTATTTACTGTCGAAAAGTGCGGCATTTCCGCTGCCCATAAGTTTATGAAACTCATGCTGCCATTCTGTTAGCTTATCGTGCCACGGACTGGCCCCGGGTGCAAAGAAGAAGGTCGATTCTGGTCCCATCTCATGAAAATCGGCATGAACCTGTGGCATCACCTGCCTGTACATTTTTACTTTTTGTTGCGATTCAGCCTGTGTCTGCCATGTCCAGTCGCGGTTAAGATCAAAGAGGTAATGATTTGTGCGTGATCCGGGCCAACCTTCATGATGTTCCCAGGCATTCGGATCGGGATTCATGAAACTGCTCATTGATGTTCTGTATCTCTCTGTATAGAGATCATGACCGTCAGGATTCTGGCACGGATCAATTACAACGATACATTCCTTTAAATAATCCGCGACCCCGGGAAACGATCCGGATACGAGTGTATACAATGTCTTCATGGCGGCCTCTGTACCAACGGCTTCGTTGCCGTGGACATTATAGCTGAGCCATATAAAGGGGATCTGTTTTCCGTTTACTTCTCCCTGTAACAGGCCTGCCCTGATGAGATTGTTTTTCCTGTATGTTTCCAGGTTTGCAATATTTTCAGGCGATGATACAAAACATACTCCCAGCGTACGACCTTCGTATGTTTTGCCATACTCTCTGAACTCTGCCATCGGAGAAGTTTCCGACACATACCTGAAATACTCTATTGCTTTGTATTGCCATGTAAACTGTGTCCCCTGTTCATAACCGAGAAACTCACCAGGTGTTTTTACGGTTTGTGATCTTAATATTGCAGGTAAAATTATCAGAATGACGGCAATAAGGAGTAGCCTTCTCATTTTTTAGTTTATTTAACAATGAAGGGTTAAATATAATCTTTTTTCAAATCACAGCTTTATAATTTAAATCTGCTTTTAAACAGGGCTGTAAGCTTAATAATATCTTTTAATTTTTGAAAATAATAATTGCTTTTTGCCGGGCATCACAGGCTGTATTATAGTGATGTTAAGCATAAGGGTTGAATAAGAATTTAAAATTCTTATTTTTGCTATCCTGTTAAATATAAGTTCTATTTTAATCAATTACCAGATGTTGAGAGTCAGATTTTCCATTGTACTGATATGTTCTTTGTTTTTATTTTCGGTTTCCAGGCAGGCGAATGCACAGATGAGAAGATGGGGTGGCAACAGGGTAGCTGTAACAGGCTGGGCTGATGATACTCATTTTATATTAAGAACCTTTGATTCAAACGGCAACCCGGTTATAAAGAAGGTTGATGCAAGAACAGGCAGATCGGTTATTTTGCCACCTGTTCAGACAGCCAGGGAACTGTTGTCGGAATCAATGCCCAAAGGTACCTCCCTGGCCTATGGGGATGTATTGTCTCCCGACGGGAAGAGTGTAATAAAGGTCAAGGATAATGACCTGTATTATTTCAGCCTGGGGGAGAAGGAGTGGTTTCGACTGACATATGACAGTATCCCTGAGGTTAACCCGCGTTTTTCTCCTGACGGGACAAAGCTGGCCTATACAAAAAATAAAGATCTGTATGCTTATGATATTGCGGGAAGGAAAGAGATAAGACTTACAAACGACGCTTCCGGGAAAGTTTATAATGGTTATGCATCCTGGGTGTATATGGAAGAGATTCTGGAGAGATCAAGTCATTATGCAGCATTTTGGTGGTCGCCCGACAGTAAAAAAATTGCCTTTCTCAGAACAGATGAATCGGATGTCCCTGTTTTTATACTTAACAGGCTGGATGAGGCAGATGGAATTCATGGCAAAATAGAAGCGACTCCATATCCAAATCCGGGTGACCCGAACCCGAAAGTTAAGATGGGTATAGCCGATATTGAAACTACAAAGACATACTGGGTGAAGACTGATTATAATGCCGATCAGTATTTAGCCTGGCCATTCTGGACTCCCGACAGCAGACAGCTTGCTGTTCAGGTACTCAACCGCGATCAGAATGATCTTAAAATATTACTTGTAGATCCGGTGGCAGATAAGACAAGGAAGATCTATGAGGAATTGAGAAAAAGCTGGGTGGAAATTCACGAGGACACATATGTTATGAGTAACGGGTCGGGCTTTATTGTAAGAAATGACAGTAACGGCTGGCAAAACCTGTATTATTACAACTGGGATGGCAAGCTGGTTAGTCAGCTTACCGATCTGGGATACAGGGTAACAGGGATAGAAAGGGTTGATGAGGATCGTAAACTTGTTTATTTTACTGCCACAGGCGCCGAATCAACAGACAGTCACCTGTTCAGGGTAGGACTGGACGGGAAAAATCTTGTCCAGATGACCGGGGGACACGGACTGCACAGTGTAAATATATCACCAGATGGTTCTTATTACACCGATACATGGAATTCGATTGACAGTGCAGGTTCCATAGATGTATATAACAGGAAGGCTGTCAAGCTAAGATCTGTATTTACGTATAAACAACCTCCTTTTGATCAGGCAAAGGATTCACGATCGGAGATGGTCAGAATAAAGACATCGGACGGGCTATTTAATATGCCAGCTATTATAACATATCCCGTTAATTTTGATCCGTCGAAGAAATACCCGGTTGTTTTTACTATTTATGGAGGACCCGATTCGAAGAATGTATATAACCGCTGGCAGGGCAGTGATCCGTCATGGTATGCTCAGAATGGGATTATTACATTTACTGTCGATCATCGTGGTTCAGGCCAGTTTGGCAGAAAAGGGCTTGATTATCTCTACCGCAACCTTGGAAAGTGGGAGATACTTGATTATGAAGATGCTGTTAAATGGCTAAGAACCAAACCGTATGTTGATCCCGGAAGAATAGGTATCACAGGCAGTTCATACGGCGGATACATGACATGTATGGCTCTTACACGTGGTGCAGGTTACTGGACCCATGGTTTTGCCGGATCATCTGTAACTGACTGGAGGCTTTATGATGATGTCTATACGGAGCGTTATATGGATACTCCGAAAGACAATCCCGATGGATACAGGGAAAGCTCCACATTACAGTATGTAAAGGATTATACAGGTAAGCTGTTCATGACACATGGTGATATGGACGACAATGTACATTTTCAGAATGCCATTTATTTGATATCCAGGCTGGAAGATAATAATAAGGTGTTCGGGTTCATGCTTTATCCAGGCGGAAGGCATGGCTGGGGTGGTGAGAAGGCAGTTCATTCGAGGAATGAGGCTCACAGATTCTGGTTACGTAATTTTTTCGGAAAAGAATAAGTATAATTATCTTAATACTCTAAATATCAAAATCCAAACCTGACACTTATGATAATAGGTATTCTCAAAGAGAAAGGTGCTGAAAACAGGGTGGCAATGCTGCCCGGAGAGGTTTCAGTACTAAAAAAAATGGGTATTGAAGTATTGGCAGAAAAAGGAGCCGGAACCCAGGCATATGCAACTGATGACGAATATGCCAGGTCAGGCGCTGTTCTGAAATCGCGGAAAGATGTCATTTCGGAGGCAGCAGTTCTTTTGTCTGTCAATCCTCCTGTTGATGATAAAATTGAATCTTTCAGTGAGGGACAGGTCCTTTGTTCCGTGCTCAATCCCGTTGAGAACAGTGAATGGCTCGATAAAGCCAGGGACAAAGGCCTCACAGTACTTGCGCTTGACCTGATTCCCAGAACAACACGGGCTCAGTCTATGGACATACTTTCATCAATGGCCACAGTGGCTGGTTACAAGGCAGTTCTGGATGCGGCTTCAATGTTACCGAGATTCTTTCCCATGTTTATGTCAGCTGCCGGAACTATTAAGCCTGCACGTGTACTTATACTGGGGGCTGGAGTAGCCGGACTCCAGGCAATTGCCATAGCCCGGAAGCTTGGTGCCGTTGTTGAAGTTTTTGATGTACGTTCTGCTGTCAGGGAAGAAGTAAAGAGCCTTGGCGGTAAATTCATTGAGGTGGAAGGAGCCAAAGAAGATGCTTCAGCTGGTGGTTATGCCGTTGAACAGACCGAGGAATTTAAAAAGAAACAGCAGGAACTTATACAACAGAGAGCCGCCGCTGCGGATGTTGTTATAGCTACTGCTCAGATCCCCGGGAAAAAGGCACCTGTACTTATCCTGGGAGATACAGTTAATAAAATGAAACCGGGCTCTGTGATAGTTGACCTGGCCGCTTCATCAGGCGGAAACTGCGAACTGACAGAGGACGGAGAGACTATTGTTGTAAATGGTGTCAGAATAATCGGAAAATCTGATTATCCGTCTGCCATGCCTACTGATGCAAGCAAGATGTTTGGTAATAATA
>Ga0102950_1000216_pt1 | contig 15098 bp, 10 predicted proteins | sample SalPon2A_B_D2_MG_FD_78505 | JGI IMG/M metagenome (GOLD analysis project Ga0102950, IMG submission 78505) | Soil microbial communities from South San Francisco under conditions of wetland restoration - Salt Pond MetaG R2A_B_D2_MG | ecosystem: Environmental > Terrestrial > Soil > Wetlands | place...
GGCATCAACATGGGCGACTTGCTTACGGCTTCAAACCGGGAAGCCCCCTGGACACCGGTTGCTCCTAAAGGGCCACTCATCAGGATCAAACGATTTTCCGGATCAAAAGCACCCACATCAGGTCCGACTTCTTCCCAGTAGATCCGTGTGGCAATGCCGCGCCCGCCAAGAAAACGCTCTGCATAATCCATGGTATCGCGTTCAGTAACCCGAGAATTTGACAGGTCGACGTTTAGAATTTTTCCGCACCATCCATAAATATCAGCTGCCATTTTTGTCTCCTTTGCCGAAGGTTGTCCCTTTGTTGCATTATAGATAAGAATTTGTTTTTTTCAAGCGAAAGTACAGACCATCATACAAAGATATCTCTTGAATATTTCAAAGGGCAAATATGCACAAATTATTGTGCAGTGTGAGAGCAGCTTGTATTTGTTATTTTAGCCTTTGGGATAAGATTAAACATTTTGCAAATATTGACATTTTTTATATAATTTTATACTTTATTGAGTTATATACTGTTTAAATAACACATCTTGATTATGACTAATTTATGGAGGATTAAAATGAAACCTTATCGAATTATCATAATATTTATAGCGGTTGTTTTTCTTTTCGGCTGTGCAGGATCGTTCCAAAAAATGAACCATCTGAAACTTGGTATGACAAAACAAGAAGTCATCGAAACTATTGGTTCTCCCAACAGCACCAGTGCTATCAAAAATGTAGAATATCTTAAATATCGGAGCTGCACGGGCGTGTTTTACTCAGATGAATATTACGTCAGGTTGCTGGATGGAAAAGTTGAAGCTTATGGACAGAAGGGTGACTTCAATTTACCCTATTAACTGATTGACTATCGCTTCAAGTTGGATGTTAACCGCTATGGTTGTTGCAGTAAGATAAGCGCTTGACGATCAGAGTACATTATGTGCTGTAGGTGTTTGCATTATAGGGACTTCCTGGAAGTCCCTATAATAATAAAAGGCAGAGCCAAACAGCCCTGCCTTCTGAAAAAGATGATTGGAAGATGCTTATTTCTTAAATATTTTGCGTCCGAATCCTGCAACACCAACCAAGCCAGAACCAAGCAGCATAAGTGTAGCTGGCTCGGGGACTTGGGAAGGCCCACTGGAAGAGGGCTCTGTATCGGAACTGACAACCGTTGTTGAACTAAAGTTTGATTTGCTCGCCGTGCTCGTCGAATCATCCGAAGGGCAGCCTATAATTCCAAACAACATCATCCATACACATAAAACCATAAATAATTTCTTCACCGTTCCCCCTGTTTTTATAAAAATTCAAACCTATTTTTTAAAATCAAATGTTAAAAGAAAATTTATTTCATGCCCGTATAAAACTATATATTATGTATGTCAAGCACTAAACAACACAATATATGGTATTTTCCGTTTAATTCAAATTGTTATAACCCTTTAATGGGTCGGTGCCATCCAGCCCATCTGGAATCGGAATATCGAGAAGGTGGCAGACCATGGGTACCAGGTCCAAAGTAGACTGCGTTGCCCCTTGAATATGTTGTCCCTTGTAGAGTTTTCCCATTCCGGGACCGGCCAGCCAAAAAAATACCCTCAAGTCTTCAGGGTAAAAGCTCCCATGGTGCCCGTATTTGGACATATCACGCTCAAAATAGTGCCCTTTTTTGTTGATTAATTTGATATCCGGTACCGTTTCCCGAGTATACTGCCGATTGAGGCCGGTTACTACAAGCTCTCCTAGTTCAAAACGCCGAGCCATGCTTTTAAGGGGTCGAAGAGACCGCAGAAAAGACGCACCATCGCGTTTTCCCTCTATATAAGGCTGCCATTCCATTGACCACCACTGCTCGTTTTCGTTTATGCCATTGTGGCGCTCACCAGGGTATTGTCTAATAACCAGTGTATTTAAGCTCGCCCGAACCGATGTATTGTTCAAAATAAGATCAACCGCCGGCTGAACGTCTTCAAGCAGGCGAGGCGGGTCCATCCAGTTTTTTGTTTCACGGTTTTTCAGATAAACTTCCTTTGTACAAGCCCCCAACATGATTACCGCGTCTGCCTCTCGATTACTCGTCTTTTCGGACGGAAGGGTATAGACGGGTGAAAGAATATCAGTGAGAATGTGATCAGGGATGTGTTTGCGAATTTTGAGCGCTCCCTGCTGGGACAGCAAGATGAAAACGGTCTGATCATATTGACCTATCGATTTTAAAAAACGAATTATACGGCCGATCTGAGGATCTAAAACCGTCCGGGTGTAATAAAGTTGAATCTGATCCATTTTTGCACCGGTTTCAACGAAAGACGCGTCCGGGTAATGGCTGTATAAGTCTGTGCCCAACAATTGCACCAACATGATGTCCGGCAAGGTTTGATAGCGATGATAAATACCTGCCAGGCTTTTATGATAGGAGAACACATGTCCTTTCAAAAAGGCGCTAACGGTTTTGGGGTCTGTGTAGGCTTTTTCAGGAAAAAAACGGCCATGTTTAAGAAATCCAAGGGCCGAAGCATTGCCCCAGAAGAATCCACCCGAGTTGATTTTCCAGTCCGAACCGTTATTAGCCATCAGCATGGTCGTCATGGAAGATTTGCCTGCCGCACCCGCATACTCGAAAAGGGTTTTGATATTGTTGGATTGCAGCAGCTTGTTGATCCTTTGCTGGGAATAGGAAATCATGGTTTGAACCTTGTGTGTGGTACGGTCAAACCAGATGGTAGAAACAACGCCGGTTCGTTGAGAGTAAACACCCGTGTACATGGCTGCAATGGTCGGTACCGATGCAGCCGGTATGGTCGTAAAAACATTGGGATAATAGATAAATGGCTGCTGTCCGTCCGAGCCGTATATCAGTGCTTTAAAGTTTGGTAATTGCTCCAAGTTTTTGTAGATAATGCCTTGCTTCAAGCCGTGGAATTCGATGATCACAATCTTGGGGCTGCCAAAAACAATCTCGGGATTAAAAATCGCGGCAATCAAACAAATACAGAAAAGAAACCGTAGAACTGTTCCGATCCATATCAAAGGTAACGTCGAAAATAGCGATTTGTCTGGTTGAGCAATATGAAATTTCATTTTCTGAGACGGTCCGTCAGCCGGGCGTATCAACAGCGTATTTATTGGATGTACCGAATGTTTCTGGTGACTGTAGGTTCTCAAAGAGTCCGGTTTTCGATATACTCTCTTTCCACCCTGTCTCTGTGAATATGACCGGAATTATAGCTGCAAAAGGGATACATCTTGCCGTCAGGTGCAGAATAATGAATAGCACACCGTCTAACCCGCTGGAGATCATAATTGTAATTATCCATAAAATGCATGCAAAACAGAAAAATAGTTTTAAAGGTATGGCCTTTGTATTCGTCGTTCCAGGTAAATTTTTTGTCCGAATATCCGTCGAGTGTCTGTAGAAATTTGTTAAAGGTCAAACCTGCAGGCGCATTTTTGGCAATAAAGTGCTTTCGCAATAAATTTAATGAGCTGAGTTTTGAAAACATCTTGATACGCCGTTTCTCGGTTTTCTTTGCCAGCTGATTAATGTCCTTTAAAAGATTGTATAAATCGACAAACCTGGTGATTGGAACCGCCTTTTTATTTTTGTCAACGAACAAAATCGAAAAAGTTCCGCAGTGGGGGTGACATGAATAGTTGGTGACACTTTTTCCGGTTAACGCTTCCGCCAAAGACACAAAAGGGGTGCCTGAATTTAGTGAGAACCAATCCTTTAAGGGATCGGTCAAGCCGGTCTGGCGGCTGATATCATGAATGATATCTGCAATGGTATATCTTTGTTTCAACCTGTCCGATTCGGCATACCGTCCGGTAAAGGATATCGGCTGCATAGAGAGGCCTGTTATTGTATCCAGGTTTTCAAAGGTTAACTTGACCAGATCGCCAAGCTGGTGATCGTTCACACCTCTGATGATGGTCGGCACCAAAATGACTCTCAAACCGGCTTTTCCGGCTGATTGAATGGCTTTGAGCTTGGTTTCCAGCAACTTGCGGCCCCTGATCTTCTCAAACACATCATCCGTGACACCATCCATCTGTAAATAGATATATTGCAAGCCGGCTTCCCTGGCCTGCATAGCAAAATCAGGATCAGCCAGCTTTATGCCGTTGGTCCCCATCTGTATATGCGTAAAGCCAAGTTCTGTCGATGCTTTTACGATTTTGAAAAAGTCAGGGTGAAGGGTCGGTTCGCCACCAATAAACTGAATGGTATTACAGGGCGCAGGTTTTGCTTCGCGGAGCCTTTTCATCATCAGGTGAATTTCTTCAAAAGAAGGCTCGGCCGTGTATTTGTTGGAGCTGGCAAAGCAGGTAGGGCAGCCGAGGTTGCACCTGCTGGTCAGGTCAATGTTTCCGATGGCAGCATGGGTGAGGTGCATATTGCATATACCGCAGTCCGCAGGACAATTGCGGGCGTCGGTCACCAGCGGGTTGGAACATCCCTGTCCGTCTTTAAAATACCACTTCTCCATTTCCAAAAATATATTCACATCCGACGAAATAATGTCATTAAACTCCCCGTGATCAGGGCATTCCTTGGTCATGAAAACCTTGCCGTCTTTTTCATATTGTCTTGCCGCAACAACCTTTTTGCATTCAGGACATATGGATTGGGTATTTTTGGGCAGCCCCATGACCAGCGGGGGTATTAAACTTCCGGATAATGTCCGCTGTCCTTCATCAGAACAACCTTGCCGCTGTTCAACAAACATGCCATTCGCATCGAACATGTGCTTATAACCTCCAGAAAAAATTGTGTCGAAAATAAAACACCTATCATCTCCTGCGAGAGATTTCAATATGAGCGTAAAAATCTGAATTCAAAAAATATCCATTTTGACGACTTTTCAAAGACACCGATGATCGGAATCACCGGCAGCATATTGATCGCGCTTATGATCTTAAAATAACCGCCATTGGGTTTCCGGATGGCAGCATACTTATTAATTCTTCTTCATCCCCTTGATCTTTTGTTCTTGATCTTCGATTTGTTTGTTCAAATCGTCGATAACCCCTTTCACGATATCCTGCTTTGATTTGATTTTGATGACATCTTCATCATATCTGAGAATTTTAGCTTTTAGATCGGCTATGGTTTTTATGTTCTTTTCTTTTTCACCCAATCCTTGGCTGTTTATTGCGTCCATTTTTTTTAAGTCCAGGGCAGTTGCTGCCTTCTTTCGATGTTTGCTGGCGATATCAAGATCGTATCCAACAATTTTCAACTCATTAATACTCCGTTCCTTTTTCAACGTGGCAAGCGTCTCTTTGTTCTTACTCAATTCCAGGTCAAACTCCGCTTCCGGAATGCCTTCTCTTTTATCTTCAGGGACCTGTGCATATAGCTTCTGGTCAACGTCAGATGTCATTGAATCAAAGCTTGATGATATGGATTGTTTAAAACTCTGTGTTGTCTTGCATCCGACAATTAACGCAACGATTAACAAGAGCGCTACGTTGATAAAAGAAAATCTTTTCATGGTTTTCCTCCTTGATAAATAAAAGTCATACTTCTTTGATTTAACATTTGATCTAATCTTACCAGTATCTGCACCATTTACCATAACGATAGATACAGATCTTTCAAAGCATGATGCACATAATTTTTTTCGATATGATGATCATTTCGCTGCATTGGGTGGATTGATGATTTTTAAAATCAAGTTTTTATTATAACTTGCCGATGATATTTTAAAAGGAAAACGAATCGATGAATACACGAAAAAACAAAGCAGATATACCTCATCGGCCAACTCGTCAACTACCACTCGAGTTCGAAACAGCATTGCCGCCCCACGGTTTTGCGACTTGTCTTGCATGTAAAATGATGAAAGACCTCTGTATTAAAGGCTTCAATAACATCCCCGGCAATTGCCGTTCACCACAGCAAGAGGATTCCTGGTGTTCACTATTACACCTGGTTTTCACCATTGTCTATAAATAAAAGGATAATTTTATGGCCGCAACTTAATTTTATAACACCTAGATCAACGCATATGATGTAAATCGTTCTCATCACCAGATAAGGATTTTAGTAATGAACGACCGGACAAAAAAACGGAACCGTATTGTAAGCCGTATTATAGATGGTTCTGTCACCATCGATTCTGTCAAGGACTTTGAAAATCTGCTTAAGGCCTTTCCAAATGATCCATGGCTCCATCGATTCTTTGCCGACCTTTTGGAACGAGAAAAATCGTTTTATGCCGCCGCCGATGCATATGGAATAGCTGCCGAGCTTTTTATCGAAGAAGATATGATCATACAGGCCATTGTATCCAAAATTTTTGAATGGCAAATCCTTGGGCTGTCCTATCAAGAAGGGCAACACTTCTATTCATCCATTCGTGAAACCAAATCTAAAAACACAGGCGCGCGGCGTTTTTTCATCAAGATGACATATCCTGAATTGATTGCTTTTATGAGTATGCTGGTTGTCCGGTATTTTCCTGAAGGCAGCACGATGAAACAATTCGGTGATGAAGAGAACAACCTCTACTTTGTTGTGTCCGGTACTGTGGAGAAAACCATCTACCATCGTTTGGGAAAAGGAAGAACGGTCCAAAAGAAATCATCCATAAACTTGGTGGAAAACGATTTTTTTGGTAAAATTTATCCGTTTGAAAAAGAAAGAATATCTCAGACCGCTATCGAAACAATGACCCGTGTTGAATTTGCAAAAATTTCCAAACGAAAACTGATGAAAATTTGCAGAAAATATCCGAATGTGAAACATCTTGTCCATGACCTGTATCAGAGCCGTTCGGAATCCCATGACGAAACGTTTTCCTACACCATTCGCAAATCCGTCAGGCACCGGCTCCCCACCCAAGTCAATATTACAATATTTAGTGATGATCCGGATAGAGCCCCTTTAGACCTCAGTGGATTCACACAAAACATTTCATTTGGCGGAGCCAGCATTGTTTTGGAAGCGAATGATGAAACCGCTCATTTTGGCAGCCTGGTTGGAAAACAGGTTCATATTCAAATATATTTAGCCATCGCTTTTGTTAATCTCTCTATTTCAGGCACTGCTGTTTGGAGCAAGGAAATTTCTCTTGAAGGAAAAAAAAGTGCTGTGATAGGTATCCAATTTGAAGAGATGACCGATAAAGATCGCCGGTTGTTACAGGGCTACCATTATGGATATGAAATTGAACAAGACCGGATTTGGGGCTTATGGGACTCGCTTATTGGGACCGGTGCCGGAACATCCAGCCTGCCAGCGGCAGCGTAAATCCGGCCATCAGCAATAGCGGCCATAGCTGATGCCAGATCATGCTCGCATCGGCACCTTCTAGGAATATGTCACGCAGAGCTACAATGACGTGACGCAAGGGATTGAGCAGGGTACCGATCTGGAGCCAGTGGGGCATGTTTTCGATGGGAGTGGCGAAGCCGGAAAGAATGACCGACGGCATCATGAAAACAAAGGATCCGAGAAGGGCCTGTTGCATGGTCATGGATACGGACGACACCAGCAGCCCGACACCAACGATGGTGAGAAGGAAACATCCCAGAGCCAGGACAAGGGCCCCGATGGTTCCGCGAAACGGCACACCGAACCAGTAAACCGCCCCTGCCGAAAACAAAAGGGCGTCCATAAATCCGAAGACCATACCGGGCAAGGATTTGCCGACAAGAATTTCTGCGGGGTTGAACGGAGCGACCAAAAGCTGATCAAAGGTGCCGAATTCACGCTCCCGCGCCACCGAGAGGCTGGTAAGAATCATGACCACCACCATGCTGATAATACCGCCTAACGCCGATACAATGAACCATCTGCTTTGAAGGTTGGCGTTGAACCAGGCCCGGTCCACAAGTTCTACCCCGGGGCCGTTTATGCTCACCACTCCTTTTTTGACAAGTTCCCGGTTGTAATGTTCGACGATGTTTCCGATATATCCTAATGCGATCAGGGCCACATTGGAATTGCGGCCGTCCACGATCACCTGGACAGTCGCCGGCCGGCCCATGTGAAGATTGCGGCTGAAGTCGGGACCGATGTGGATGACCAACCGAGCCTTTTCGCGGTTGATCACAAAGTCGATCTCTTTTTCGGTCTTAAGGGTCTTTGTCAGCTCAAAATTTTCAGACCCTTCAAACCGGGACAGAAGCTGCCGGGACTCGGCGGTGCGAGACTCGTCGAATACCGCATAGCGAACATTTTTAAGATCATAGGTTGCGGCATACCCGAACACGAAAAACTGGAATAACGGGGGACCGATAATGACAAAGCGACTTTTGGGGTCCTTTAAAATCATGATGAATTCTTTAATCGTCAATGCGATAATGCGGCGTACGAAATCCATTAGCCCTCCAGACGCTTGGTGATTTTGCGAAAAGCGAGGCTGATAAATAAAACAGCCATACCGAAAAGGGCCAAAGCATTGGGCAACAGCACCGGCCAGACGTCTCCGGCCATGAAAAGGGTGTGGCTGATGTCCACGAAATACCGCGCCGGAACCACGTGGCTTACGATTTGAATGAAGCGGGGTGTACTTTCCAGGTCGAAAATAAGGCCAGAAAGAAAGAGTGCAGGCAAAAATCCCGCCACAATAGAAATCTGTGCGGCCACGAATTGGACTCGTACGGCAGCGGATATCAACAGACCAAAGCCCAGCGAAGCCAGCATGAAAAGCGCACTCAAGATAAAGAGGGCAACGATGGAGCCGCGAAACGGCACATGAAATAGCGTGGTGCCGACGACCACGGACAGGCCCATGCCCAGCATACCCAAAATAAAATAAGGAAACACTTTGCCCAGTAAAAGATCAACCCTGCGAATCGGCGTGACCAGAATGGCCTCCATGGTCCCACGCTCCCATTCCCGGGCCACCACCAGGGCGGTCAAAAGAATTCCGATGAGGGTCATGATCAGGGTGATGAGACCCGGTACAAGAAAGTTACGGCTGACGGCCGCTTCGTTGAACCAGACGCGCTGGGATATTTTTATGGCAGGAACAGCCACCGGCTCGCCCCTGGCCTGACGCAGTTCGGTCCATTTCTGAAGCACCCCGCGCGCGTATCCCTGTATCAGACGCGCCCGGTTGGCATCGATGCCGTTGACAATCACCTGAACCGGCGCCTGGTTCCGTTTGTACAAACCCGACGAAAAATCGGCTTGCAGATGAACAATACCATCAACACGCCGTTGATTCAGCGACGCCATTGCTTCGACCATGGATGTCAAATGAATGGTGTTGAAATAAGGCGACAGATCGAATCTGGCCGATACATCCCGGGCCACCGGGCCGTTGTCGTCGAGCACGACGGCGATGGGCACGTTTTCAGCATCCAGGGTGACCCCGTATCCGAAAATAAAAAGAAGCACCAGAGGTAAAACAATGGCCAGCGCGATGCTGCTGGGATCGCGCAGGATCTGGAGCGCTTCCTTGCGGAGAATCCCCCGCATGCGCATAAAGAAAAGGGTGCGCGGCGTCATTTTCCTCCTTTGCTGTTTTCAATTCGATTCGGCCCGCCGGAAGGTACAATGGTTCCCTCTGCCAGAGCGATAAACGCATCTTCAATGGTCGGTTCCGGGTTTTCTTTTGAACGGGCCAGCGCCCGGATTTCTGCGGGAGTGCCTACGGCGAGGCTTTCTCCCAGGGACATGATCAACATCCGGTCGCAGTATTCGGATTCTTCCATAAAATGTGTTGTCACCACAACGGTCACTCCCTGTTCGGCAAAACCGTTGATCCTGAGCCAGAACTCGCGGCGAGCCAAAGGATCCACGCCTGACGTCGGCTCGTCCAGGAAAAGAATTTCCGGCTCGTGCAAAAGCGACGCCGCCATGGCCAGGCGCTGTTTGTAACCACCCGGAAGCCCGCCGGCAGCCTTTTCGCGCCATTTGCCGAGTCCGAATTCCGTGAACGCCCAATCCATGCGCTGCCGAAGGTGATCTTTGTCAAGACCATAGGCCTTCCCGAAAAAGTTTAGATTTTCCTGAACGCTGAGCTGGCCGTAAAGAGAAAACTGCTGGGCCATGTATCCCAGACGGGAGCGGGCCCTGGACGGTGAATTCCGTAAATCATACCCGGCCACGCTGATCTCACCGGCGCTGACGCTTAACAACCCGCATAGCATTCTAAAGGTGGTGCTTTTTCCGGCACCGTTGGGACCGAGCAGACCGAAAATCTCGCCGCGCCGCACCTCGAAAGTGAGTCCTTTGACCGCCTTGAAATCACCGAAAAATTTCTGAAGCGACCGGGTCTGCACCACCACTTCTTCCTTCCGGATTGTCTTGGCGGAAGTTCCGTCGACAGGGTTGACTTGAAAGCGACTCTCTTTTTGGGGGATTAGGGTCATAAAGGCATCTTCAAAAGTCGGGGGTGTGCTCTTGATGGTTGCCTGCCATTTTTCCGGCAAAGCGTTGGCCACAGCTTCAGTGCCGTAAACATCGGTCACCACGCGAACCTTTCCCGAACGGATGGTCGCATCCACAATATGTGCTTTGCCTATCAGGCTTGTCTGTATCTGACGAGGCTTGATATCCGCCGGTGGATCCACCAGCGCAACCCTTTGTCCCACTCGCCCCTTAAATTCCCGGGGTGTTCCTTCGGCAAGTTTCTCACCTTCATGCAGCACCACCACATGGTCACAACGCTCCGCTTCATCCAGATAGGCGGTCGAGAGCAACACCCCGATGCCGTCGCTTTCCACGAGCTCGTAAACGATTTTCCACAGTTCCCGGCGCGAGATTGGATCCACACCCACGGTGGGCTCATCCAGTAACAGCATCTGCGGTGACTTGATGAGGGAGCAGGCCAGCCCCAACTTCTGCTTCATTCCACCGGAAAGGGCACCGGCCATACGCCGGGTATAGGGTTCCAGACCGGTCATCTGAAGCAATCGGCCATAGCGATCCTTGCGCTGGAAAGAAGGCACCCCCTGAAGATCGGCATAAAGGTCCATGTTCTCTTTTACGGTCAAATCCTGGTACAAGCCGAATTTCTGGGGCATATAACCGACGCGGCTCTGAATGTTGATGGTATCGCCCACGCTGTCGAAACCCAGAACGGTAACCGTGCCCTCCGTCGGGACGATCAGGCCGGCAGCCGTACGGATCAAGGTGGTTTTGCCGGCCCCGTCTGCCCCCACCAGTCCGGTAACCTGCCTGGAGCGGGCTTCCAACGAAACACCCTTTAAGGCTTGAACCGCGAGTCCTTTTTTGGAAAAAAATTCTTTTCTCAGGTTCCGGACCGCCAGCACCACTTCTGTTGAATTCTCGGTCTGTATATGTGACGCAACAGCCATATTGCTTGCTATCCCTTGATTGGTTTGGCGGCTTTTTGTGGCAAAACTTCACCCTCCTGGGATACATCAGCCGAGGCAGTGTGATCCACGATCACCGTTACCGGCATCCCCAGACGCAACATGTCTTTGGAATCATGAACGAAAACCCTCACCTCGTAAACCAGCTTTGTTCGAAGATCCTCGGTTTCAACGGTTTTCGGGGTAAATTCGGCCACAGGGGAGATAAATCCGATCCAGCCTTCAAAGGTCTGATCCGGAAACGAATCGCTCAAGACTTTGGCTTTCATGCCCAGATTGATGCGGCCGAGATACGGTTCCGGCACATAGGCCCGCACCCACTTGGGGTCGGTCAAGGCCAAGGTGACCACCGGCCGGCTTGGGCTCGCCATTTCTCCGGGCTCCAGAATCCGGTTCTGAATCACCCCCGTGGCAGGTGATGTCAATGCCATATCCGAAAGTCTTATCTGTAAAAGCGAAAGAGAAGCCTCAAGTGTTTTTAGATTGTTCTTAGCAGCGCCAATGTCTTCCTTTCGGGGGCCTTCTATGGCCAGATTCAGCGCCTTTTCCTTGACCTTGAGCTGGGCCTGTTCCACATCGAGCTGGGCCTGGATATTGTCCAGGGCCTGCCGACTGGTGGCTCCGGCCTTTGACGTTTCCCTGATTCGCTCGTAACTCTTCATGGCATTTTTGACCCGGGCCCGTGCTGCCGCCACCTCAGCGCGCGCCTGTTCGATTTCCTGCGGTCGGGTCCCGGCTTCGAATCGTTTTACCACGTCTTGCTGGGAAGCAATTTTAGCCTCTATTTCTCTGATTTGAGCTTCCAGGCGATTGGTTTGCAGCCGCGCCAGTACCTGGCCTGCAGTAACTCGGTCGCCTTCTTCCACCAACACCTGAGCAATACGCTCTTGTTCGTTAAACGCGAGGTCGGCTTTTCGGATATCGATATTCCCGTAGATTTTAAGTTCCGATGCGGACTGGTTTCCCTCCGCTTGTAAATACCACCGAACGCCCAGAATCACAGCCGAAACAAGAACGACCAAAATGATAATTCTGATGAATCGTTTCATTGTGTTAATACTCCATTTTCTTTTTATCTTTTTTCAGCTGGTACACTGCCTCAATGGTGGCTCGGGTCTGCTCCAAAATCACACCACGAATCTCTGTGGTTTCTTCGGAATTGTATCCCTCAAGATCCAAAGCCCGAACCATCGTTTCGCGGGCCACCCGAAATACGATGATTTGTCCGATCAAGGTCAACGCGCGAAGGCTTGTAACACGTGAAGGCACCTCTCCTGTGGCTGTTGCGACCATTTTGGCAATCGCATTGATCATAGGGGCCATAATGCGGTTAAAAATAATGTCATAGGCCGAAGACGGATATAGCTGCTCACGGAGAACGATCCGCGCAAAACCGGGAGCCTCCGGCGATCCCACCATAAAATTGATCATTTTTTCCAAAAGCTTTTCCAGCAGAACAAGCGCCTCTTCGCGATTCAACTTTCCGTCAGCCACCCATTCCTCTATCTCAACCAACGTTGATTCCACCTGAGATTCGAGCTTGCCGGTAATATAGGAGACGACGCTGTGGTACAAACCCTCCTTACCATTGAAATAATAGGGAATGGCGGCAATGTTGACCCCGGCTTTTTTGGCAATCATCCGGGTGGTCGCCGCATCAAATCCGTGCTTCCCAAAAACATCCACGCCGGCTTCGAGAAGACGACCACGAGCATTGAGACTGTACTTTATTTTTGACGATGTCGTTTTTTTATCCACGGACATTCTTATGTTCCTCCCTTACACAACAATTATAATCAATCGATCGATTTAGTCAAGCGATTAATTTTCCCGATCAAATCTTTTCATACAGTCAATTCAAAGAGAGATAAGGATGATAACGCCTGAAACCTATTTGTTGATCGTCTTGAAATGACCCTTTTGGAAAATTATCACAGCACGATCTTTAACATCATTCAGCATGCGATGTTAGCTTTTCGCTTGACTCGAAAACTCGAATCTCATATGTTTATGTTTCACTTATGTTTATCCTTTAAAAACATTCAGTTAGTGTCCTTCCATAAATGAGAATTTTTGTTCAAGATCAAGGCATGCGAATAAAATAACCATAGGCATATGTGTAATATTCCGAGGATTATTTTTTGAGCATAACCCCAGAGAAATTGGCTCCGCATTTCACGGGGCACGCGCAGATATTGGGCAAATAGGCCATTTATGGATGGACACTGGTTAGGGAAAGTTTGCAATGACCGTTAGACGTGTCCTTATTTTCGCTCCCATTCTTCTGATTCTTGTTCTGCTTCAGTCTTATTTCTGGGTGCCGACATACGATCAGCAAACGAAGGGAAACCCAGCTCGACTTGTTGAATACATCGCCGGATCCATCGGGGATGCCAGTCTTTTAAATCCCATCCTTTCGGCGGATTCTGCCAGCAGCGACATCAATAACATGGTGTTCGAGGGCCTCATCGATCGGGACCAGGAACTTCGCTTCAGGGGACGGCTGGCCGAATCGTGGAAAATTTATGAAGAAGTGTTCTTTTATGTCAACCCAGCGGCCCGCGTTCCGAAACTGGGCCGTGCCGACGCACACATCCTGGCAAACTTCATTAAACACGCCCAAAAAACATTGAAAATAACAGATCCCGATCTTAGGGGCTCTCTGAAGCGCATTACAAAAGTTACCGTGATCCCGCCTCGAACCTATACGGTGACAAAGCCGGTCAAGGATTCAAATACCGGCAAAGAGCAAACTTTTGAAATTCGGGTGGCGGCACCCCCAAGGATCAAGCTGGTTTTAAATACTGTGGACCAGGATTTTTTCCAAAACCTTACCCATCTGTTAGGGAACGACTACTTTGAATCCTTTCACGGCAAAGACTACTTAAAAAGCGATGCGTCACTTTCTGAAGAACAGCGCACGGCATTCGCCAAAGAACTGATGCCGGCCATTGAACACAATCCGATTCTTTTGTTTCATCTAAGGCCGAAAGTGAAGTTTCAAGACGGCCATTTGGTGGGTGCCGATGATGTCCGCTTTACGTATGACGCCATCATGAATCCGAAAAATCTGTCACCGCTCATCTCATATTACGAGCCGGTGAAAACCGTTGAAGTGATCGATCCTTTGACCGTTAAAATCATCTATAAACGGCTTTACTCTCCGGCGTTTTCAACCTGGGGTTTAGGAATCCTTCCGGAACACTTGCTCAATTCCCAAGCCCTCAAAAAAGAAGCCCTTCGCCTCGGCAAAGATCCGAAAACCTTTACCCTTCGCCAGAGCACCTTTAACCGGCATCCCGTGGGATGCGGGCCATTCAAATTTCAAACCTGGAAATCGGATCAATACATCATCCTGGATCGTTTTGACAATTATTGGGAAGGGCCGCCGAACTATCATCAATATGTCTATCGAATCATCCCCGATCTTTTGACCCAGGAAATGGAATTTTACGCCGGCACCCTCGACAGTTACGGCGTTCAACCCCATCAGGTCGAACGCCTGGAAAACGATCCGAGATTCCAGCACTTTTCCGGAACCGCCTTCGGATATACCTATATCGGCTATAACGAAAGGCGCAAGCCCTTTGACGATCCCCGGGTGAGACGGGCCCTTGGAATGGCAATTGACGCCAACAAAATCATAAAATATGTTCTTTACGGCCAGGGAGAACGGATCACCGGCCCTTTTGTCAAACAGACCGACTATTATAACCACAATATCAAACCGCTTCCCTATGGCCCCAAAGGCGCATTGAAGCTTTTGGAAACAGCCGGGTGGAAACGAAACAAGGCCGGCCGCCTTGAAA
>Ga0102950_1000218_pt1 | contig 15049 bp, 12 predicted proteins | sample SalPon2A_B_D2_MG_FD_78505 | JGI IMG/M metagenome (GOLD analysis project Ga0102950, IMG submission 78505) | Soil microbial communities from South San Francisco under conditions of wetland restoration - Salt Pond MetaG R2A_B_D2_MG | ecosystem: Environmental > Terrestrial > Soil > Wetlands | place...
AACGGATACTCCTTACGGTAAACCATCCTCCCCGTTAATATCCGGGAAAATAGGCAATAACGAGGTATATCTTATTTCCCGTCATGGATTGTTACACACCATCCCTCCCACACAGGTAAATAACCCGGCAAATATTTATGCCCTTAAAGAAGCGGGTTGTAAGTATATTATTGCATCCACAGCCTGCGGAAGTCTCAGGGATGATATCTGCAGGGGTGATCTTGTGGTTCCTGATCAGTTCATTGATTTCACCCGTCACCGCAAGATTACTTTCTTCGACAGTTTTGAACCGGGAGAAATGAAACATACTGCCATGGCCGATCCTTTCAGCAGCTATCTCAGGAAACTTATTATTGAAAGTGCAAACAAATCAGGATTTAGAATACACGGTACAGGGACTATTGTGACAATTGAAGGTCCGAGGTTTTCGACAAGAGCGGAGTCGAAGATGTTCCGCATGTGGGGAGCAGACCTGATTAATATGTCGACTGCACCGGAGGTGATCCTTGCCAATGAAGCGGGTTTACAATATGCTGCAATTGCCATGAGTACCGATTATGATTCATGGAAGGAAGATGAGGCTCCCGTATCATGGGAAGAGGTAATAGCAGTTTTCAACAGGAACACGGAAAATGTTATAAGACTTCTTACAGATGTCATTAAACGCATTACAGATTAATCTGTTTATTCTTTTGTTTAAATCCTTGCAAAATTACATTCTAATAGCTAATATTGCAGTCCGAAAAAATAACCAGGTAGAACATAAATACCTGTTATAAAGATACAGTCCGCCTTTGTTACCTTCTCCGCTTAAGCTACGGAGGTCAAAGAAAGCTACGACGGACAATGGGCCCATAGCTCAGATGGTTAGAGCACCTGACTCATAATCAGGGGGTCGCTGGTTCGATCCCAGCTGGGCCCACCTCCGCCCTCCGAAGCGTTAGCGAAGGAGGGCTTTTTCATTTATATCCTTCTTATTATTATATTAGTACTGTTTTATAAATAAGTTATTGTTTCGCTAAAGCTTCTATGGGCTACGGTGGACGGAGCCCACTAAATCGTGCTGATTATGGAATATGTATATATCATCAAATGTGCTGATAGTACCTATTATGGAGATTCCGGAGTCAGTGAGCACACTTTTCCGGTTTATAGAGCCAAGTCCCAAAATAAATGAATTGTTCACTCGTTTAGTACTGATATTGTGCTGTTTACATACAGCTTTATAGCGCTCAATCATTCCCGGATTCGCTTGTTCTGTTAATCCGGAATGATATGCCCTGAGTGACCGGATTTTCCAGTTATAGGCAGTAAGCCCAAATTACTTTATAATTTCTACTCCTTGAGTAAAAAATCTAATTTACTCAAACCAACTGGTCAGGAAATCTTGGCATTTATGAAGCTTAAATTCTGTAATTCGATATTCTTGAATGCCTGCTTTCACCAATGGATCATCATTACAAAATTTCTCAATGTCTTCACATTTTACTATAATTATCCCTCCTCCAGCACCAACTTTGGGACCAGAGACAAGCACTGATCCGTCTTTAAACCCAATATCAAGATATTCAAGATGTGCCTTAATCGCTTTTTCCATTTCTCCTTGTACAGGAAGGTTTTCTACGAATGAACCTTCCAATGTGTAATATTTATTTCCTTTCATTGATTTCCCTCCAATATTCTTAATGTATTAGAATTGCTCAGCTAATTTCTGCATATTGCCTATAACCTTGTTTATATCAATATGAAAGTTACTGCAATATCCCAAATAATGGTGGATAAAAGAATGTCTTTCTATTTTATCATCTTTGCTCATGGTTATCTCTTTCCATCCACCCGTGTTCATTATGTCACTCTCTGTCTTTTAACAGCTTCGCCCCGTCAGTCATATAAACATCATGTACAACATCATGATTTAAATACTGTTAAATTGTTTATGCCCGACTTTCACAAATCGATACAAGTTAAATATTATCAGGGAATTTGCACAATGAATTTCATTTTTTATCACAATCCTGGATCTGCATCACTATACATATCAATAAAATCATCTGGAGGGTTGCTTATTATCTCCCAACATTCATCACAAGTATTAACCGAAGCTGATTCTATGAATCCTTCGGTTATTAATTTAATAGTTTCTTCATCAGGGAAGAAGTATTGACCACAATGTATACACCTAATTTTCATGGCATTAATCATAAAAATCCATTATCTGCAAAACTGTAATAAGTACCATCATTAATTATAATGATATGATCAAGCAATTGAATTTCCATTTACACCTCCCAGCTTCTTTTATTTTCATTGTGAGTCTGGCATCAGATTCACTGGGGTTAATATTCCCGGATGGATGGTTATGACATACTATAATACCTGAAGCATTAGCTTTAATAGCAGCCTGGTATATTAACCTTATATCTGTTACTGTACCTGAAATACCACCTTTAGATACTGGTAGTATACCCAGGTGGAGATTCCGGAGTCAGTGAGCACCCTTTTCCGGTTTATAGAGCCCAGTCCCAAAATAAATGAATTGTTCACTCGTTTAGTACTGGTATTGTGCTGTTTACATACAGCTTTATAGCGATCAATCATTCCCGGATTCGCTTGTTCTGTTAATCCGGAATGATATGCCCTGAGTGACCGGATTTTCCACCTAATGTTCCGGGTGTTTTTTCAGGAAATTCCAACCTTATCGGAGATATTGCGTCTTTAGGGTGTAACTTAAATCAACTTAGAATTAACAATGCCCCAGATGAAAAAAACCCCAGCTCCTATTGTACTAATAATATTCATGTTGTTATGTGTATTTGAGGTCAGTGCTCAAACCGATCATCAGAAAATTGTGAAGTATTTTTCCAAACATTATGAGAAAGCCAAAATCGTTGGCATGCAGGTGGCCAGTATAGGTAATGGTGAGCTTGTCTGGAATGGCAGCTTTGGAGTGAAGGAATACAACACCACAGATTCCATTAATGACAGCACCCTGTTTATGATGGCCTCCTGTACCAAACCGGTGACTTCGCTTGGAATCATGAAGCTCTATGACCAGGGTAAGCTGGACCTGGATGATGATATCAATAACTATTTGCCATTCCGAATATCCAATCCCAATTACCCTCAGGAGAAGATCACGTTTCGAATGCTACTTGCTCACACCTCCTCACTAAGGGACAACTGGGAAGTTTATGACTCACTCTATACCCTGCCCGAAGGAGGGGACTCGCCGCTTGAACTTCAGCAATTTATCAGGGATTACTTTACTGAGGGTGGGGAATTCTACTCTTCAACCGATAACTTTGCCGTTGAAAAGCCCGGAAGAAGTTATAAATACTGCAATATGGGTTATGCCCTGCTGGGTGTTCTCCTGGAACAGATTTCAGGCATGTCGTTCAGTGAGTACATGCATAAGGAGATCTTCCAGCCCCTGCAGATGAATAATTCCTACTGGTTTTTAAAAGAGATCCCGCATAAGAATATCGCCCACCCCCATGAGGTCCTTCCGGAGATAGGACCCCGTGTATTGAATCACTATGGTTTTCCCTCCTTCCCGGATGGTCAGCTCAGAACCACCGCCACAGACTATGCCCAGATTCTTAAATTAATGATCAACAGGGGGAAGGTAAATGAAACTACATTTCTGAAAGAAGAAACAATCGACGAATACCTGAAGATCCAATATCCGGATGTAGCTAAATACCAGGCTATTGCATGGAATTATAATGAATTTGATGACTTCTTCTATAAAGTGGTGGCACCCAGGTACATTTTCGCAAGAAGGCTTCCGGGGCATTCAGGCTATGATCCCGGGATATATACTTATATCACTTTTGATCCTAAAAAGAAAACCGGTATCATTATCTTCCTCGACTCGGAAATTATAGAGTTTAAAGGTATAAGGATTTATCACCAGATGATCAAGAAGCTGTTTAAAGAGGGTAAGAAATACTCTTCATCATTCCAGGCATCATCCGCGGCCCTTCTACTCTAAAACTGCGCAGGACGAAGCAGTAGAGCTCCTTCCTCCGATCTCCGAAGGCTTGCCGAAGGAGATGCTAAAAATGCCCACATAGCGTTTTTTAAAGTTCGCTTCTGATCCCAGCCGGACCCGCAGAAGATCAGCCACTTACAAAAACAAAAATAAGTGGCTTCTTTCATTATAATCCATTTATTGTAGTAGTCATTCGAGGGATGTATTTCAAGTTGAATCTCCTGTGTTGTACCATTGATACGATGGTATTACCTCATGCCCGTACCCTCTATAGTACTTCCCTGTTTCCCGGAGGTACGAAATTTCAATTTCTCCTCCCACCCTGGGAGTCATTGGCAATATCATTTCCAATTCGATGCCTTGTTATCTACTTTTTCTCGGTAAGCCCTGTCTTCTATTTCATGTTCTTCTTCCAAAGGAGCATCCAACAACAAATGGTGAACATAACCTTTAACCTCTACTGGTGAATTGTGAATGCTTGCAACTAATTCCCTAAACATTCCCTTTGAAATTGTGCATGTTTTACTCTGGCTGGAAAAGCCGGTGAAAATGACCCCTCTGTTTTGGAAGGATAGGGGTAAATTCCTCTAAGGTTGTCATATATAAGAATTTTAATTATTCATAGCTGTTGTTTGGTATCTTGTTAATCGGTATTTTCGCTATCTAACAGATGTTAATGTGTTGTTATCAGGCCAGGAATTAGCAGATGCCTTACATAAGGGTGATAAAGTAATGTTCGGGCAGGTTTTTGAAATCTACTATGAGCGTCTGTGCAATTATGCCAACACTTTTTTGAATAATATTGAAGAAGCAGAAGAAATGGTGCAGGGCATGTTTCTTATATTATGGGAAAAACGTGAAACCATCGAAATTCACACTTCTGTGAAGTCATACCTTTACCAGGCTGTACATAATCAGTCTTTGAACCGGATCAAACATTATAAGGTACGGCAGACGCATGCGGATTATGTTCAGTACCACGACGGTTACATAGAAAATTCCGGGGATGCAAAGATGATTGGCGACGAACTTGAAATGAAAATAAACGAAGTGGTAAATTCATTACCTGATCAGTGTCGAAGAGTATTTCAGCTTAGCAGGTTTGAGAACTATACCTACGCGGAAATATCGCAGCAATTAAATATTTCCAAAAAGACGATTGAAAACCATATGGGCAAAGCATTGCGTATTATGCGCGAAATGCTGAAAGATTACCTTCCGCTATTAATTTTGCTTTTATTAATAAAAATTAATTAACTTAAAAATTGACCCGCGATAATAAACATATCGAAGATCTGATTGCGAAATATCTGTCAGGGGAAACTTCCCCTGGTGAAGAAGTGAAGTTAAGAGAGTGGCTTAACAGCTCGCCTGTAAATGAAAAATATTTTAAGGACCTGCAATATCTTCACGATAAAACCATTACATCCTATACATATCAGCGCGTTAACACAAAAAAAGCATGGGAAAATGTTCAAAAGAAAATGGATAATCCATCAAAAACTTTGCCTGCTTTCGAATCAGGAAAGAAACCGTTTATGAATACCTGGATGAAAGCTGCAGCTTCAATAATAGTACTTACAGGTTTATCCATAATCTTCTATAATCACTTCACTAAACGGACCGGAATCATTCAGACTAACACCATTTCGAGCACTGACAGTGTTGTAAATCAAACAGTTAATAAGAACACAAAAGTGGTTCTAAACCGTCATAGTAAGATTATATTAACTTCTACAAAACGAAAATTGCAAATTCAGCTAACAGGTGAGGCTTTTTTTAATGTAGATCATTCAGGTAATTTACCACTGTCAATTAAGGCTGAAGGAACTATAATTGAAGATATCGGTACATCCTTTAACATAAAAGCTCTGCATGGAGCAAATTCTGTGGAAGTATTTGTTGAAACCGGTGAAGTCAGATTTTTTACTTCCGAAAACGAAGGTATTAAGGTGCAGGCAGGCGAGACCGGACAATATCAAAAAAACTCCGGATCATTCTCAGTAACAAAAGCTATAAACCCTAATGTCATAGCTTACAAAACGAAATGCTTTGTCTTCAGGAATGCCCGACTGGCCGATGTGATCTCAGAATTATCCGATGTATATTCAATACATATTGAACTTGGGAACCCGAAATTAGCCGGTTGCACTATATCTGTCTCTTTTAATAACGAGGATATCGGGTATATTATGGATATTATTGCTGAAACGCTTAACTTGAAACTCGGAAGAACAGATTCTGGTTTTATTTTGCAGGGTGAACAGTGTAACAACTGATAATTTTGCGAAAATATGTTGTAACAATAAGCCTAAATAACCCCGGGTATGAGGCAAAAAAAGATTCTAAGAGCTTGTCTTATTGTATTATGTCATCTTCAATATATTGTATCACTGGCTCAAAATGAAAATGTACCTTTACTTGAACGCAATGTTAGCATTTCTGCCCAAAATCAGACTATTGAATCAGTATTGGATCAAATTTCCGCGCAAAGTGATGTTATGTTTTCCTTCAGTCCGGATATTATCCCATCAGATACAAAAGTTAGTCTGACTATTGAGGACAAATCGGTTCGTTTTGCCTTGAATTCGTTGTTAGACAGCAGTATTACCTACAAAGTAAAAGGCGATTACATAATCCTGAAAAGAGAAAGGAACAACAAGATAAACCAACACAAGCAAATCATTGAAGGATATGTTTATGATTCCCAGTCGGGAAAAAAAATGACTGATGCCAGCATTTACAACAAAGATCTAACCGCGGCAGCTGTAACGGATAAATATGGGTATTTTCGGATGAGGTTACCTCCAGGTAGCACGATATCACCAATCCGGCTAAGCAAGGCGGGTTATACCGATACAATATTTAAAGCGATAAATCACAGCTCGTTACGCACTCTTGAAATTTCACTACAATTAGACGGAAAAAACAAGAAAACAAGATCTTTTCTGTTTCAAAAAATGGTCCCGTTATGGCTGGTACCAAAGCAAACATTGACAAATTCGGTCAATATAAATAAATCGATTTTTAAAGCAGTTCAATTTTCATTTCTTCCGACAATTTCCACAAATCATTTCTTGCGCGGAAACACGATAAACTATGTTTCAATCAATCTGCTGGCCGGCTATTTGCAGGGAGTTCGTATAGTGGAATTCGGGGGACTGATTAACATTGTGAGGGAAGATTTACAATACGCGGAGATTGGAGGAATCGGAAATATTGTGGGGAATAATGTTACAGGTGTTCAGGCAGCGGGAGTTTTCAATACATCTCTAAATGTTCATGGGATTCAGACAGCTGGTATATTAAATAATTCAATAGCTAAAGCTGATTTTCAGATATCCGGCATATATAATCATGCTCAAACTGGAATTTCACAGACAGCAGGTATAGTTAATCTTTCGAAAGATATGAAAGTTCAGGTTGCCGGTGTTGTAAATTCAGCTCCTAATGCACAGGTTCAGATATCAGGAATTGTTAATTCTGCTGCCGCTTCAAAAGGAGTTCAACTGGCAGGAGTAATTAATTATGCGCGTGATTCGGCATGTATTCAGGTATCCGGACTATTGAACCGGACAGGTTATAATCGTTCCCTGCAATTATCAGTAGTAAACATAGCAGATTCGAGCAATGGTATACAGGTCGGGCTTTTTAACTTCGTGAAGCATGGGTATCATAAAATAGCTATTTCCACCGATGAAATTTTCCCAATTAATATTTATTTCAGCAGTGGAATAAGACGATTCCATACTCTCTTGCTATTTGGAGCTAATCCTTTTAAGAATACAGCTACCAGTTATAATTTTGGTTACGGGCTGGGAACTTCATTTATAATTACAGATAAATTATTACTCGATATTGACCTTGCAAATCGTGAGGTTTTCAGCAAAGATGATCCTCCTTTCAATAATCATCTGTTTCAGATCTATTCAGGTTTCGATAAGTCGATCTCTTCAAATATGTCAATTGCAGCCGGATTAACGTATAACTACCTGTTGTATTATGATGCAGGGGCCACCAATACTTTGTCCACTTCATTACCCCCGTATGAAATTACATCGCATTCCTTTTCAAATGGAAATGTCGGCAAATCGTGGTTTGGTGCAAGAGTATCCATCAGGTTCCAATAAAAACATAATCAGGGAATTTAAGTAACTATATTTAAGAATGCCAGAAATTTTTATGTCCTGGCCTTGTAATTCAAACAGACTTAATGTCTCAACTGCATTAAGAGCATTAAAATATGTTTAATCCAAACATTTGCCTGAAATAATATTGTTTCTAATAGGGGTATTTTAAGTCATTGTTGTCATAGGTTAAATTAATTAAAACTAAATCCTATGAAATCTGTAATTAAACCAATCATTTTTTCAGTATTTATTTTCATTTTTTGTCCTTCCTGGTCACAAGTTAACAACGAAAAATCGACACAGGAAAGGGATAGCCTTCCATCAGAGATGCACAGGTTTTTTCAGGTCTCTTTTGTTCCAGGTTTAAGTACCAATGGTCTTATGAGTAATAAAATTAAAAATGACATTTCTGTTAATATCCTTTCTGGTTCAGTATATGAAGTCAGTTCGCTTGAAGTTGGTTCACTCCTGAACTTTATTCATAATAATTGCAGGGGTTTTGAAGCTGCGGGATTAGGAAATTTTGTTGGTGGTAATGCAAATGGCTTTCAGTGTGCTGGCATCATAAATACAGCCTCAGCTATGAAGGGTATACAATCGGCAGGTTTGATAAATTACACACGAGAAGCAAATTGCATCCAGATTGGCGGATTGATCAATCTGGCTGCTTCAGGAAAAGCGAACCAGATCGGGGGGCTATTAAACAACTTTGGGGAAGAGGCTGGCTTCCAGATAGCAGGTCTTGTTAATAATTCACAATCAGGAAAGCTACAGGTATCGGGACTGGTAAATAGAAGCGATAGTACAAATACTATTCAGATTGCAGGTCTGGTCAATAATTCGAACTATGTTAATGGTGTTCAGATAGCTGGTCTTGTGAACAATGCGAAGTATGTAAAAGGTGCACAGATAGGAGTTATAAATATTGCGGATTCTATACTCGGTATCCCAATAGGTGTATTTAACTTTATCAAAAATGGTTATCATAAACTTGAAATCTCGGCCAACGAAATGTTTTATGCAAATATTGCCTACCTATCAGGTATAAAGCAATTCCATACCATTGTTACGGCCGGTATCAATCCGTCGGAACTGGGGGGGTTGCCTTTATGGACTTATGGTTCAGGTATAGGAACCACAACCGCTCTATTCAGGAGAGCAGATATTGATATAGATGTGTTATTCCACAATATTGTTAAGGGAAGATTTGTGGACAACAACTATCTCTACAAACTGGACATAGGTATAGACTGGCATCTTTCTCAAAAATCTTCTTTATATATCGGTGCTTCCTATAATTTTTTAGTTACAAGCTTAAGTCAGAATCATTATATTGAATACTATTCAAAAATCGCACCGTACTCCGTATATAATCATACATTCCGGCATAACAGCCTCACGGAATGGATTGGATTCAAAGCTGGTCTCCGGTTTTTCTGAATCTATTGTGTTGTATCCTGACCCTGAAATATTGTGATAGATATCCGACCTTACAGCTAAAGAAAAAAACAGGAATAACAAGGAGGAATAAGTAATACTATTCATATATGATTGTTTCAACGGGGTTTATCAGTGAGGTGCAAAAGCCGCTTAACTTGACCACATCTGGCCGGGTGTCATAACATTTTTATATTTGTTTATATATCAAAGTATTAACTCTGGCTTCAGGTGGTCAATTCTATCTGCCGAAAAGTGGTCAAAGCCTCTGGCTTTCGCACCCATATAATTAGATTAATAAAAAATAATCATGATTTGGCTAAAACTTGTATTAATTAAACTTGTACGTACAAGTTTAATTTACTATTTTTGTCATCATGTTGAAATATCAGAAAATTTATAACGATCTGAAAATCCAGATACAACAGGGTTTCTATAAATCCGGAGATTTATTGCCATCAGAAAATGAATTGTGTAATAAATATTCAATTACCCGTACTACCAGCAGAAAAGCTTTGGATGAACTTTTGAAAGAAGGGTTTATTGAAAAGAAACAAGGGCTAGGTAGTGTTGTGATAGAGCGTCGAAAATCACTTGGGTTACTAAATGTAAAAGGATTCTCTGAGGCAGGAGGAAGCAATGTCAAAAATATTTTTCTTCAAAAACCGGTGATATCTGAATGGAGCGATCAAATAATCTTTCATGTAAGCGAAGAAGAAACCCATACTGATTGTATTCATTTTGAACGCTTACGTTGTATTGGTCCTGACCCGGTAATGGTCGAATATAACTGGTTAGCCAACTTTGAGTTAAGCAGTTTGATTGAAAAAGAATTTGTTGACCAATCATTTTTCAAAACACTAAGTCAACAGTATTTAATTGAAATCATCGGTTCCAAACACGAAATAAGAGCCGAATTTGCAAATAAAAAAATAGCCCGGCTTCTGAAAGTCGATGAAAAAACCCCCGTGCTCCATATTTCTGTAATGTTTATAACAAGTAAACCAGGTTTTAATATTTATGCAGAATTGTATTGCATAACAGAAAAATATCCGGTAAGTAATTTTTATAAAATTTAATCTTTTTAAAAATGGAAAATCCCAAAGATGTTTCCCGGCGTAGTTTTTTAAAAAAATCAGCAATTAGCACCGCCGCAATTGTTGGAGGTAGTATGCTGGGAAGCTGTAATATACCGGAAAAAAGAGCATATAAAAAATCGTTTCCAAAATATTATGGGGAAAGCTTTAATCCTGACAATGGAGTTTTCGGGTTACTTTTTTCACAAGTAGGTTATGAAAAAGGGTTTCCAGTGAGAATTATTATAAGATCTCCCCGAAAGGATATGTTGTCTGACAGATGTAAATGCTCATTATTACCTACAGGTCCTGAAAAAAAATACATGTCAAAATGTGTTTATTGGGGTAAAATCTGGAAAAGCCATTGGTGGATAGCCGAGTTTAAAGGAATTGACGAGGAAGGTGAATGGGATATTGAAATTACATCTGATGATAAGTGCCTGATTGAAGATTCGGGCTTACGGATAAAAGAAAATATTCTTTGGACCAGCACAATTGAATGGTCATCGGTTGACATGCTTGAACGTCGGGCAAATTTTACCAAGGTTGGAGCAGGTTGGCAGGATGCCGGCACTTTATGGGTAGAAAGCCCCGCTCAAAGTGCTATGATAATCGCTCTATCGGAGTTGCTGGAGAAATGTCCGGAACGGTTTATTCCGGATTTTATATCGCGAATACACAAACAAATTGTTGTTGGAAGCGATTATCTGGTTATGACTCAGGAAAAAGCCCGGGAACTTGGGTTCTCAAAAGGAGCAATGTCTCACGACTTGCTGGGACATGAAAAAGATGTTCTTCCTACAGATGGGTGGAAAGCTGTGATCGCTCTTGCAAAAGCAGCCCGGCTTCTCCCTGATGAATTTGAAAAAAAGAAAACAGAATATGAAGCTGCAGCCAGATCGGCTTATCAATGGTTAGTTCAAACCGCCAAACCAATGGGCGATTACGGTTACATGAGAATTCAGAGAGGCTTGCCGGCTGATACTGTTATCCCAAAAGATGAATGGCCTACCCGGGACCTTATTGGCTTTTGTTCTGCATCTCTCGAAATGCACAAAAACGGGATGGAAGATGCCTGGAATCATGCTGTTGATTTTTCTGAACAGATAATGAAAAGGCAAATTCCGAAAGAAGAAGCCAAAGAAGGTTATTATGGAAACTTTTATGAATTCGATTCCCTGAAACACGCCGAAACGTCATGGACTCAGGGTATTGCTGTCTCAAAAAAAGGGGTGGAGTTTGGAGCTGATATAGGAGGCATTTATCCTAATTACCTGGTGCCTTTTATTGAAATGATAAAACTGTTTCCTGAACATAAAAATGCTAAAACCTGGAAACAAACACTCAAAAATTTCACATACGGCTACCTGATACCGGCATGCGAGGCCAATCCGTTTTACCTGGTTCCGCAGGGCATTTTCGACAACGAAGGTCCGGTATGGTTTTGTGGTACTTTTCACGGAACAAATTCTATCTACGGTTATACTGCTGCAATGGCACTTGAACTGTCCGGGCTTTTTAGCGAGCCCAAATTAATAGATATTGCTTACGGAAATCTTCAGTGGATTGCCGGATTGAATGCCGGAATTACTAGTGATAATATTATACAAGGCTGCGTTATTTTTAGTACCGACATCCCTCAGGGTATTGCTTTGCCTGCAAGCATGATTTGCCATATTGGTGAACGCTGGGCCGGTACCTGGTTCCAAACAAGAGGTAGTATCTGTAATGGATTTTCTACCGGTAAGCAGTTTGTGTTTGATACCGAACCCAAAAAAGAAAACGATGGACCCTTCTCTCTGACCGACGAAGACTGGATTCCCCACAGTGCCGGATGGCTAACAGGTTTAATGAGGCTTTAATGAAAAAACAACATAAAAGTTAAGAAAATGAATAAAATACAAGAATTAGCAAAAATGATTGATCATTCAATTCTACATCCTACTATGACCGATGAAGATTTAAAAAGAGAATGCGAAGTAGCAAAAAAATATAATGTAGCTTCAGTTTGTGTAAAACCATACGCAGTGAAACAGGCTGCTGATTTACTTGAAGAATCTGATGTTTTGGTTGGATGCGTTATTGGATTCCCGGCTGGAAATTCTGCAATCGAAGTAAAAGTTTTCGAAACAGAAAAAGCATGCAAGGACGGCGCAGTTGAAATCGATATGGTTATCAACATAGGAAAAGCTCTGCAAGGAGACTGGGATTATATCGAAAAAGAAATTAAAGCAGTTACAGATACCTGTCATCAAAATGGAGCCATCGTTAAAGTGATTTTTGAAACAGATTTTATAACTAAGAAAACTGATATTGTCAGGTTATGTGAGATATGCACAAAACTGGGTGCCGACTATGTAAAAACTTCAACAGGTTTTGGGTTTGTAAAAGGTGATGATGGAAAATATTCATATGCCGGTGCAACAATTGCTAACCTTGAGTTGATGAAAAAAAGTGTTGGAGCCGGGGTAAAAGTAAAAGCAGCCGGAGGTGTTCGTTCTCTCGATGGCTTACTTGCGGTTCAAATGACAGGGGCTACTCGCTGTGGAGCTACATCAACAGTATCAATCTTAGAAGAAGCAAAAAAGAGATTTAGTAAAACCAATTGAATCAAAACGGTATAAAAAGATGGACCAAAAGAATAAATTATTTAAAACATTTGGTGTATTGATTATACTTTCCATGATTATGTTCCTGACAAATACCCGGTCCGAGAAAGAATCTGAGGTTTATACCGTACAGGATGTACCACATGGGATACTTTCCAGAGTATGGTACCCCATCGCCAATTCTGAAAAAAACCCGTAGGATGTGTGTATATACCCCACCCGGTTATGAAAACGGCAATGAAAAATATCCGGTATTGTACCTTTTCCACGGCGCAGGTGGAAACGAAGACTCCTGGACATATTGGCGTACCGCTTATGATTTTTACTTTTTTGACTAAAGAGGCAGATGCGACTTCTGCTATTCCGGAATCCATGTCATATCCCTGTCTATCGGATAACTTGGCCGGTGTATTCCGGAGTAAGGCAGGGAAGCAATGTCGAGGTTGCAGAAACCGGTTGTAAGGGCCATGAGATGAACCGGTGCCATATCACGCAGTTCAGGGAACAGATATCCAAGTTTTACCACTACAATTTTGAAGTCCAACGGATTAAGCCCTGCTTCCATGAAATCCCTCCTCTCCGTGAATGATCTTCTTGTTTTCAGTATCACCGTTTTTATTCCTTCTGTTTCTATTACAGCCACTCCCCTGTCAGTTTTCATAATTGAGTCGGGTGACAGGTATAGAACCCTGGCATTAATTTCCAACGGTTTGCAATACGCGGAATCCACCTTCCCTCCTAATTTAATCGTGGTAGTTTTGCCTGTTCCAATGCTTATACAACTATTCAAAGCATCGCCGTCAACAATCCCGGCAACAAGAACATTTTTACAGCCATGACCGAGTAATGCGGCAAGAACCTGAGTATTATCACCCGGTGCTCCTGCAGTTGTATTATCGCCTGAATCTGAAATGAAAACTGTTTTATCACCACTCTCTGAAGATTTTTCAATCATTTCGTCTATTGATCCGGAAGGTACATCAAGAACCATCCTGTCCCTGGCTTCCCATATCTGCTGTGCAAGGTCCATAGCATAGTTCTTTGCCCGGGCTGAGAATTTATTATCCCTGGCAAGCACGAAAACCCTCATCGCTGATCTTGGCAGGTCGGCCCAGCAATAACCTGCAAATACTGAAGCATCCATCATGCCTTCTGCTTTTGAAATATCCGGAAGCCTTGAATATATATCTCTCAGAGGCAATACCTCCGTTATGCTCTTTTCTCCCGGGACAAGGATGGGGATTGTGACGCTTTCTATGGACGGCCTGAGATGGTTCTTTAAAGCTTCACAAAGAAGTGTTACAGCACGCAGTTTTGTTTCGTCTGCATCCCTGTGAGGAGCTGTCCGGTAGGCGGTCAGAATATCAATCTGGCTGACAAATTCATCAGACGGATTGCCATGAAGGTCGAAGCTCCCGCTTATCAGTACATCCGGTCCGACAATCTGCCTGATCTCCTTTAGAAGTGAAGCCTGTGCATCCTCATAACCATCAACATGAAGAGCTCCATGCATATCCATATAAACACCGTCAACCCTGCCAGCTTTCCTTACTCCATTTAGTATCTCATTCCTGAAATGCTCATAGGCAGATTTTTCAACAACTCCACCCGGCCATCCTCCGGCATGTAAGGTTGGGATAACTTCAATTCCCTCATTTTTAAGATAATCAGCCCATAACTGCCCTTTCAGGGCATCATCACCCCGGGACACAAAAAATTCAGATTCTCCGGTAAGCGTTGTGGCAAAAGTATTAGATTCATGACTTATACCAAAGGTTACTATTCTCAGACGATGGCTGTTAT
>Ga0102950_1000219_pt1 | contig 15019 bp, 13 predicted proteins | sample SalPon2A_B_D2_MG_FD_78505 | JGI IMG/M metagenome (GOLD analysis project Ga0102950, IMG submission 78505) | Soil microbial communities from South San Francisco under conditions of wetland restoration - Salt Pond MetaG R2A_B_D2_MG | ecosystem: Environmental > Terrestrial > Soil > Wetlands | place...
CTTTGCCCCGGATTTCGCTGCCGCCGGTAACTGTAAAGTCAAGTTGTTTACTGTCCGAATTATGACTGGCCAGCAGCTTTTCCATGGCCGTGATTAAATCGTCGGCATCTGCAAAGCGTTCCGGTGGTGTTTTCGCCATCATTTTGTTCAGTAATGGCTGATATTGACTGAGGTCTTCCGGTAACACGGGGATTGGTGCCCCCTTGTGCTGCATAACCACATCGAACACCGTTTCGGACTTGTAGGGTTTTTCACCCGTCAGCATCTCGTAAAATATGCAACCCAGGCTGTAAATATCAGATCGACCATCAATATCGCCACCCGTGGCCTGCTCCGGGCTGACGTAATTCGGGCTGCCGAGAAAAATGCCGGTCGAGGTCAGGCTCATATCGTTGTCTATCTTTTTCGCAATACCAAAATCTGTCAGTAGTGGGGTATCGTCATCACGGAACAGGATATTGGCAGGCTTGACGTCCCGGTGGATAATGCCATGTTCGTGTGCAAGCTTCAGTCCCCTGGCGATTTGTACCAGGCATTCAAGCGCTTCAACCGGGTCCATGGGAATGCCAATGCGTGATTTGAGGTCTCCCCCCTTGATATATTCCATCGAAATATACAAAGAGTTATCATCAGCAATGCCAATGTCGTAAATTGTGATGATGTTCGGATGGTGCAATGATGCAACGATGCGTCCCTCTGACAGGAACCGTTCAATCTGTCCATTGTCATCGGTCTGTCTGGATACATCCATGATTTTCAGGACTGCCTGGCGTTCCAGGGAAACCTGGGTGGCCAGATAGACGGTCGCCATGCCGCCTTGGCCGATTTTCCTGTCTATTTGGTAGCCGGGTATATCCATGGACTTTTCAGGGTTTTTTTGTGACAGCGCAATTTAAACTGTACATTTTATATTTCATATGCGGAGCGGGATTATACGCCTGTTACAGCAATCCTGTATCTGAAGTAAATGGTGTTCCTGCCATTCAGTTGATTCGCAATGACAAGCATATAATGGATATCCATGATTCGCCATTCATCCGTTACCCGGACTATCAGAAATTCAGTATCTGCCATGGCAATACCTGTCGATATATTTCAACATTGTCGCTCACCCGGGCAGAATGGCAAAAAGTCAGCAGCCTTTTTGACAATGTCACCACGGCGGGTCAGGAACGTGAACAGATAAGGCAGGCGATTGGCCTGCTGGAAGTGATGATTGGCGAAAAGACCGGAACCAGTAACGACCTCGGAGAAAACGCATTCGTAGAGAATGTAGCCGGGCAAATGGATTGTGTCGACGAGTCCACCAATACCACGGTATATCTTACATTAATGCAACGGGAAAACCTGTTGAAATGGCACAGGGTTCAACATCGCGTAAATCGTGGCATTTCATCATTGCAATGGCCTCATTTCACCGCGGTAATTCGTGACATGCAGGACGGACTCCCTTATGCTGTTGATTCATGGTTTCTGGGTAATGGTGAACTGCCGTTTATCGTGCCATTGGCCGAGTGGAAGCACGGCTGGAGACCGGACCCGGTTTCCCGCGAACAAAGTAACCAGTCAAACGCACAACAGAACAGAAACATGTCAGGAACATGAACATGCAGCTCGACGAGACAAAAGAACGACGCAATGCTTCCAGTCATCTGGTTCAGAACATGCTGGATGAGCGCAAGCAACTGTTGGCATTGTTAATGAACGTCTCCAGCATTTCAGGAACCGAACTGGAACAGGAAGACGAGGAATTACTGGAAGAATTTTGCCAGGTGTTGGTGGACTATATTGCTTCCGGCCATTTCGGCCTGTATGACCGTATAACTGATGGACGGGAACGTCGTTCCACGGTTTCGGAAATTGCAGATAGTATTTATCCTGAAATTCAGCGTTCTACCCAGATGGCACTGGCATTCAGCGAACGCTACAAGGCAGAAAATAACAATAGATCTTTTGCTGAACTCGCCAGTGATCTGTCTCATCTGGGAGAATCATTGACGACGCGTATGGAACTTGAAGATCGTCTGATAGCCAGTATGCTGGACTGATAATAACGTTAATTATTCCTCAACCGGGCAATATAATGTCCGTCACTGAATGCTTCAAAATAATCGTTTACCAGGGGATGACTGACCGGTTCCTGCATGTCGTCTGGCTGCAGATTACGTTCAGCCACGTAGGTTTCATGGAAGGCGTTGTGGACCAGCACCCGGTACCATGGTTTGTCCGTGGGAGGGCGGGTAAGTGCGACCTGTTCATACCATTCGGCGCTTCCCTGGTAGACGGGGTCCACGTCCACGATAACACCCCGGTAGTTAAACAGCTTGTGGGTAATCAGTTGACCAACTGTAAACCTGGCATTTGATACCTGCATGTTACCCCGTTTAAATCTCAGCCACAGCTGTTGTTAGCATAGCAGATACGCCAATTGAATTGATTATGAATAATGATTTTGTAAAACGGGATCTTTCCGTTCTCTGGCATCCCTGCACACAGATGCAGGACCATGAAATCCTTCCCTTGATCCCGGTTCGAAAAGGTGATGGTGTCTGGATCGAGGACATGGATGGAAACCGTTACATCGACGCCATCAGTTCCTGGTGGGTCAACCTGTTCGGCCATTGCAATCCCCGGATAAATACCGCGATTAAATCGCAACTGGATCAACTCGAGCATGTCATTATTGCGGGTTTCAGTCATGAACCCGTGGTCCGGCTGTCGGAGCGCCTGGTGGATATAACTCCATCCGGCCTGAACCGCTGCTTTTACTCGGATAACGGCTCATCCGCCATCGAAGTGGCATTGAAAATGAGTTTTCATTACTGGCTTAACATGGGCAAGCCACGTAAACAGAAGTTTATCAGTCTGGATAACAGTTATCATGGCGAAACTCTGGGGGCACTGTCTGTAGGTAATGTACCGTTGTATAAAAAGACCTATGCGCCATTGTTACTGCAAACAATTACAGCTCCTTCTCCTGATTGTTTTCTCCGTGAGCCGGGTGAAACGTGGGAGGAACACAGTCGTAAAGTGTTTGCCGAAATGGAAACCTTGCTTGAAAAACATGCAGATGAAGTATGTGCTGTAGTAGTTGAACCACTGGTACAGTGTGCCGGTAACATGCGTATGTATCATCCGCTATACCTGTCGCTGCTTCGGAAAGCCTGTGACCATTACAATGTCCATCTGATTGCTGACGAAATCGCTGTGGGTTTTGGACGAACGGGGACCCTGTTTGCCTGTGAACAGGCCGGAATTTCTCCGGATTTTATGTGTCTGTCGAAGGGATTGACGGGTGGTTACCTGCCTCTCGCGGTTTCCCTGACTACCGATGAAGTTTACCAGGCATTTTATGATGACTATACGAACCTGACCGCCTTTTTACATTCCCACAGTTATACCGGTAACCCGCTGGGATGCAGTGCGGCGCTGGCCACACTCGATATATTTGCCGAAGATAACGTGATTGAAAACAATCGTAAACTGGCTGCCTGCATGCATGAACTGACAGCAGGCCTGGATGATCACCCGCACGTGGGCGAGGTTCGGCAGCACGGAATGATACTCGCAATTGAACTGGTACAGGATAAACAGAAAATGACGCCCTGGCCCTGGCAGGAACGGCGTGGCCTCCGGGTATACCGCCATGGTCTGGAGAATAATGTACTGATTCGTCCACTTGGAAACGTCATTTATTTAATGCCACCCTACGTGATCACTACAGAACAACTGGAAAAAGTTATCCAGGTAGTACGCGAAGGGATTGAACTGGCCATTCAGTAGATTATGCGAATACCACGCATTTACCAGCCCGCCACGCTCATCAGCGGTCAGCAACTGGAACTCCTGCCCGAGGCTGCACATCATGTACTCAATGTTTTACGTATGAAAGACGGACAGGCATTAATCCTGTTCAACGGGGAAGGAGGGCAATTCGATGCGCTAATAGAGCGGGCAGGAAAACGACGGGTAGAGGTACGTATCGGGGAACATCATCAACAGGATTGTGAGTCACCGTTACATTTTACGCTGGCACAGGCTATCTCCCGTGGCAAGCATATGGATTTAACCTTGCAAAAAGCGGTCGAGCTTGGTGTCAGTCGCTTTGTGCCGGTACATTCAGAATTCAGTAACATCAGGCTCGATCCGGAACAACAACATAAACGACTGGAACACTGGCGCCGTGTGGTTATTGCTGCCTGCGAACAATGCGGACGCAATCGTCTGCCGGTCATTGAAGCACCGCAAACCTTGCCGGAATGGCTGGCAGGGGGTGTGGAAGCATTGAAGTTGATTCTGCATCCCCGTGCCGACGTTTCGCCGGTGGATATCCACCAGCAGCCAACGCATGTAATTCTGCTGGCAGGCCCGGAAGGTGGTTTCAGTAACGAGGAATGTGACCTGGCAAAAACGCATGGTTACCTGGCGATTCGGCTGGGTCCAAGGATACTGCGCACGGAAACAGCGGCACTCGTGGCCCTGGCCGCCTGCCAGACATTATGGGGTGATCTTCGCACCGGGGAATAGTGTAGAATCAGGAAAATTACCGTAGCGGATCCCCGTACCATTATGTCAACACAAACCGTTCCACATCTGACTACTGCGCTGATCGGCCCCCTGCACACAGTAGAAAGCCACCTGCAGGAATGCCAGCCAAAAATTGAATCCTGGTTCAGAAACCAGTGGCGCAGGATAAAGGAACCCGTCTATTCATCGGTTGATATCAGGAATGCCGGTTATAAAATTGCCCCCGTGGATACCAATCTTTTCCCGGCGGGTTTTAACAATCTTAACCCGGCGTTCCAGTCACTTTGTATACAGGCGTTTCAATTGACTATTGAACGCATGGAGCACGATATTGACCGTATCTGCATTATTCCCGAGAGCCATACACGCAACCGGTTTTACCTGGAGAACCTGGGCGTTCTGCAGGAAATTATCGAGAAAGCCGGTTTTGAAGTGCGTATAGGTACGCTGATTGAAGATATCAAGGAACCAAAACGTATCGACCTGGACTCCGGCCGGACGCTGGTGCTTGAACCCATAGATCGACAGGGTAACAGGATTGCCCTGGGTGAATACCGGCCTGACCTTGTCATTCTGAATAATGACCTGTCATCCGGTCGTCCGGCCATCCTTGAAGACCTGGAACAACCGCTGGCGCCATCATTAAAAATGGGCTGGACCAATCGTCTCAAGTCAGTGCATTTTGCGCATTACAAATCTGTTGCGGAAGATTTTTCGCATTTTATCGATATGGATCCCTGGCTGATTGATCCGTTATTTCGCAACTGCGGTGAAATCAATTTCATGAAACGGGAGGGAGAATCCTGCCTGGAAAAAAATGCAGAAGCCCTTTTGATTGCCATACAGAAAAAATACGACGAGTATGACGTGAAATGTCAGCCGTTTCTGATGATCAAGGCAGATTCAGGCACTTACGGTATGGGAATCATGACCGTGAAAAGTCCGGACGAAATCAAGGTCCTCAATCGCAAACAACGTACCCGCATGGCAACAGTCAAGGAGGGGCGGGAAGTGACCAACGTGCTAATCCAGGAAGGAGTTTACACGTATGAAACATGGGGTGATGATGCAACCGTGGCTGAACCGGTGGTATACATGATTGGTCATAGCGTGGTGGGGGGATTCTACCGGGTGCATGCATCCCGTACAGCCAATGAAAACCTGAATTCTCCGGGCATGCGCTTTGAACCGTTGGCGTTTGATGATTGTTGTATCTCGCCGGAAAAAAACCTGTCACCGGATGCACACCAGAACCGGTTCTATACCTATGGGGTGTTAGCCCGCCTGGCCATGCTGGCAGCCAGCCGTGAAATGGCCGGTTAATTCTGCTTGTTACGTAACTGCTTCCGCAGATAACCGAGATTGCGCCGGCTTACCTGCAGTTGTTTGTTGACACCGCTCATTGATACCAGGTAACTGCCGTCACTGTCTTTTACCAGCGCATCAATATGGCGGTTGGCAACCAGGGCATTTCGATGAATGCGAACGAAGTCTTCCGCCAGTTCCTCCTCCAGTGATACCAGGGTTTCATCCAGCAGCAGTTCACCGTCCGGCCAGCCGGCGATCACGTATTTTTGTTCGGCCCGCAGGTAACGTATTTCGTCGACAGGTACCAGAATCAGGTCACCCTTGAAGCTGGCGCTGAGATGGCTGCGGCTGCCGGCAGATTTGTCCTGTTTGCGAACGTCGGCAATGGTTGCACGTTTGAGTATGCTGGCACGTTCAAGTGCTTCACCCAGCCGTTCCTGGCGAACCGGTTTTAACAGGTAATCCACGGCATGCGTATTGAAAGCTTCCAGGGCATGATTCTGGTAGGCCGTGGAGAATATGATTGCCGGTGGATCGTCATGGCCTGTCAGATGATGTGCGACTTCGAGGCCATCCATGACCGGCATGCGGATATCCAGCAGCACGATGTCGGGATGATGTTCTGCAATGCGTTCGAGTGCCATCATGCCATTACTGGCCTCAAACACTTCGTGAGTTATCTGTAACTCCGCCAACAGGCTGGCCATACGGTCACGGGCCAGTGGTTCATCATCAACTATCAGGATTTTCAACATGGTGCGGAAAGATAATTTCAGCAATGTAGAGATTATCACGAATCTGCGTGCTCATACCGGCGGCCTGCCCAAAACAGGCATGCAGGCGTTGTTGTATATTGTCCTGTGCCAACTGGTTACCGTGTCTGCTATTTGAAAGGGTCGCAGACACAGGATTTTCCACCCGCAGATGCACCATGTTTCCCTGTACACCGGCGACAATACGGATGGTGCCGCCATCGGCCAGTTGTTCTACGCCGTGATAGATGGCATTTTCAATTAATGGTTGTACGGTCAGCACCGGCAGGCGGGTGCGTGGATCTATCTGGCCAATTTCCCATGCTATCTGCAGGCGTTCGCCCAGGCGATAGGATTCTATACGCAAGTAACGTTTGCAAAGCTGTATTTCCTGCTCCAGGGTTGACAGGGTTTCACTGTCCTGCAGACTCACACGGAACAGGTCAGCCAGGTCTTCAACGGTCTCTTCAGCCAGCTTCGGATCCTTGCGCGTGAGGCTGGCGATAATATTCATGCAATTGAACAGGAAATGTGGCCGTATGCGTGCCTGCAATGCCTGTATTCGGGACTGTGCCTGCATTTCCAGGTTATTGCGCCACTGTTGCTGAACATAAAAATAGCGTAAAGCCAATGCACTGACGATGGCGCTGATGCCCATACAACGCAACAGAAACTGGGTGTGTTCAAGATGAAATGATACAGACAACGCCGGCGAGGACAGGAAAAGCCACCAGGACAATTCAGTAATCAGCAGACAGGTTGTCAATACCAGCAGGTAACTGAGTGTGGCTGTCCAGTAGTCCGGCAGGCGGTTCAGGTATTTCCGCGTCAGGCACAGTACGGTGATGCTCGACAATGCCATCCATTGTATGAACAATGAATGCATCGCCAGTACGGACGCTGCTTCCTGTAAGCGGGTGGCATCGGCCAGTGTCAGCACCAGTGCCAGCAGTTCGGCAATCAGGACCACCACGAACACCATGCGGACGCCACAAAAGTCGGGCAAAAATGCACTTATTTGTTGTGATCGGCTGCGCATGGATGGCGAAAAAGCAAAATGTTTGTCAATAGCTTACGTTATAATGCGAGCATCGGATATCACCAATGGATTCCTGGAAAAACATAGATGACATCTAAATCCGGCACAAAAAAACCCTGGGGAGGTCGTTTCTCCACAGCCACAGATGCCTTTGTCGAAGGCTTCACTCAATCGGTATCCTATGATCAGCGTCTTTACCATTATGACATCATGGGTTCAATTGCTCACGCCCGCATGCTGGCCAGGGTAGGGGTTTTGACGGACAGTGAATGTGAGTTGATCGTCAATGGCCTGCAGGCCATTGAAGTTGATATTGATAACGGTCGCTTTGAGTGGGATCCCGCCCTGGAAGACGTCCATATGAATATTGAAACAGCCCTCACCCGGCAGATCGGTGATGTCGGCAAAAAACTGCACACCGGTCGCTCGCGTAACGACCAGGTGGCCACGGATATCCGCCTTTATCTGCGCGATGAAACGCTGAATATTTCGCGTCTGCTGGCCGGCTTGCAGTCGGCGTTGCTGGATATTGCGGAACAGGAAGCTGACACGATTATGCCTGGTTTTACTCATTTACAAACAGCCCAGCCGGTTACCTTCGGCCATCATATGCTGGCCTGGTTTGAGATGTTGCAGCGAGACAGCCAGAGGCTGGCTGACTGCATGCAGCGCATCAACATAATGCCGCTGGGCGCCGGCGCCCTGGCCGGTACCGGATTCCCGATTGACCGGCACTATACGGCCGAATTACTGGCTTTCCCGGTGATTGCAGAAAACTCACTGGACGCTGTCAGTGACCGTGATTTCGCCATCGAGTTTTGCCACTGTGCCGCACTGGTCATGATGCACCTGTCACGCTTTTCGGAAGAACTGGTCCTGTGGTCGTCCCAGCAATTTGCCTTTATTGAGCTGGCTGAAGGCTGGTGTACCGGATCATCCATCATGCCCCAGAAAAAGAACCCGGATATTCCTGAACTGGTGCGTGGCAAGACCGGTCGCGTCTACGGTAACCTGATGGCCTTGCTGACGCTGATGAAGGGACAGCCGCTGGCCTATAACCGGGACAACCAGGAAGACAAACTTTCATTATTCGATACGGTCGATACCATTACGGAATGCCTGCAGGCCTATACCGGCATGATTCCGGCCATTACTGTCCGAGCGGATAATATGCTGGCAGCCGCGAAACAGGGTTATGCCACGGCAACGGACCTGGCTGATTATCTCGTAGGCAAGGAAATCCCGTTTCGCGATGCCCATGCCATTGTTGGTCAGGTGGTGCAATTTGCCATGCAACAAAACAGGGAATTATCTGCACTAACGCTGGATGAACTGCAACAATTCAGTGACAGTATCAGCCTGGATGTTTTTGATTGCCTGACACTGGCGGGCTCGGTGGCTGCCCGCAAGCATCCGGGCGGCACTGCCCCTGAACAGGTCAGGGCGGCCGTGCAACAGGGCCGGCAGCGCCTGCATAAAGTCATGCTAGATGAGGATTAGTATTCATGGGTAAATTTATCAAGTTGTTACTCGGCGTCACACTGGTGGTGATTGTCGTTCTGGCAGTCGCTGTAGCGGGTGCACTACTGTACTTTGATCCGAATGAACACAAGGACTTTATTGTTGCAAAAGTTGAAAAGGCAACCGGCCGGTCGTTCGCCATAGAGGGTAATATTGACCTGACCTATTATCCCTGGCTGGGACTGGAAGCCGACGGGATTACCATGGGCAATGCCAAGGGATTTGGTGACAAGCCGTTTGTGCATGCCGACAAGATGGCATTGCGTATCAAGACCATGCCGTTGCTCAGGAAAACCTATGAACTGGATACATTTCGGTTGCATGGCCTGCAGCTGAATCTGGCGAAAAACAAGGAAGGAGTAAGCAACTGGCAGGACCTGACCGGCGAACCGGAAGCCGGCAAACCGAAAAAAGGGGAACCGATACAGTTGGCAGCGGTGATCCTGGGGGGTGTAGATGTAAAGGACGGAAACATTACCTGGCAGGACCAGACAACCGGTCAGAACGTTACCGTCAGTGATCTGAATGTGACAACCGGTGAACTGACCTACGGCGCTCCCATCGATCTCAAGGTGGGCATGAAGGCCAGTGCCAACAAACCGGCGCTGAAAAGCGATCTGAAACTCAACGGCACACTCAACTACAATCTTGACAGCGAAATCTATTCCTTCAAACCCATCGACCTGCTGGCAACCCTGAGTGGCCCGAATGTGCCGGGTGGCAGCACCGATCTCAAGTTCAACGCCGCGGTCGAGACCAACCTGGATAAAGACACAGCGACGATCAGTGATCTCAGTCTCGATGTGCTCGGCACCTCGATCAAGGGTGAAATGAGTGCCACTGATGTTCAGTCCGGTAAACCGGAAGCCGAAGGACAGCTGGAAATTACCGGCAAAGATCTGGCGCAATTATTGAAATTACTGGAAATTCCCTCCTCCAGTGCGATTGCCGCGCAACCGGATCGTTCTTTCGATATTCGTAGCCATATCAAGGCGGACATGAAAAAGGACATGATCAGCCTGCCGGATCTGGATGCCAGTATGCTGGGAACGACACTGAAAGGCCCGATTGAACTGGGCAGGGTGCGGAGTGACAAGCCCTTGATCAAGGCCAACATCCAGGCGCAGGGCAAGGATCTGATCTGGATTACACAACTGGCTGGCCAGGAAGAAGCAGCCAGGCAACTGGCCAGCGTCAAGGACCGTTCATTCGATATCAAGGCAAACGTGGATGCTGACCTGGAGTCCGGCAAGGTCGCTGTGCCCAATCTCGACGCGAAATTGCTCGGCAGCGTTATCAACGCAAAACTGGATGCCAGCGGCGTGCAGGCCGATAGTACCGCCGTTCAGGGCACGATCAATGCCAACGGCAAGGATCTGGCCTTGCTGTTCTCGGTCGCTGGCATGCCATCCCTGGCCAGCCAGTTGAAAGACCAGGGCGATCGTTCCTTTGATATCAAGACCACGCTGGATGCCGATCTCGGCAAGGGTCGGGTCAAGGTTTCCAGCCTGGATGCCAGTTTGCTCGGCAGTACAATCAACGCCCAACTCGAAGCCAGCAATATTCAATCCGGATCACCGGCAGTGCAGGGAACGATTAACGCCAGGGGCAATGATCTGACACCTTTACTCAGGATTGCCGGGCTTGAATCCCTGGTCAGCCAGGTAAAAGAACACGACCGTTCTTTTGATATCAAGACCACGCTGGATGCCGATCTCGGCAAGGGCAATGTCAACGTGTCCAACCTGGATGCGAAATTACTGGGAGCGACCATCAACGGCCAGGTGGATGCCAGTAATGTGAAGAGTGATAAACCCGCTGCAAAGGGCAGGCTGAAAGCAACCGGCCCGGATTTACCGGCATTGATGCAGGTGATTGGCCAGTTGCAGGGCGGCGATTCCTCCTTGAAAGTGTATGGCAAACGGCTCGCCACAGTGCCGGAGCGTGCTTTTGATATTTCGGCGGAATTTGATGCCGATATGAAAAGCGGGAATATCAATGTTCCAACCTTGTCGGCAAAGGCCCTGGGCATTACCACCAGCGGCCAGCTAAATGCGAAAGATATTACCGGCGGTGGCAAGCTGGATGGCAAGTTCAACCTGCAGGGCGAAAAACTGTCAGGTGTACTGGCTGCCTTTGGCCAGGAGGCATTGGGCGAGGTATTGCAGAAAATTAATATCAATACCGGTATGCAGGGTTCCGGGGGTGACTATGCGCTGAGCCCGTTGCAAGTGAAAGCAACGTTTGCCGGCAAGCAGATCCCGAATTCTCCGGTGGACCTGACATTGAACGCCAATACACGGTTCAACCTGGACAAGCAGACATTGACCCTGGACAACATGTCGTTGAATGGCCTGGGTCTGAATCTCACCACCAATGTTAATGCCAGCAAGATCCTGGACAACCCGCAATTTAATGGTGATGTTAAGCTGGCAGAGTTCGATCTGCGGCAATTCGCCAGCCAGTTGAACCAGAAACTGCCAAAGACAGCGGACAAGGATGTATTCAAGAAGGTGGCATTGAAGTCCTCTTTCAGTGGCACTTCGTCCAGCATCAGTCTCAAGGACATGGCATTGAAACTGGACCAGACCAACCTGCAGGGTGATCTTTCAGTTGACCAGTTCGCCCAGCCGGATATCAAGTTCGGTATCGCTATTGATACGATCAATGCTGACCGTTACCTGCCGCCGGAAGCGGAAGGCAAACCGGTTACGCCGGAAACGGCCGCCGGCAGTGCAGCGACCGAATTACCGCTGGATACCCTGCGTGCCCTGAAGATCAATGGTGATCTGCAAATCGGCCAGTTGGTGATTTCCCATACCAAAATGAACAACGTCAAGCTCAGTATCAAGGCAAGGGACGGCGATATCCGGCTGGAACCGGTTTCAGCGGATCTTTACCAGGGCAAATACAGTGGCAACGTGGCACTGAATGCCAAGGGGAATGTACCGGCCCTGGCAGCATCTACGCAGTTGGCCGGTGTCCAGATCGAACCGCTGCTCAAGGATTACCTGCAGGAAAAGGAAAGTCCGGCAGCAGGCGTGGCCAATATCAGTTTTGACCAGTTGACGGCATCGGGTACCAATGCCGACCAGATGAAACAGACCTTGTCCGGCAAGGGTCAGTTCAATGTGACCGATGGCGTGGTACGTGGCATCGATGTGCGCCGGGCACTGGAACAGGCCGAAGTAATGCTGGAAAGCAAGCAGATCCCCAAGGTTGAAAAAGGTGGCGAGACGGCTTTTGAGAAACTGACCGGAACTCTGGATATCAATAATGGTGTCGTTAAAAACAAGGATCTGCTGATGTTGTCGACCGGCTTCAAGGTCAATGGCAAGGGCACCATGGCTAACCTGAAAAACAACACCATTGATTATGTTCTGGTTGCGTCCGTCGATGAATCCAGGACCGAAAAGGGTGAAAGCACCTATAACATTGGCGGTTACGATGTGCCCGTCCGATGCAAGGGCAATTTTGATGATATTGCCTCGGCCTGCAAGCCGGATCTGCAGGAATTGTTCAAGACCGCCGTGAAAAAAGGCGCCCTGGAAAAGATCGGTGAATCACTGGAGGGCATCATACCGGGTGCCGGTGCAGGAGGTGCCGCCACGCAACAGGAAAAGCAACCGTCCTCGACTACAACTGAAAGCCAGACAACTGAGCAGGCAACCACAACCGAGCAAACGACGACGGAGAGTACGGAGAAAACAACGAAAAAGAAGAAATCAACAGAAGATCAGTTGAAAGAGGGTATCGAGGATGCCCTGAAAGGGATATTTGATTGACATGAAATATCGTGCAGCCATTTTATTGTGGCTGCTGTGCTGCCACTTTACTGTGGCTGCGTATGAAATCAGGCAGGTTGACGTGCATCGTGATGATGATGCCTTTCGAATGGCTTTCGAAGTTGTTCTCAATGCATCACAGGCCGGCGTGTATCAATTGATCACGGATTATGCGTCACTGCACCGACTCAACGATATTGTGCTGGAAAGCAGTGTTATTAATGAAGCGGGTAAAGGCCGGAAATTGCGGCAAATGCTGTTACATTCATGTGTCCTGTTCTTCTGTAAAAATATGCGCGTACTTGAACAGATGGAAGAGAACGGGAGTAACGAAATTACTGCCACTATTATCCCCGGTCAAAGCGACTTCCATGAAGGCACCAGTCATTGGCGGGTTCTGCCGGAGGGTCCGGGTCAATCCCGATTGTTACTGGACAGTACATTTCGACCGGCCTTCTGGGTGCCGCCGCTGGTCGGTATCTGGTTAATAAAGTCCAGACTGCAACATGAACTGGCCATCATGTCACAACGTATTGAAACTTTAGTAAAGGAATGACAATTCCCTCAGTTACATTCAGTAAACGATTGTTGCGCTGGTACACTCAATACGGGCGCCACGATTTGCCCTGGCAGAAACGGCGTACCCCGTATCGTGTATGGGTATCAGAAATCATGCTGCAACAAACCCGGGTCAGTACCGTGATTCCCTACTACAGGGCCTTCATGCAGCGTTTTCCCACTGTGCGTGCGTTGGCTGATGCGGACCGGGACGAGGTTCTGCACCTGTGGACGGGACTGGGTTACTATGCACGGGCGCGGAACCTGCACCGGGCAGCCAGGAATATCCGTGAAGATCATGGTGGCAGGATACCGTTAAAAATTGATGAGCTGATGGCATTGCCCGGCATCGGGCGCTCTACAGCCGGTGCCATACTGGCCATTTCACGCAACCAGCGTCATCCAATACTGGATGGTAATGTCCGGCGGGTGCTGGCGCGCCACCGTGGTATACAGGGCTGGCCCGGAACGACTGGCGTATCCCGGCAATTATGGGAAATAGCCGATGCTTATACTCCTGACTCACAGCTAGCTGATTATACCCAGGCTATTATGGATCTGGGCGCCATGATTTGTGTGCGGAGTAAACCCCAATGCACAGTCTGCCCGGTGGCTGACGATTGTACAGCCGTGCGCCTGAAACGGCAGCACGACTACCCCGGCAAGAAACCGCGTAAGCCCCTGCCGGTGAAAAAAACGGTGTTTGCTATCCTGGAGAATAATAATGGTGAAATCATGCTGCAACAGCGGCCGCCTGCCGGGATCTGGGGCGGGTTATGGTCTTTCCCGGAATGTACGCCGGAGGAGAATATTGAAAACTGGCTGGCCACAAGGTTAGGATATACGGCAGAATTAACGCAAGTGTTGACACCATTACGCCACAGTTTCAGCCATTATCACCTGGATATTTTGCCGGTCCATATATATATCAATGCTGATAAACCCGGCGTTTCAGAGCATGGCGGTCATATCTGGTATTCCCCTTCCAGTAAGCCGGAAATCGGGCTGGCGGCGCCGGTAAAGTCATTGCTGGAACAACTGACATAAAAACACACAGGAGATTTTCATGGCTAGGACGGTACATTGTGTAAAACTGGGCAAGGATGCCGAGGGTCTGACCACACCACCCTACCCGGGAGAACTGGGCAAACGGATATTTGAGCAGGTATCACAGGAAGCCTGGAAAATGTGGTTGTCTCACCAGACTACATTAATTAATGAATACCGTTTAACACCCGTTGATCCAAAAGCACGCAAGTTCCTGGAAGATGAAATGGAAAAATTTTTCTTTGGTGGCGGTTCCGAGAAACCGAAAGACTATGTATCACCGGAGGAAAAAAGGTGACTTGACGTATCAGCCCTGTCCCGGTTTAATACGCACTTTTTTGGTGATTGTAACTACACCACACCTACTGGTAACTGGTTGCTAGTAGTTTTTCCGTGGCCAGGTAGCTCAGGTGAGCCGGAAGAAGAAATTCATCCGGTGAATGAATTTCCCGGCGAACGGTTTGGACAGGATGTTCAAAACC
>Ga0102950_1000220_pt1 | contig 14976 bp, 17 predicted proteins | sample SalPon2A_B_D2_MG_FD_78505 | JGI IMG/M metagenome (GOLD analysis project Ga0102950, IMG submission 78505) | Soil microbial communities from South San Francisco under conditions of wetland restoration - Salt Pond MetaG R2A_B_D2_MG | ecosystem: Environmental > Terrestrial > Soil > Wetlands | place...
GCCGGAGTCGGCGGCCATGCTGGCAAACGTCAAACGGGCGATGGCGATCACGGCCAAGATCAATCGCTTGACGTTCAACGATGCGGATGAAGTCCGGTCGTTGTTCAGTGATCTTATCGGCAAGAAGGTGGACGAGGGGGTTTTGCTGGTTCCGCCTTTCTATGCGACCGGCGGCGCGGACATCCGTATCGGGCGGAATGTCTTCATCAACTAGAACTGCACCTTTTATGACCTCGGCGGGATCGATATTGCCGACGATGTGATGATTGGGCCGAACCTGAGTATCATCACCTCCAGCCATCCGCTCGGCCCGTCCGAGCGGCGCACCAGCGTGCTCGCAAAGCCGATCGTGATCGAGAGAAACGTCTGGATCGCAGCCGACGCAACGATCATCGGTGGCGTCACCGTGGGCGAGAACTCGGTCGTGGCCGCCGGCTCGGTCGTCACCCGGGATGTCCCGCGAAATACGTTTGCCGGGGGGAATCCGGCGAAAGTGATCCGCCCGATCAGGGATTGATCCGGCGGCGGCACTCGGCGCGCCGCAGAAACTCGGTAATGAGACTGCTTGCAGCCGCGCACTGACGTGCATTCGCGTCCGCAACCTTTTCGAGCTGATTAACTCGCTGCCATTCGGATATGACCTGGTCATCATCATGTCCGGCCTGGCGATCATCGTTGTAACGCTGTTTTTCGCGACTTCTTCCGATTCGGGATCGTTCGTCGTGGACATGCTCACCAATGGCGGTGATCCCCATCCGGTGCGCCTGCAGCGACTATTCTGGGCGGTCATCGAGGGCCTGGTCGCGATTGTCTTGCTCGAGGCCGGCGGCATCAAGGCACTGCAGACCGCGGCCGTCGTCACGGGCCTGCCGTTTGCTTTTGTGCTTCTGGTGATGTGTTACGCGCTGTATCGCGCTTCAGGCATTGAGCATCCGAATGCCCCCGATACGATCGCCGGGCGGCCCCGCAAGCGCCAACCACGCCGGTGTCAAAAGATCGAGGTTCGAAAACGTGCCAGGAAAAAGGCGTAGCGGGAAGGAGCTTTGCCGCCGAGTTGAATCTTGTCAAGCGGGCCGGATCGGCCGGCCCCGAAATTGCCGGTGGTGGCTGGTGGGGTATGTCGGGTATCCCGGGAAATGCCGGCGCGGGACAAGCCCATCGTTACTGATTTCTGACGGGCCTTGAAAAAAGCCCCGCCGTGGTGGCGGGGCTTTTCGTATCCGATTCGGTTAAAAACCGGCTGGTCTTACCATCGTGCGCGGTTTTGTCCGCCGGCGTTGTTACGCGGCTTGTCGATGGCCATGTTGACTCTCAGAGGGCGGCCGTCCATATCCTTGCCGTTCTGCTCCAGGGCCTTTTCAGCCGCTTCCTGCGTCGCGAACGTGATGAACCCGAAACCCTTCGGGCGGCCGGTGTCCCGATCCATGATCATGGCGAAATCGGAAATTTCTCCGTACTGGGAGAAAATCTCGCGCAACTGATCTTCGCTCGCGGAAAAAGGGAAGTTTCCGACATATAACTTGTTCTGTGACATTACAATCTCTTTAAAAAAAACAATAAACATTTCCAAACGAATGTCATTGCGCGATCGAAGGCGGCTTGCCGCTCAACCACGAAATAACCGGATACTTGTACCATGTCGCGGCGGGAATAGATAGTTAAATATTTCCTTGATCCACGGGAAAGGCCGTAAATCAACGTTCCGGTCCCCGGTTAGAGAGGATACGGGCCGTGCGAAAAATCCCGGAACCACTCTTCAGCGCAAGTTTGTGGCTGGGAATGCGCCTATTTGCGCGGCTTCCTGGCGAGGATTTGCACGACGGCACCGGGCCCTGAGTGGTATTTGCCTTCGTTGATCTCGCGTTCCGTTTCGCGGGCAATCTCGAAGTCGAGTCCGTCCAGTTCCTCGTGCAGGTCGGCGAGCGTCATGAACCGATCGCGCTGGTCCGGCCCGGGCCCGCCTTTGCCGGAGGTCTCGAGCTGCCGGGGCGTATAGGCTTCGAGCAGGAAAACACCCCCCGGTTTCAGCCCCTCGACCACGCGTCGATGCAGGCCCTGCCGAACGGACGTCGGCACGTGTGCCGAGATGGAGACGATGCCGTCCCAGGCCTGCGGCTCGATCTCGAATTCTGCCAGGTCGGCCACGATGGTTTCGATTGTTACGCCGTTCTCCGCGGCCAGCTGGCGCGCCTTCGCGAGGCCCACCTCGGACTGGTCGACGGCGGTCACCTCGTAACCCTGTGCGGCCAGGAACACGGCGTTACGGCCTTCGCCCTCGGCCAGCGACAGTACTCGCCCCTTGGGCAGCTTGTGTGCATGTGCCGCAAGAAAGTCGTTGGGTTCGGTGCCGTAGGCATAGTCCCGGGCGCTATACCGTTCATCCCAGCGGTTCATGCTTCCTCCTCCACGCGCAAATCAAAATGCCGGGCCCGGGCGTCCCAGCGGGAAAGCAGCGCGCGCGCCTTGTCCGGCACGTAGGCGAGCGTGGCATCTTCCCCCGCCAGGCGTTTGATGGTGTCTATCGTGTCAAAGGACATGATGGTCATGAATTCCACTTCGTCATCGAGATTCAAGCGTAGCAATTCCGCGCCCAGAAAGCCGGCTCCACCCTTGGCGGCAATTTCCGGGAACACGTCCTGCCGGACGAGCGTTTCGTAAGCAGCGGCGTTTTCGGGCGTGGCCCAGCCATGCCAGGTTCTTCTGATCATGTCAGCTCAGGCGCGATGGTCATATTCATATTTCATCACCCACTGCCTTTCATGTCGAGGGGGAAGTTTACGATGCCGGGGCGACGCAACAGCGATGTTTGCAGGATTATCCATGATCCTCGCGCACCGGATGTGCTCCTTGCATGTGCCCCGGGCTCACCAGCGTAGAATGTCGTCTTTCGGAGCCATCCGTTGCGGGTGATAATGATGCAAATGTCCATGTACCAGGCGTCTCTGCCGGTCTTTATCCACATGTTGGGCAATCTTCGCGAGATCCTCGGGAAGGGCGCTGCCCATGCCGAAGAAAAAGGAATCGATCCCGGGGTGCTGCTCAATTGCCGCCTCTACCCGGATATGTTCCCGCTGTCGCGACAGGTACAGATCGCGACGGATGTGGTGAAAGGGTTTGCAGCGCGCGTTGCCGATCAGTCCCCTCCGAAATACGAAGACAACGAAGCGACCTTTGACGAGCTTGCGGAGCGTGTCGGCAAGACCATCGTTTTCCTGGAATCGTTCGAACCCGGGCAGATAGACGGTACGGAGGAGAAGCAGGTCTTATTGCCCTTGCGCAGCGGTGAGGTCACGCTCAAGGGACTGGATTATCTGAACCACTTCGTCATGCCCAATTTCTATTTTCACGTCACGACGGCTTACGCGCTGCTGCGCCACAATGGCGTGGAGCTCGGGAAGAAGGATTTCATCGGTCACTGACAACGGGGTTTATCCGCGAGACGTTTCCCGTTCCGCCTGTATGGTCCGATATGACCCCAACTGGGCGGGTGCTTGATCGCAAGGGTTTGTAAACGCACTTTTGGATGCCTGGTCCTGGTGACTGGCATCGGCATGGCTTCCGCCGCGCCTTTCGTTCCCGTCCGTCTTGCGACCGGATTCCATGTCGGCGGACTCCATGCGGGGTTTCGGTGGGAGACCTCGCAAGCCGCTGTTTGCGCCGCGCCTTGTCCTGGCTACGGCCGGGTTGTGGTTCCTCGGCATGATGTCGATGGGTTGCGGGCTGTTCACCTGTCTCATCGTCATTGTCGGCACCCTGCTGCGCAAGAGGAATCCCGGCCCGGTGAGTGACGAAATTCCCTGCAGGGCGCCGCCGGTGCACGACGGAAAGCTGGTGCGGGCGCTCGATCACCTGTTGGCCTGGGCAGGTGCCACCGTCCTGATCATCGCCGCTTTCTACGGGCCGGTGCCGTCTATGTTGTTCACCCACCAGATCCCGTTGCCGGGCGTAGGCACGGGCGGTTGATGCAAATCACTTGCCGCCATGCCACCTGGCGTAATCTTGTCTTGTAGGGTCTGGGCGGTTTTTTAATGTTCGACTGGAAGGCGCGGCTGCAGCAGGGATTGTTCATCGTTACCGGCATCGGACTGGCGCTGGGCGGTTACGGCTGGATGGCCGGTCACGCACTGCTTCGGGACGGCGCCTGGATCGCCGTGGTGGGGATCACGCTCGCGGCCGTGGTCGTCGATATCGTGCGGGACTTGCGCCAAGGCAAGGCCGGGGTCGATGTATTGGCCGTGCTCACCATGGCCGGTGCGCTGGCGCTCGGGGAGTACCTCGCGGGTGCAGTGATCGCGCTGATGGTGGCAAGCGGCCGGGCACTCGAGGAGTATGCCGGCCGGCGGGCGCGGCGCGAACTTTCGGCGCTGCTCTCGCGCCAGCCCCGGACCGCCCATCGCTACCGCGACGGCGAACTGGAAGAGGTGGCGCTCGATCTGATCGGGACCGGCGACCGGCTCCTGGTGCGTTCCGGCGACATCGTGCCGGTCGATGGCCGACTTCTTTCGGCGGCCGCCGTGCTCGACGAGTCCGCCCTGACCGGGGAGTCGCTGCCCGTCACGCGGGAGTCAGGATCCACGATCCGCAGCGGCGGGGTAAACGCCGGCGACGCCTTTGATCTCGAATCCCTCGCCACTGCGGCCGAGTCAACCTACGCGGGCATTGTTCGCCTGGTAGGCGAGGCTCAGCAGGGCAAGGCGCCATTCACCCGGCTTGCTGACCGCTACGCGCTTTGGTTCATTCCTCTGACCCTCGTGGTTGCGGGCGTGGCCTGGCTGATCTCGGGCAACCCGGTGCGGGCCCTGGCCGTGCTTGTCGTCGCGACCCCTTGCCCCCTGATACTGGCGGCCCCCGTGGCCATCGTCTCAGGCATATCGCGGGCGGCACGGCGTGGGTTGCTGGTCAAGAACGGCGGTGCGCTCGAGGCGCTCGCGGTTGCCCGCACGGTGATGTTCGACAAGACCGGAACCCTGACGGTGGGCCGGCCGCGCCTGGCCGGCATTGAAACGACTGGAGATCTGCAGTCCGACGAGGCGTTGCGCCTCGCCGCCTCGCTGGACCAGGCGTCGCTGCATGTATCGGCACAGGCGCTGGTAGCGGAAGCCAGGCAGCGCGGATTGCGGCTCGCCATACCCGGGAACATCCAGGAGACGCCTGGTGCTGGTGTGAGCGGCACGGTGGGCGGGCTGCACCTGCGAGTGGGGCGGCTCGAATGGTTGAGCGATAACAGGCCGCATTCGCAATGGGTGAAAGGCGTGTTGCGGCATATGGCGGTCCAGGGTTATTCGGGCGCATTCCTGGAAGTGGAGGGAAAGATTTCCGCCGCCCTAATGCTGGCTGACGATATTCGCGTCGATACGGGCCGCGCCCTGCGCGAATTGCGCAGGGCAGGAATCCGCAGGACCGTGATGGTCAGCGGGGATCGCCAGGATGTGGCCGAAACGATCGCCTTTGCACTGGGGGTCGACAACGTGCTTGCCGAGTGCACGCCTGCGGAAAAGGTGAGTGCGGTGGAAGCCGAAAAGCTCCAGGCACGGACCATCATGGTCGGTGACGGGATCAATGATGCCCCGGCGCTTGCGGCGGCCGACGTCGGCGTCGCCATGGGCGCGCGGGGTGCCGCGGCCTCCTCGGAAGCGGCCGATGCGGTGCTTTTGGTCGACCGCCTGGATCGTCTCGCCGACGGCCTGTTGATCGCCAGGCGGAGCCGGGTCATCGCCATGCAGAGCGTATTGGCCGGCATGGGCTTGTCACTGGGCGCCATGGGGTTTGCGGCGGCGGGCTTCATTGCGCCGGTCTTCGGCGCCGTGCTGCAGGAAGTGATCGACGTGGCGGTCATTCTCAACGCCTTGCGGGTGCTGGCGCCGCGCCGCTTGATAAGACGCCGGCGCATGATCCCCCCGGAGGTCGCGGATGCCTTACGCACCGAACATAATCAGATGCTGCCCCTGCTCGATCGCATAGAAGCCGCTGCCCGGCTGGTCAGTGGCCCGGATCCCGACAGTGCCCGGGCGGAGCTCGAAGCGGTAGCCGAGCTGTTGCGCAGGGAGCTGCTGCCGCACGAGCGCGAGGATGAGGCCCGCCTTTATCCGCAGCTTGCCGGCGTGCTCAGTGGCCCCGATCCGCTGGCTGCGATGAGCCGCACGCACCGCGAGATATTCCATCTCGCCCGTTTATACAGTCGGATGTTGGAAGACCTGCCTGACGGGCCATTGCCGGATTTTGAACTGACCCATCTGCGGCGCCTGCTTTACGGCCTGGTTGCGATACTGCGCCTGCATTTTGCACAGGAAGAAGAGATCTTCCAGGCCGTAACGAGGGACTAGCCGCGTTTCTCCACACCGGTTACGGCATGCTCCCAGCCTGGATCGCCGGGGCAAAAAAAGGCCGGCAGAGCCGGCCAAAGGGGTACATCCGCAGAATGTCGGTTCATGGGTTGGGCCGCGGTGTGGACGATACGCTCGGCGGCAGCACCGGATAGACCACATGGGGTTGTTTCCCGGTCAGTGAATGAAGGAATGCGGTGATGTCGTCCACTTCCTGGGCCGTGAGTGTTATGCCCAACTGGCTGCTGCCCATGACGGCCACCGCCTGGCGCAGGCTCCACGCCTTGCCGGAGTGAAAATAGGGGCGCGTCAGGGCGATGTTTCGCAACGTTGGTACCTTGAATACATATTCATCGCTCACAGTCTTGGTCACCGCGAAGCGGCCACGGTCATCGGGGGGCAGGAATCGCGCGCCGGGGTTCTCCACGACACCGAACGGCGCATATCGGTTGCCGCCGATGTTGATCCCGTTGTGACACGAGGCGCACCCCTTGTTGATGAAAGCTTGGAGGCCCCGCTTCTGCCGGGCATCGAGCGCTTTTTCATCGCCTCTGAGGTACCGGTCGAATGGGGCGTCGGGCGTAATCAGTGTCGCTTCGAAGAGTGCGATCAGGTCCCGTACATTCTTGAAGGTGACCGGGTCTTTCTCCCCGGGGAATGCGCGGTGGAATTCGCTTACGTAACCCGGGATACCCTTTAGCTGCTCAACGACGTGAGTCTCGGATGTGCCCATTTCTATGGGGTTGAGCAGGGGGCCGCCGGCCTGTTGCTCCAGATCCTTGGCGCGACCGTCCCAGAACTGCGCGGTATTGAATACCGCGTTGAGTACGGTTGGCGCGTTTCGCGGCCCACGTTGCCAGCGGTGTCCGATTGAGGTCTCTTGCACGTCCACGCCGCCCAGCCCGATACGGTGGCAGGCATTGCAACTGATCGCGTGGCTTTCCGAAAGGCGCGGATCGAAATAGAGTTGCGTGCCCAACTCCACCCGCGGGGCCGTGCTGCTGATGGCTTTGATGGATGGTGGTTGTGTCGGAATCGGCTTGAACAGTTTTTGTGCCGATTGCATGAGCTCACTCTGCCCCTGCGCGGCAAACGGCAGTCCCAGCGCAATTGCTGCGATAATCAGAAAGAAACGGCTTTTCATTGTTGATGCCCTCCCATACGAGCTCCGTTTACACGGTAAAAAGTATCAATCAAGAGCATGTAGGCACACTGATCTGCGTCAAACATTCATCGAGATCGAATGCTGCGGGAATACCCTGATCAGGTGCGTGCTCGCCGTGCCCCGGTCTGTTAATTATCACTATGTGTGCCCCAGGTGATCTCAATCAACCGGGGGTGGATTAGCGCCCCGAGCTGCCCACATCAGGGACCTTCAGGGATCTATACTTCGCCCGTGCAAAACGCCGGTTTCTTGTCGGCGAAGATAGCGAGTCATTCAATGCAATGAAAACCGCCTGATCTCGGGTGACGGCGCGGTGGGGTTGCGCATGAAGCGGGAGTATAGCTGTCATGAATACGGAAGATATACTTGTCATTAGTATTCTTTTGGCGTTTTATATGGGCACGTCCTATTGGGTGTTCACTGACGTAATACGGCTTCCACGTATGCTGCAAATGCACAAGGCGGAGGTGCATCGGGATCTTGCTGGCACCGGCGCTGTTGGCTGGCTACTCGGCTGCCTGGTTATGTGGCCGCTCGCCTTTCCCGCTTATCTGATTTACCGCGGTGGGCTCATCCGTGCAAACCGTCTTCGGTACGATGCTTTCCACAATTTCGTTACCGAAACCGGGCTGCCGGCCTACATGCGCCGTCAGGCGTTGATAAACGGATTATATCTGGCGGCGGTAATTTTCCTGCCGCAGATCGTCTGGCCGAACGCAGCTGGCGCCAACGTGATTTTCCTTTTTTCCAGCGGTGGCTGGACCGGTTGGATACTGTTCTCTGCAGGCCTGCTGGTACTCATGACCCTCGCCGTAGAACGGGGAGTGTCGGGTGCGGTTCGCAAACGCATAGCCAAGGCGTTGATGCCCGGCTTCCCCCTGTTGGTCTTCTCGGTGCTGGTGGCCATAGTCGCCACCATGCAATTGCAGCACTTGCTGACCTATGCGGATCACAAAGCCGTGACAGGCGGAGATTTCACTGGCGTATACCAGATGCTTACGATCTACGGCTGGATACTCCTGTTCTGGATGGTGCCTGCAGTTGCGGTAGTCAACATGCTGACCGAGGCTTTCGCGCCGGGAGTAGCAGCCATCTTCAGCGCCATGCGGGCCATCTGGAAGGACGACCAGTCCCGATCGGCCAACGCTTCCTAAGGGGGAGCTTCACCCTGCCCCCGCTCCAAGGCCGGGGGTGGGGTGGGGCATTTTGACTGCGCTCATCTGGCGCGGAATGCGTCGGCCAGGTATTCGTCTTCGAATCCGGGAGGCGCCTTGCCATCGGCCGCGTAGCGATATACGGCCGCCTGGTAGATGGAGAATAGCGTGCTTTGCACCAACATGAGTACGATCAGGTAGATCACGCCACTGCTGATTATAAAGAGCGCGGCCTTCGGGAAGGCCGCCAAAAGCAGGGCACCGATAATGAGCGCGGGCAAGATTCCGATTAGGCCAATGACGAGGCCGAAGCCGACGCTACCGATGAGCTGTTCGCCCCAGCTTTCCTTGAGCAGGCTGGCCGACGCTTTATAAGCTTCCATCGGGCCGCGCTTTTCCGCAATAAGTACGGGCACCACGAGAAACGCGGTGGCGGTCCAGGCCATGCCCAGGAGGCTGATCACGATGCGTCCAATCAGGCCGACGCGCTCCTCGATGATGCGTAGAGCAAGACCCACGGTGCTGGCCACGAATGCCCAGCCGAAAATCTGGGGGAAGCGTTCCCAGGCCGCGCTCAATCCGTAGCCCAGAGTGGGTCTGTTGCCGTCCATGAAGTCCAGCGCACAGGCAATCAACGCGCTGTTAAAGAAAATAGTTACCAGATAGCAGCAGAAATAGAACAGGAACAACAGGGTGTACGCTGCGGTCGTGTCATGTCCATGGTTGTGCTGTAACGCATTCAAACTCTGTGTATTGAACAGTGGCACCCAGAATGAGGCGACGACCAGGGCGGTTCCGATGCCGGAAAGCAGCGGGAATGCGACCAGGGATCGCTCCTGCTTCAGAACATTCCAGGACGCGACCATCAGGCGCCAGCTCCTCTCCAACTTTCCCATGCTTCTTCCCTTCGGTGCCGATATTCCAACTATAGCGGATCCAGTCGAATCATGGCGCTTGCCCGGAGGCGTGCAACTTTCAGTCCGGCCGATGCAGGCTGTGCGAGCGCTCGCGTACCTCCTGGAACCGGAAGGATCTTTCACGCTTGCCATCCTTTCTGGTCAGTGCAAGGAAGATGCCCAGTCCGGCAAGCAGAACTGCGGCGGCTACCAGGATTTCAACCGGGTAATTGAGGTTACCCGCCATGTTGGTCTGGCTGTATTTGATGACCATCACCAGCCCCTCCAGCACCAGTGCAATGCTGGTCACGCTGCCGAAGCGCATCACCATGCGCCGCACGACCAAGAAAATGTCTTCCTCGTCCCGGCGCGGGTTGTATTCCTTGAGGATACCCGTTCCCAGCTCGAAAGTCGCGAGCGAAATGAACGCCACGTTAATGGATTTGATCAGCCCAGTGATGATGTCGGAGTTGCCGAACGCGTCAATCAGGTAAACGACTGCGAGGAACATTAGGCTGATGGAAAAAAGGAGGAACAGCACGGAGAACAGGACGGCCATCGACCATTTCACTCCGATAAGTAATTTATTCCCGCTATTGATTGATGACATAAACAAGTTTCCGGTATATACAAAAAAGACTTTCCGGAAGTGCGAAGGTTCATGTCGAAAGTGCAGGAAAAATCCGACGCAGCGAGAACCGGCGTGATGACCGGCCGATAAAAAAACCGGGGCAATGCCGCCCCGGCCGTCTGTTCCTTTTCCATCGGAATGTTTTTCTAGGAGTGTCCCAGGTCACTGGTCGCGTCAATCACCATGTGTGTGCCCGTGGCAACAAGGAGAATATCGGCGGCGACGCGCACGTAGCGATAGCCGGCGGGCGGAGCACCCAGGATGCTGATTACCGTACCGGGCACCGGGTAGGCACTCACGTCACTTGGCAAGTGCTGCCCGATCGACCAGCGTCTGGCATGCCCCGGAGGCATGCATCGGTCGTGCTTCCTGGCCAGGCCAGGCCAGCAATTACCATGCTTGAACTCGCGGGCGTAATAAGAGTGAACATGCTCTCGTTGCCTTGCCGTGAAATAATGTCCTGGCCGGATATATATCGGCATCGGGTGAGAACCGTTCCCGTGTTCTTGTCGATGCTTTTGCGAATGCGGGTTGCCCGAGCCCGGAGGAGGACCATGCGGGCGAGCCAAGGCCGCCGGGCCGGCGGCGGCGAGCCCGATGAAAATCATCGTCTACAAGGCTAATGGGAGCAGCTTTTTCCTGGGCATGTGATCCTCCATACAAGAATGCCGGAAAGACTTTCACTATACGCCCGTGCCCGATGAGTCAAGCGCCTTGACCGCCAATATAAAATGGGCTTGTTAACCGGCGGATGGCGCGGGGCTAACGCGACAAATGAGCAAGGCTCCCGGAGTTGTTATCCCAGCCCTGCCCGTCAAAAATGGTTACCTTGACCGATTGCAGGGTGTCGGGGGCGAGGCAGCGGGCATTGATACTGTAGCCGTCGGGATTGGAGCAGGGGACATAGAATAGCCGGCAGCCACAACGCTTGCAAAAGTAAAGCTTCGCGGTGCCCGTATTGAACCTATAAAGCGAAAGATCCTCTTCGCCGTGAACGAGCCTGACGGCAGCAGCGGGTACGATCAGGTGCAAAAACCCGTGCGCTTGCGCACGGAGCAATTGCACTCGAACACTTCGATGCGGCTCGGGGCTTCGAACTTTATGGCAACTGCACCGCAATGGCAGCTTCCGGCATGTTGCATCGGTTCTCCCGGTTACTACCCGGCTTCGGGGCCTCCGCCGGGTCTGTATAGTGACGGTCTACGGCGCTTTTATTGCCGTTGTCCTGCCTTATTCGGAGGTGGCGAATTCAACGGCTTTTGCGGCATGGATCGCCGTCGTATCAAACAGCTTCATCCCGGTGTCCGCCTGGGTGACCAGCATGCCGATTTCCGTGCAGCCGAGAATAACGCCTTCGGCGCCACGTTTGGCAAGGCCATCGATAATACGCAGGATTTCGCTCTTCGATGTGGTTTCCAGCTTCCCGAGGCAGAGTTCCTCATAAATGATCCGGTGCACCGTTTCGCGATCCCGTTCTTCCGGAATCAACACGCTCAGCCCGTGGTCTTGTTCAAGCTTGCCCCGGTAAAAATCCTCTTCCATCGTGAAGGCCGTACCCAGCAGACCCGCCGTCCCGATGCCATTCCCCGCCAGGACTTCGGCCGTCGCATCGGCGATATGCAGCAGGGGGATCTGAATGGCTTCCCGTACCTCGGGGGCGACCTTGTGCATGGTGTTGGCGCCGATCAGCACGCAGTCGGCACCGGAAGCTTGCAGATGCCTGGCCGCGTCCGCCATCGCTTGGGCCGCGGCAACCCAGTCGCCAGAGCTTTGCATGGTTGCAATGGGCGCAAAATCGACGCTATATATAACGAGTTGCGCCGAGTGCAAACCGCCCAACTTCTGTTTGACCCCTTCATTGATGGCCTTGTAATAGCCGACGGTGCTTTCCCAGCTCATTCCGCCGATCAGGCCGATGGTTTTCAATTTACTTCCTTCTCCCCGGCTGCGGCCTATTTGCGTGTATTACTCGCGGAGTCATTTGCGTGAGCTTCTGTCGAAAGGGTGCTCCAGTCCTTATACAGTAACCCGTAGATTGCACTGTCCGAGTCTTCGCCGTTGACGATCCAGCGCTCACGCAGAAGTCCTTCGCGCACAAAGCCAAGGCGTTCGACGGATTTCACGGAGGCCTCGTTCCGGGGATCGATGTCGGCTTCGATACGGTTCAGGTTCAAATGCGTGAAACCGTAAGCGATCAATGCACGGAGCGCTTCGTGCATGTAACCGTTCCCCCAGGCCCCGGAGGCCAGGCAGTAGCCTATTTCGGCGCGTCTACAGCCCTCGGATATCTTGAAAAGAGTGCACTGGCCGATCATCCGTGCATCCCGCTCTCTTTCCAGTGCGAGGCAGAGGTGCTCGCCATTTTCAAAGCCCTTTATGTCCCGTTCCAGGGTTTCATGGGCCCGTTCAATGGAGCCCCAGGATGTCGAACTCCAGAACCGCATGACCTCCGGATCCGAATAAATACCGAACAGATCCCGCGCATCTGAAGTGCTGAACGGTCTGAGCACCAACCGTTCCGTCTTGATCGGAAGGTCATCAAATGCCGGCATCAGGAGATTATGCAGATCGCTTGTGGCCTGTCCGCAATCGTAGCACGCGCCTGCCTGGCAAAGGCGCGCAACCGCAACGCCCTGCCAGGCGGTTTTTCAGATCCGCTCCTCGCTTAACGGAATAATTCCTGTTGGCGTGAAATACGGCACGGGCCCCTGCAGAGCGGGCGCCCGTGCCGTCAAGCCGGCTCAGTAGCCGATGACCTCGCCGTCCTTGCGCATTTCACTGGCGCCCCAGTACACATGGTCCTTGGCGTCGTACATGATCGCCTCGTAACCACCAAAGGCGCCGGTGCCGGGTTTGACCCAGTCCACCTTGTAGCCGCGCTTCTCGAGCGCCGCCCCCAGGGCCTTGTCGAAGCCCGACTCCAGTTCCACCGTGCCGATACCTTTGGCCGGGAGCCCGGTGGGCGTGGCGCTGCCGACGTGCCGCCAGCGCGCGGCGTCCCCCGCTTCCTGCACGTTCATGCCGAAGTCGATCATGTTGGTCAGTACCTGCACGTGGCCCTGCGGCTGCATGGAACCGCCCATCACGCCGAACGCGAGCCACGGTTGGCCGTTATGCATCACGAAGCCCGGGATGATGGTATGGAACGGCCGCTTGCGTGGCGCATACACGTTTGCCGCACCGCCGTGCAGGGAATACAGCGCGCCGCGATCCTGGAACATGAAGCCGAGTCCGGGTGCCACCAGCCCCGAGCCCATGCCGGCATAGTTGGACTGGATCATCGACACCATCATGCCGCTGCTGTCAGCGGTTTCGAAATCGGTCGTGTCGCCATTATACAGGCGCGGATCACCGGGGCCGATGTTCGGGTTGGCATGATTCAGGTTGATCAGCTTGCGGCGCGCGTCGGCGTACTTGTCGGACAGTAGGCCCTTCATGGGCACGTTATAAAAACGCGGGTCGGCGTAGTACTTCGCGAGGTCGGCGAAGGCGAGGCGCTTGGCCTCGATCTCCGCGGTCAGCGTATCGGCGGTGCCGACGCCCATCTTCTTCAGGTTGAAACCCTTGAGGATGTTGAGCATCTCCAGCGCCGAGAAGCCTTGGCCGTTGGGCGGCAGTTCATAAACGTTGTAGCCGCGATAGTCGATGGAACGCGGCGTAACCCACTGGCCGTGGAAGTCGGCGAAATCGGAGTAGCGCAGGTCCCCGCCGATTTTCTTGAAGTAGTCCGCCATGACATGGGCGATCTTGCCCTTGTAGAAGGCGTCGCGCCCGCGCTTGGCGATCATCGTAAGCGTATGCGCGAGATCCGGGTTATGGAACACTTCGCCCTGGTACGGCGTATGACCGTTGATCAGGTATAGCTTCTTGGCGTTGGCGAACTCGTTGATCAGCCCCCGGTTCTTCTGGAAGGCCTTCCAGTTGCCCTTCCAGTATTTGGAGACGATTTCCGTAACCGGGAAACCGATCTTGGCATAGTGAATGGCCGGGGCGAGGTCCTCGCTCATCGGCAGCTTGCCGAAGCGCTTGTGCAGCGCGAACCACGCGTCGACCACGCCCGGCACCGTCACCGGAAGCGAACCGAACAGCGGGATGACGCCCGGGTTCTTCATGCCCGCCTTCTTGTAGGCGGCGGCCACCTCGGCGCGCATCTTTTTCAGGTCGCGGTCTTTCGGCGACCATCCGGATCCGTTATAGCCGTAAAGCTTGTGTGTCTTGGGATCGTAGACGATGGCGAAAGCATCGCCGCCGATGCCGTTCAGTACGGGCTGCATAAGTCCCAGCACCGCATTGGCGGCGATCGCCGCGTCCACCGCGCTGCCGCCTTTCTTCAAGATTTCGACGGCGGCAAGCGAGGCCAGTGGCTGTTCGGTCGCGGCCATGCCGTGCTGGGCGAGTACCGGGGAGCGCGATGCCCATGGGGCGCCCGCGTAGCGGTCGCCGCGGCTGATACCGGCATTGGCGTTGGGTATGCCGATCAGGCTGGCGCAGAGCAGTGCGAGCGAACAGGCTGAACATAATTTGAAAAGGGATCCGCTGCGAGCAAGTCGCATACGGAGGTACTTGGAGTCAATCATCGACGATACCCCGCATCATGCAGTTGGGAGACTCGGCAATACTAGCACCGTCCGCTGGCGCAATGTTGCCTTGTTTAACAGATGGTTATGATTCGGCGTTCGGCACCGATGCGGACTCTCCCGGAGAGTCCCGTCGACCCAGGTGCGGGGAGCGGATGGCCATCAGGACGTCCTGTAACCATGTGATTCCGGCAGGGCACGGGCCGCGACTCGGTAGAGTCCGAACAACC
>Ga0102950_1000223_pt1 | contig 14779 bp, 8 predicted proteins | sample SalPon2A_B_D2_MG_FD_78505 | JGI IMG/M metagenome (GOLD analysis project Ga0102950, IMG submission 78505) | Soil microbial communities from South San Francisco under conditions of wetland restoration - Salt Pond MetaG R2A_B_D2_MG | ecosystem: Environmental > Terrestrial > Soil > Wetlands | place...
CTAACTGAAGGACTGCAATATCCCATTTCTCCTATTTTACCTTCTCTTATTAACCCAGCAGTATTTTTATTAAGACTGGCTTTCCTAACCAATTGTCCGATCTTTTCCTGCAAAGTCATTTTTGAAAGAAGGCTGTCTACTTTACCTTCAATCTCCGAATCCTGCGCAAATGCGTTATTAACAAGAGATAAAAAGATTACGAAAAAAAATATTTTTTTCATTACATACTCTTTCATTTTTCATATAAAATTATTGTACTATTTCTTTCCTATCTTTCAAATAATCATCATACCACTTAGCAAAGAGCGGAGAATATGGATAAGCTAAATTAGTTTCAAACCGGTTTTCAATATAAAATAATTTTTACAAAGCGGCTGGCAGAAGTGAAAGTTCATTAATTTCAATTATTTATTTTTTCAAAACCCAGAATTTTTAATCCATTTTTAATTATCGGATCTTTCATCATATATTTCCAAATTAATCCTGACCTGTAATTTTCCAGCATTAAAACTAGAGGACCTTCATCAATACCAAGATCTTCTTTATCAAACCAATCAGCAGTCAGATTAAATGCATCAACAAAGCCATACTTGCCCCATATACCTTTATCTTTATATTTATTATAAAAATTCAATAAGGTTGGGATTACTACATCCGGTGCAAATACTATTGAACTTCCGGCTGCATATGGTGCAATTGTACCGTCATCAAAATAATTATATTTCGGTCCTGATGTTCCTCTGCCGGCGTAGCCATAAAATTTTTTATCATCAAAATTATAAGATTCGCCGGGACCGTCGCATGCCGTTATCCCCCAAACTAAAGAGTCATAACCTTTCCAGCCATGCGGGTTTTCAATTGCGTATAATCTCTGCGTTAATGTTGCTCTTCGAGAATTTTCAAAATAATCAATTCCTTTTTCACGCATGTATTTATCCGCAATTCCTTTTAAATATATAAAGGCGTTGGTAAATTGATGTCCAAATAACGGCGGAAAAACAACATGAGCTAATCCTTTGTAAGGTTCCTGCCAGCTATAGGTTTTCGTCCATGTTTCATATCCTTTACTTGCATTTTCCATTCCATCACCAGCAGCAATTACAAACATAATCTGAGCTTCGTTGTAGCCTCTCCATCCATTTTTAGAAAAACCCTGCTCTGGTTCCCAGCCCATATTTATATCATAAGGATCTCTACTGTCTTTAGACATTGTAAAAAATTTCCAATCAACTCTCTTTAAAAGCAAAGTAGATTTGTCTCTTATTTCTTTTTCAATTGAATTATTTTTGTCAAAATATTGACGGGCAAAAATAAATCCCGCTAATAGCAAACCTGTATCTATAGATGAAAGTTCACAATTCCAGTATCGCAATCCTGATTTCATATCAAGGAAATGATAATAAAAACCTTTGTACCCGGTGGATACCGCATCAGCACTTTGCTTACTATTTAAAAAGAAATTTAAAGTGTTCAGGGTTCTTTGTGCCGCCTCTTTTCTAGATATCCATCCATGCTGTGCACCGACAGCGTAAGCCGGTAAAGCAAAACCGACAGCAGCAATACTTGCCGGAGAATTATTTGTTGAACGATCTTTTACCAAACCGTTTTCACGATTAGATTCATCTACAAAATAAAGAAAAGTTCTATATTCAAGAGTATCAAGGAATGCAGTTACTGCCGGTGAATTTTTATATTGATTTAAAGGATAACTCGTTTTAGTTATTTTATTCTGACAGCAGCAGATCATAGAAGAGAATAAGACAATAAAAAAAACCAGCGGATACTTATTAATAAATTTTATCATACAAAAAATTTGTTTATTTCATTTTATATTATGGACAAATTCCCTATTGTAGACTCCAACGAAGTCCTAATTGTACAACAGGGCCATAATCACTTTCAGACGTCGGGAAACCATTTCCCCGCACCACATAAGTATCATTCGCATGGTTGAGATTAACCATGTTGAGGTAAACTACGAGACCGGGCCACGGCAGATTTTGTTTGGCAGTTAAGTCCCAGCGCAGGTATGAATTTTTCGAGGGTCGCATTTCCGGGTACTGATCTGTTCCGGTCGATACATTTGACTGGTATATCATGGATACGACGACAGAAAAGCCTTTGTAATCATACCCAGCGGAAAGATTAACAACGTTATCCGGCTGGTATAGCAGGCGATCGGTATAAAAAGTATCTATGTGTACCGGTATGAAAGTAGGAAAAACGCCCGGCTTGGTGATGTTATAAAAATATTTTGCGCTCGAGAAAATATGAGTGTAATTGATGTTGAACACCAATCCGCTCAACAATCCCGGCAGGTACCAGAAGTGGGTCTGCCAGTCAAGCTCCACACCATAGTCGTCAACACGATAGGGGTTGTTAATTTCAGTAGTAACATTGTATACTTTTGGGAGAGAACCAGGTTTAGGAGGCGGGATGCCGGGATACTCATTTGATGCAACGGAGTCGGCGACGTAGGTGTTCTGGGTGAATATCATGTCATCTATTCTCTTCAAGAATCCGCCGACGGTAAACAGCCCGATAGCGTTGTTATAGAAAGAAAGCTGCACATTATAGTTCTGCGAATGAGCAGGCTTCAAAGCAAAGTTGTTCCAGGTGACTGCGTTAGAAGATGAAAATATATCGATTTTCGGTATGATGGAAGTGAAGTCCGGGTAGGAAAGTGTGTTGGTATAGGACAGACGAGCTGTAAGCCATGAAAGCGGCTTGTACGTAAGGCTTACGTCCGGCAGCAAATAACCGTGATATTGATCGATTGTAGTATCCCTATGCTTATAGGTCGTTGGATAATTAACACTCTGCAGATTAGCATCAAAAATTCTCGCGGTCCGGTAAGATGTTGCCAACCCCTGGTATCGAGCTCCGGCTATCAGCGTGATTTGAGTTCCAATATTGATAGTTGCCATTGCATAAGCGGCACTCTCATACTCATTTCCGGAGTAATTGTTGGCAATTAGGCCATAAGGATCAGGAGTGTAACCCCATTTCTGCCAATCCGCATTCTCTGCTCCCTGATGGATTAAATTCACTATTTGTGATAAAAGGTCCAGATTCATCGGAAGCGGCGGTGCGTAGCTGCCTTTCAGAAAATTCCCGAATTTGAAACCCGGGTCCTCGAACACGGTTATTGGAAGAAGCTGGTTTCCTGTAGTACTCAGGTTGTATGGCGGTTGTGTCATAAAAGGATATGCATTAATTATTGCCCGGCGCGGAAGAGTCAGGCTAAAGACGCCGCCCCCGCCCTCATTGTAGGCGCTGTAAGACCGGTGAGAATAATGATATTGTCCGCCAAATTTCAGAATTCCTGAGACGGCATTTGATAAAGTTATGTCTCTTGTGATGTCGATTGACCCAACAATATTTCTTTGCATTGTAATATTGTTGCTCTTGCTGAGAGACAAGAGGTTCATGAGATTCGGGTCGACTTTAGCCAAACTGGCCTGAGCTATTGTTACAGGAGGCGCAGTATTCGGCACAGTATTCAGATTCGCCGGGTACTGCTGAAAAGTCGCTCCCCATCCTCCGCGGGAAATATTCTCTGAGAGCGAGTGAGAAACTTTTGCATCCACATCGAACGACAGCAAGTTTTCTTTCAAGTCAAGAAGATTCGTCATTACATAAAGCTTCGCGGGTGAGTACGAGGCGTTTTCGAAAATCTGGTTTGAGGCAATGCTGTACTGCTGGCTGAGCGTTTGCGTTGTGGTATTGCTGCCGCTGAAGAAATTCATAAAATCAATCTTACCACCGGACAGCTTGTAATCCATATTGATGGTACCGTTATACCGCCGTGTTATGCTGGGAATAAAGCTGAGGTTGAGAGAGGTAAGATATAAAGGATTAAGGACGCCAGGATTCTTGGATTTCTGTTGATAGCTGGCTCCTAATTCATCGCTTGATAAATTTTGCCGGTCGACAACTGCTTGCACGAGAATTCCAAGTCGCTGGTTCAAGAACCTTTTCCCGACTGTTGCGGAAAAATTGTAGTCGCCAAATTGACTCCGAAGACCTTCGTATCCTCCCTGCGCAGATAGTTGTATTTCCGGCGCGCCCGAAGAGGTCTTCTTGGCTTCCCTGATTTGGAAATTTACAATGCCTCCCAAAACGGCCGCGTTCATATCGGGGGTTACAGTCTTGAATACCTCGATTCCGCTCAGCATGTTTGAAGAAATCATACTCATGTTCACGGCCCGGTCACTGCTGCTCGTTGCGGCCATTTCTACACCGTCAATTTCAACCCGGTTGTACTTAGGCTGCAGGCCGTTGATAGAGACTTCGTATCCCTGCCCTCCTTGCCTGAGAAGATAAACGCCCGGAAGTCTGCCGACTGACTCGGCAGCATTCTGATCCGGCAGCTCCTTAATTCGAGCAGCAGACACGACATTCACTATCTTGTTCGAGGAAAGCTGCTGGTTAATGGCGGCATTCTGTCCGCTTGCCTGAGCTGTTACAACAACAGTTTTTCCTTCAACTCCAACAGGTTCAAGCTTAAAATTCTCAATAAGCTGTTGACCCTTTTTTAATTCTATATTAACTGTGACCGTTTTATAACCAACATAGGAAACTTTCAATGTATAAGAACCAGCTATGACATTAGGAATTAAATAATCACCTTCTGCGTTTGAAGCAGCTCCCAAACTGGTTCCAACAAGAAAAACATTAGTTCCTAGCAGAGGCTCATTAGTAGTCTTGTCTGTTATTTTACCGGATATTTTAGATGTTTGGGACCATACGATTTGTGATAATAGAAAAACAATAATTAGAGTAAAAATAGTCTTAAATTTTTGTACACACATTTTATTACCTTAATATATAAAAGATTCAAAAACTCCAAACTTTTTATTTGGCGTCTATTTAAAAGCGTCCTATTTAGTTTCTATAGCACCTCAGTTTAGTAGAATAGTTTTTTCTGAAATACCATATGGTACTGTAGAGCAGGACAAGGGCAGTACCCAGAATGAGTCTATTTCCCTTGCCCCTTCATCAAAACGTAGATGATGTTTTCTCGTCAAATTCTCGAAGAGTCCGCCAAACTTTTCGAAGTCTTGTGACCGAAGACTCCTAACAAAGCCCGACAGGGTCGAGGCTAGTCAAAGACGGCTGCCGGAGTCTTCGACCCTCATAAGGCTTTCCTTAGTACATATCCCGCTTTGCAAGACTGCTTACTCCAAGTTTCTTGACTTCTATATGTTTATTAGCTTGGCACTCATTTGAGAAGCACCATTTTCTTTGTTAAAGAATAATTACCGGATTCAAGCCTGTACATATAAACACCGCTTGCCAGGTTTGAAGCGTTGAAATCTACTACATAGTTGCCCGGTCTTTGATCTTGATTAACCAAAGTAGCGACTTCTTGCCCTAATACATTATATATTTTAAGGGTAACTAAACCGCTCTTTGTAATACTGTATTTAATATTTGTAGTCGGGTTGAACGGATTAGGGTAGTTTTGTTTTAAAATAAACTTTTCAGGAATGACGTTATTTGTTTGCTTTATACCCATAACCTCGGGGAACCAATTTAAATCTCCAAGAGGTAATCCATCACTCCCAGTAAGATTCGCTGTGTATTTCAAATTCTCCGGAACAGGATATCCTTGTGTTTGAGCCCAGTTCGTTGCCACTGAACCAAACACGTTAGCAGGATTAGTTACCATTTGCCTCCAGAGCGGAGAGGTAGAGATTGTTCCGTTCCAGCGTGCGACAGTATACAAATTTAGACCGGCAACCATTGGATCCACGATGGACGCTGAAAACCCCGGATCAGTATTGACGTTATTTGAAGCTGATAAGCCGGGCCAGGATGTCTTGTCCGCAAACATTGCTTGGGTGTGACTGTCCATCCAGGTGGGAGCAACAACGTAATCCGTCGCTGTACTATTGATTGCAGTAATAGTGCTGTCTATTGATGTCTGCCAGAAATAGGCATTGTTTTCTACGACGATATTTCTGCCAGCTTCAGTCCACGTATATGGCGGCAAACTGAATTGGAAAAGGGAATCAAAAACGATCACCGCCGGAGGCTCATTCCCCACTCCACCGTTTTTAATAGAGGTGGAATCATAGCCCCATGCGTATGTGTCGTAGAAAATGTTGTCCGAAATATATGCGCTGTCAGCCTGATATATTCGCAAAGGCATCCAGGCACATCCTACCATTGTGTTGTGCTTAAATTGGAAGTATCTAAGATTATCGTTACCCCATACACCGAAGGCGATTGCAAAGAAAGTATTGTTGACAAATTGCAAAGTGTCGGCAGCTTCGGCAAATATAATATTAGTCGGGAAGCCGGCTTGAGATTGGATGTTTCTGAACTCACAATTAGTAATATAAAAGGAGTTACCCGAACCGCCGTAACTGAGCAAGGCGCCTTGTCCCGCTGTAAAATCGTCGAATACGCAGTGATTGATTCGTATAGATGAACCCACTGGAATCCCGTCGAGGAGTCTGTCATCTCCAGCCGTTATCAATCCGTCGGTCCGCTTGCCCAGAAAGTAGAGATTATCGAAGTTAAGGTTCCCTTCCAGGTTCTCAGTAAAACGAGGGGGTGTAGAGTTGTCTGAAAGAATAAACGGCTCAATCACGGGGGGCATACCCGTAACAGGATTATTCTTCCCGATTATGGTGAGCGTTAGTCCGTTGAACTTGGCATCGATGTTAATTGTAGCGGTAAAGAAATATGTCGTGTCTACGCTTCCGGTTTGCTGCAGCACATAAACTCGATTGGGATCCTTCCGGGCTCCTGTTGCCGTAGTATCGCCTGCAATGACGTTGTTGATATTACCCGGAGGCAGCGCCGCCACATAAAGGGTGTCCGACGACGTTTGGGCGAATGACGATACAGGCACAAGGAACAGTACCGCACTCGCCGTAAATAATATTATCGCAATGATCTTTTTCATTTCTGCCTCTTTTTGAGTTGTTATTGTTAAGTTAGTTATAAGTAGTTGACCTGCCTGCCGAATTCTACACTACACGCCTGCGTTCCGAAACGCCACTTTGGCGTGCAGGCACAAAACGTTACGTGTATTGAAGTTCAGCAGTCAAGTTATATGTATGTTAAAAAAAGAACATTCAATATTTACACCCACACGAACCGCCTATAACAAGCTCTGTGGGGAGAACTTCAAAATGAACCTTACCGTTCCTCCCTTTTTTATTAAGCTTATCAAGCAAATACTTAACAGCTTTACTACCCAGGTCGGTTATCGGCACATGTATTGTAGTTAATCTCGGTATTAAAAATTGACTTAAATAAATATCATCGAAGCCTGCAACGGCAATATCGCCTGGAATTTTATACCCTAATTCTTTTGCTGCTTCATAAACCCCTACTGCCATCATATCATTTGTGGCAAAAATTGCTTCCGGTTTAATAGTCTGGTTCATCAGGGTAGAAAATCCGAGAACCCCGGATTCAGCATCAAAATTTCCATTCATAATTAAAGAAGAATCCTTAGGAATTTTATTTTTTTTTAAAGCACTTATATAACCGGATAATCTTTCTTCGGCATCACAGTTCCCCTTTGGACCGTTTATAATTCCAATCTTTTTGTAATTATGAACCTTTATAAAATGCTCAACAATATTAAAGGCACCTTGGAAATTGTTAATTTTTATTTGATCGATTTTATTAATATCTCCGCAGGTATTAATCAGAACAACAGGAGTTTTACTCTTTTGAATTATTTCCGAAACTTCATTTTGAATTTGCGGTGCCATTAAAATCACACCATCAACTCTGCCGCTGCCCATAAGTTCAATAAGAGTTTCAATCATATTTCTCTCACTATGTGAACTGGAAATCAAAACATGCCATTTCCTTTTGTAGGCTTCTTCATCTATGCTGTGAATGAAATCCATGAAAAATTCCCCGACAAGATCAGGTAGAACTACACCTATTGTTTCTGTTGATTGTTTTGAAAGGCTTCTGGCAATCGGGTTGGGAATGTAGTTTAGTTCTTCAACTATTTTTAAGATTTTTTCTTTAGTATTTTGTTTTACAAGAGAGCTTCCGTTTAACGTCCTGGAAACAGTTGCAATAGATACTCCCGCTTTGGAAGCAACTTTATGAATATCAATTTTCATTTTTCTTTAATAGTAATTTAATTTTTCAATAAGTGATTTTTCAAATGTGAATTTTATAAACACTCAGCACTAACATTTTTTCGGAAAGAATATCTAAAAATAATAAATAAATGTAAACGTTTACATTTATATGAAACCTAATAAACTAAAATCTATTTGTCAAGTTATATTTATTGATTTTTAGTAATTTTTTTATCCTTTTGTGCCACCAAGCATTATTCCTTTAATGTAATATTTTTGAAGAGAAAGGAAAACAAGTATTACAGGAATAATTGTGACAACAGAGCCTGCCATCATTAATTCGGTATCTTGATTGTGCTCACCCATTAAGTTAGCAAGCGCAACAGGAAGAGTATACATAGAATCGTTTGTCATTGCTATTAAAGGCCAAAGAAAATCGTTCCATGTTGCCATAAAAGTAAAAATTGCAAGAGTAATTAGAATTGGTTTAGCAAGCGGAAGTATAAGAGTTAAATAAATCTGGAAATCGCCCGCACCATCTATTTTAGCTGCTTCTATTAGGCTGTCCGGTATTGCAAGCAAGTACTGCCTTATAAGAAATATTCCGAATACCGTTGCCATTCCCGGGATAATAATAGCTAAGTATGTGTTTATCAGTCCCATGTATTTAAGTATTAAGAACAAGGGAAGCATAGTAACTTGCGCAGGTACAATCATAAAACTAAGCAAAAGTTTAAATAGATTTTTTTCTCCGGCAAACCTGTATTTGGCAAATGCATAACCCGCCATTGAATTTACTAAAAGAGATATTACCGTAACACCAACTGATACAATAATACTATTAAAGAAATATCTTACAATATTTAGTCTGGCGAATAAATGTTTATATTGAATAAAAGTAATTTTATCAGGTAAGAATCTCGGCGGATAAACATTTGCATGTCCGGTAGCCATTAAAGATGCCGATATCATCCATATAAATGGTAGAATACATAAGATGCCTGCAATAATTAAAATTGAATATAATATAACTTTCTTCATATTGCAGTTTCCCGTTGTACTTTCAACTGTATTAAACTTATAACCAGGATAATAAAAAATAGGATAAAAGCAATTGCCGCAGAGTATCCCATATTCCACCACCGGAATCCTTCCCTATACATATACAGAACAATACTCAAGGTACTGTTTAACGGACCTCCCTGCGTCATTACATACGGCTCAGCAAACAATTGGAAATAACCAATTATTGTAATAATGCTTACAAACAGTGTTGTTGGTGCCAGCATAGGCAGAGTAATATTTTTAAATTTATTCCATTCGGAAGCTCCCTCAATATTTGCAGCTTCATATAAATCTTCGGGAATATTTTGCAACCCGGCGATAAATATTATCATATTATAACCGAAGTTTTTCCATATTGCCATAAGTATAATTGCAGGCATTGCCCAATGAGGATTGCCGAGCCAATCAATAGGATGTATGCCGATAAAACCAAGCAAGTAATTTAAAATGCCAAATCTGGGTTGATAAATGAAACGCCATAAAATCGATACTGCAACTAAGGTAGTTACAACCGGCATAAAATAAACCAGTCTAAATATTCCTTTAAACTTAACAAGCTTTGAGCTTAACAGCAGGGCTGCACCCAATGATACTGCAATTGAAAGCGGACCGCCGGCTATTACAAAATAAAAAGTATTTATTAACGATTGCCAGAAAAGAGGATCTTTAAATATCTCTATGTAGTTGCTTAATCCTACAAATCTTGCATAGCTAATATGTCCAAGCGAATAAATATCGAAATTCGTAAAACTCATTAATAAAGCAGCAAATACAGGTATTAAAAAGAATATAAAAATTGCAAGAAGCGCAGGTGTTAAAAATAAATATGCTGCAGATATGTTATTATTATATTTCATTTATTTTCTCTGCTTAATATCCATCTTCTTTCAGCAAGAATTCTATCCGTATCTTTATCAAGATTTTTTAATGCCTGTTTCGGTGTCATCTTCCCTCTTGCAGCAAATTCAGCATACTCCTGAACCTTACCGGAAACAATGTGTTCCCATTCGGGAACTTTAGGCGTAGGAACTACATTATGCAGTTGTTCATAAAATGCTTTTAGATATTTATTGTCTGTTAATACCGTATCATGCCAAGCATCATCTACTGACGGAAGATCGGAGGAAAGCTTAAAAAATTCTACCTGAGAAGATTTCTTAGTTAAAAATTCAATTAACTTCCATGCTTCTTTTTTATGCTTGGATGCTTTAAATATAACAAGGCTTGACCCGCCAGCTAAAGATTTACCGGGATACTTGTTTCCGTCATATGCAGGTAACGGTGCAGTCATCCATTTGCCCTGAAGAGAATCCGGCAGCCTGTTTTTAAATTCGGTTACATTCCAGGGACCTGTTATATACATTGCAAAAAAACCTGAAGCAAATGCCTGGTAAACATTGGAAACTTGCGTCATATCAACAGGGGCAAGTTTTTGTTTGTAAAATTTTATTAGAAACCGAAAAGCTTTTTCAAATTTCGGATCGCTGAAATTACCAAAAGAATTATCATCTTTTAAAATAGAAGCACCTGCCTGCAATCCGAAAACAATAAACGGCACCCACTCGTTTGTGGGAATGAATATTGCATATTTTTCTTGATTACCGTACATCTTTTTAATTTTTACAGAAACATCATAAAGCTGCGACCATGTTTTGGGGGGCTGGTCATAACCTACTTTTTTCAGAATGTCTGTCCTGTAAAATAAAACTCTCGTATCCACATACCATGGAATTCCATAAACTTTATTATCAATAATATTTGTTTTCCAAATGCCCGGGAAGAATCTTTTTTTATTTACAATCTTAGAATTCTTAATCCATTTATTCAGGTTTGTAAGCGAATTAAGTGCAACAAATTCCGGAATCCATGTGTTCCCTAGTTGAACAATATCAGGAGTAGTATCGCTTGCATAAGCGGTAATTAATTTTTCAAGTGCGGCCGTCCAGGGTATAGCCTGTACCTTAACTTTTATACCGGGATTTAATTTTTCGAATTCTTTAGTCAATACTTTAGCATGTTCCGCTTCGGCACCAAAAGCCCAAAAATCAATTTGAACTTTTCCTTTGCTGCCGCTGCAGCTTGCAAAAACAAATCCGCACAGAATGATCAAAGAAAATTTTAATATCGTTTTAATATTAATCAAAATTTTTTTTCGCAATTAAATTGAACCGCTACTTTTGTTGTTAAAAACTCAAAAATCAAATTTCATTAAGCATATTGTTTGCCAGAGCAATTTTATCTTAAGAGAATCATCTTACCTGCATACTGTTTTTTATTTATAATTATTGAATAAATATAAACTCCGGAAGCTGCATCATCCCCCAAATTATTTTTTCCGTTCCAAATAATTTTAATTTCTCCCGCAGGTAATTCGTTGTTGTTTAATGTAATTATTTTTTGTCCCAGCATATTAAAGACAGAAACTTTAACCCTTTCCCTTTTAGGAAGCTTAAACTTAATGATCGTACTTGGGTTAAACGGATTAGGATAATTTTGTCCAAAATGATAATTAATTTCACTGCTTTCATTTTTATTAATTTCCGTTACTTTATACGTTTCCAACGTAAAAGGATTAAATTTTTCTTTGGCAAAAATATACCACGCACATGATGATGAAAATCCTTTATTTATATCTACCCAATCATATCCACCGGTTTTATTTGCAGTATAAGGAAGCGCTAAGGAAGCTGTTCCGTCAATATTTCTGTTTATAAGAAATAAGTCAAGCTGATTTGAATAATATTCGGCTGTGTCTGCATAACCGGCAAAATAAAAAGCACAGACCATATGTCCGGAACCATCCAGCCATACATTTTGAAAAGACGAATCGGCAGACGAATAAAAACCTGTTGCTTTCTTTCCGTTAAAGCTAACTTCTTTTCTAAAGCGCTTATCGTTTCCCGGAACCAGTACAAGGTTTTTATAATAACTGCCGTCACTATTAAATGCTAATGATCTCCAGCTATAAAGGTCTAACGGAAGACTAATACCGGATATATTTTCCAGTAAATTCATTCTATAATCCAGCCACTGTTTTATTTTTCCGGCAATTGAATCTTCCCCGCATAGTTTTAATGCTGCATAAGCATCTATATTTCCTTCTTCATGACCTACCGGATTTCCATTTGAGTCAAATACATTAAGCTGGTAATCATTCACAGGAGTGGTTGAATTCCTAGGACCCCATCGCCATCCGCTTTGAATAAATCCGCCGTGTCCTGACGGATCATCAGTATAAAGCGCCAATAATAAATTTTTAAGATCATTAGTGACCAATGAATAAAGAGGTTTGTCAACAAAACTGTATTCTTTTTCATAAAATTTATATGCCAGAAGCAGCCAGGCATTATCACCCATCCATCTGTCGCATATAAAAGGTGTATATAAATCATTTAGATTAATATTTTGGAAAAAACCCCTTGCTTCACCTTTATAAAAAAAATTTTGACTGTTAAGATTACTATTGGAAGAATCTAATCTTTGTGCATAAAAATCAAGAATCCTTTCGGCTCTTTGCTTTTCACCTTTTAATATAAATGCCATTGCGGTTACGACATTGTTAAATGTTTGACCGGAATTGTCTTCCATTGCAGGCACAAGCCATCCGTCATTTGAAAAATGATCTTGTATGCTTTTTAAGTACTGCAAGACTAAATCCTCATTACTAAATGCAGAATTATTCTCACGGCTTTTTATTACTCTATTTGACCTAGCAGCACTATAATTATTTAAACTGCTCTTAGCCTTGGGAAATATCATTACTCCAAGGCTTAAAAAGATGATGAGATTTGATAAAATTATTTTTCTCATATATATTGTCAGTAAATTGCAGGTATATGGTATAAAGGTTTAAGGTACATTGAAAAATGTTTATGATTTACACCATCTACCCTATACCTTATATTCCTTCAATGAGTTTTTACTCTCATATTAGTTCTTCAGCTGCAATTTTATTTTTGTAAAATCATTTTACCGGATAACATTTTATTATTGGCTCTTATTGTATATAAATAAACTCCCGAACTAACTAAACTGCCGAAATCATTCCTCCCGTTCCATTGAACTCTATGATTTCCTTTATTTAAATTGCCGTTTAATAATGTCTTTATTCTCCGTCCGAGTATATCATAAATTACAAGCTTAACATTCTGGGTTGAAGGAAGCGAGAATTGAATAGTGGTTGTAGGATTAAACGGATTCGGATAATTTCCCTTTAGTACAAATTTATTAGGTACACTCTCATTTTGTTTTATGCCCATTTCATCTTTTACAAATCCAAGTGAATCCAGCATTGGCTGAATTTCAGAATTAGCCATAAAATTATTCCAGAGAAGCTGCGAACGATAGTTTTCTACCATATCGATAATAGGTCCCTCATCTATTGCAATATAACTATCTGCATACCAATTTTGGCTTACATTAAAAGCATCTTTAAACCCAAAAGGTCCCCACATTTTTTTGCCGTACTTATGATAGAAGTTTTTAAAAGCAGCAATGGATTCCGTAGGAGTATAAGGCATTGAAGATAACGCGGCAGTTGGCGCTATCGTTCCGTTATCATTAGTTGGGCTGAATGCATTATAGCCGGACGGTCCATCACTTGCTGTTAAACCCCAGGTAACAGTATCATACCCAGCATAATGATTGGGGTTTGCAATACAGTAAGCTCTGTTTATTAATGTCATGTTTCTATTATTAATAAAATAATCCGCATATTTATCTTTTATATTCCTCGGATCAAAGCCCAAAAAAGAATAATGAGCAAAGAAAAGAGGACCACCGTAATCCGGGCCTACGTAAAGATGAAAACCGTAGAACGATTTTCCGTTTATATATGAGGGACCTGCCCATCCAATACTGTAAAAATATTTCGATACTGGATGAGTCGGTGAAGCAACTGCAAGCAAATAAATTATCATAGCTTCATTATATCCTCGTATAAGGAAATTAGTATTGCCGTTAAAGCCGTAATTAGGCGACCAATGCCAGTATAATGCATAGTTGGTTGGATACCTCCTATAAAAGTTCCAATCAACGGATTGCCATAGATTCGTTATCATACTCCGGATACTATCTTCTTCAACAGTATTCTGATTAAAAAACTGACGCGCAGTTAATAATCCTTCCATCATAAATCCTGTCTCAACTAAGTCGCCGCCATCATCTTGAGGACTGAAAGGAATAACCTTACCCGTATTGCCGTCCAACCAATGCGGAAAGGCGCCATGAAATCTATCAGCTTTAGTCGAAAGAAAATCAAGAATTTTCAGCATACGTTGTATTCCCTGCTCTCTTGTTATAAAATTTCTATAGACTCCAACCAATATTGCCATAACACCAAAGCCGGAACCGCCTATCGTCACGGTATTTCCGGAACCAAGTCTTTCCCTTGCCAAACCGCAAACAGGATGCGCATAATCCCAAAAATATCTAAATGTTGCTTTCTCAAGCATAGTTAAAAACTGATCGTCTGTCATACTGTATGTCGCTGCCGTAACCGGAGAACTTAAGGCTGATTCATTTCCATTTGAATCAATCGCTGTAATTTTATACGATTCGGTAATTCCGGCACTTCCAACAAAATCATCATAAATTCTAACATCGGGAGTTGTTACTAATGCAAGCCTTTTATATGTGGAATTCTCTAA